>Ga0209107_10000717_pt1 | contig 19063 bp, 14 predicted proteins | sample LakErihyJuly2011_2_FD_187460 | JGI IMG/M metagenome (GOLD analysis project Ga0209107, IMG submission 187460) | Freshwater microbial communities from dead zone in Lake Erie, Canada - CCB hypolimnion July 2011 (SPAdes) (version 2) | ecosystem: Environmental > Aquatic > Freshwater > Lentic >... | reverse complement strand
TGGGCCGCGTGGCCGTGCTCTTCGGTGGCACCTCGGCGGAACGCGAGGTCTCGCTGATGTCGGGCAGCGGTGTCCTGAAGGCCTTGCAGTCGCAAGGCGTGGACGCCTTCGCCTTCGACCCGGCAGAGCGCCCGCTGCAAGAACTGAAGGCCGAAGGCGTGAGCCGCTGCTTCATCGCCCTGCATGGCCGGGGGGGTGAAGATGGCACCGTGCAAGGCGCACTCGAACTGCTGGGCATCCCCTACACCGGCTCGGGCGTGATGGCCTCCAGCATCGCCATGGACAAGGTCATGACCAAGCGCATCTGGCGCTTCGAGGGCCTGCCCACGCCGGACTGGCGCATGGTGGGCAGCGTCAGCGAATGCGAGCACGCCCTGGTGGCCCTGGGTGCGCCCATGATCGTCAAGCCGGCGCGCGAGGGCTCGTCCATCGGCCTGAGCAAGGTGACCGATGTGTCGCAGTGCGCCGCCGCCTATGCCGCGGCCGCCCAGCACGACCCGGAGGTGCTGTGCGAGCAGTTCATCGATGGCGAGGAAACCACCTGCCCGGTGCTGATCGTCAACGGCGATGCACAGGCGCTGCCTGTGATCCGCATCGTCGCACCCGGTGGCAACTACGACTACCAGAACAAGTATTTCACCGACGAGGTGAAGTACCTCTGCCCGAGCCAGCTCGACGCCGACGAGGAAGCGGAGATCCAGCGCCAGGTGCTGCGTGCCTTCAAAACGCTGGGCTGCCGCGGCTGGGCCCGTGCCGACGTGATGATCCGCAAGACCGACCGCCAGCCCTTCCTGCTGGAGATCAACACCTCGCCCGGCATGACCGGCCACTCCCTGGTGCCCATGTCGGCCAAGGTCGCCGGTTTGAGCTACGAGCAACTCTGTGTGCACCTGCTGGCCTCGGCCAGCCTGGACCAGCCCGCCTGACCATGCAAGCCGCCGCCGCCCTCCACCTGCCACGCGAAGCCGATGAGGCGTCCCAGGACGTCCGCTGGATGAACGCGGCCGCAGCCCTGCTGCTGGGGGTGGCCGTGTGTGGCTTGCTGTGGGCCGGCATGCAGCGCCTGAGCCGCTTGCCCTTGTTCGCGCTCCAGCAGGTGCAGCTGGAAGGCGACCTGGTGCGCAACAACATCGCCACCGTGCGCGCCAACATCGTGCCGCGCCTGCCGGGTGGCTTCTTCCAGACCGATCTGGCGCGCGCCCGCGAGGTCTTCGAAGCCGTGCCCTGGGTGCGCCACGCCGTGGTGCGGCGCGTGTGGCCCAACGAGTTGCGCGTGCAGTTGGAGGAGCACCGCCCCGCCGCCTACTGGCAGCACGAAGACCGCGACGATCAACTCGTCAACACCTTCGGCGAAGTGTTCGATGCCAACATCGGCGATGTGGAAGAGCGCCTGCCCACGCTGGACGCGCCGGCCAACGCAGGCCCGGGCGAGTCCCGCGCCATGCTCGACATGCTGCGCCGGCTGCAGCCCGTGCTGGCACCGCTGGGCAACATCGACACCCTGCACCTGAGCGAACGCGGCTCCTGGTCGGTGGACCTCGACAACGACGCCGACATCCAGCTGGGCCGCGGCAGCGAAGACGAAATCGTCGCCCGCGCCCAGCGCTTCGTGCGCACCTTGCCCGAGCTCAAGCGCCGCTACCCAGCGCCGCTGTCTTATGCCGATTTGCGCTACCCCGAAGGCTATGCCGTCAAGCTGCGCGGCACCACCACCTCGCAAGAGGTCGTCAAGCCGGGTGCCGTGCGCAAACCATTGCCTCCTGCCAACAACAAAACGCCCGCGAGCCCTTCGCGAAGCGTGAATTCAACTCGATAATCGACGCACACACCATGGCCAAGGAATACAAGGATCTGGTAGTAGGACTCGACATCGGCACCGCCAAAGTGATGGCGGTGGTGGCCGAGGTCCTGCCGGGTGGCGACTTGCGGCTCGCCGGCCTCGGTGTCGCTCCCAGCCACGGCCTCAAGCGCGGTGTGGTCGTCAACATCGACGCCACCGTGCAGTCCATCCAGCAGGCTTTGAAAGAAGCCGAGCTGATGGCCGATTGCAAGATCAGCCGCGTCTGGACGGGCATCACCGGCAGCCACATCCGTGGCCAGAACTCCACCGGCATGGTCATCGTGCGGGACAAGGAAGTCGCGCCCCTCGATGTGCAGCGCGTGGTCGAGACCGCCAAGGCCATCAACATCCCCAACGACCAGCGCCTGCTGCTGGTCGAGCCGCAAGAGTTCATCATCGACGGCCACGAGGTCAAAGAGCCCATCGGCATGAGCGGTGGCCGCCTTGAAGTGAAGGTGCACATTGTCACGGGCGCGCAAAGTGCGGCTGAGAACATCGTGAAGTGCGTGCGTCGCTGCGGCCTGGAAGCCGAGCAGCTGGTGCTGAACCCGAGCGCATCGTCTGCCGCGGTGCTGACCGAAGACGAGAAGTCGCTCGGCGTGGCCATGGTGGACATCGGCGCCGGCACCACCGACGTGTCCATCTTCACCGATGGCTCGGTGCGCCACACCGCCGTCATCCCCATCGCCGGTGACCTCATCACCAGCGACATCGCCATGGCGCTGCGCACGCCCACGAAGGACGCCGAGGACATCAAGGTGGACTTCGGCGTGGCCAAGCAATTGCTGGCCGATCCGAACGAGCACGTCGAGGTGCCCGGCCTGGGCGACCGCGCGCCGCGCATGCTCTCGCGCCAGGCCCTGGCCGGCGTGATCGAGCCGCGCGTCGAGGAAATTTTCTCGCTGGTCCACCAGGTGATCCGCGAGTCTGGTTACGAGGAATTGCTGTCGTCCGGCATCGTGCTGACCGGTGGCTCGGCGGTGATGCCGGGCATGGTCGAGCTGGCCGAAGACATCTTCCTCAAGCCGGTGCGCAAGGGCACGCCCTTGTACGCCGGCGCACTGCACGACATGGTGGCGAGCCCCCGCTCGGCCACCGTCATGGGCTTGCTCGAAGAGGCAAGACTCGCGCGCATGCGCGGGATGAAAGCGGCGCAACAGGCAGGGTCGGTCCAGTCCCTGTTCGGTCGCGTGCGCGATTGGTTCGTGGGCAACTTCTGACACCGAAACAGAAGCACCCGCACAGGAAATTCAATTGGCAACTGCTTGAGACAAAGAGAGGTCTGACATGGCAATCGAGATGATCGAAAACTTCGACATGGGCACCCAGATCAAGGTGATCGGGGTGGGTGGCGGCGGCGGCAATGCCGTCGAGCACATGATCGCGCAGGGCGTGCAAGGCGTGCAGTTCATCTGCGCCAACACCGACTCGCAAGCGCTCAACCGCTCCAGCGCCGAGTTCCAGCTGCAGCTGGGCAACTCGGGCCTGGGCGCCGGTGCCAAGCCCGAAGCCGGCCGCGCTGCCGCCGAAGAAGCCGTGGACCAGATCCGCACCGCGCTGGACGGCGCCCACATGGTCTTCATCACCGCCGGCATGGGCGGTGGCACGGGCACGGGCGCTGCGCCCGTGATCGCCCGCGTGGCCAAGGAAATGGGCATCCTGACCGTGGGCGTGGTGACCAAGCCTTTCGAGTTCGAAGGCAACCGCCGCATGAAGCAGGCCGACACCGGCCTCAACGAGCTGGAAGCCAACGTCGACTCGCTGATCGTCGTGCTCAACGAGAAGCTGCTGGAAGTGCTGGGCGATGACATCACCCAGGAAGAAGCCTTCAGCAAGGCCAACGACGTGCTGAAGAACGCCGTGGGCGGCATCTCCGACATCATCCACATCCCCGGCCTGGTGAACGTCGACTTCGAAGACGTCAAGACCGTGATGAGCGAGCCCGGCAAGGCCATGATGGGCACGGCCACCGCCTCAGGGCCAGACCGCGCCACCAAGGCCGCCGAAGCCGCCGTGGCCTGCCCGCTGCTGGAAGGCATCGACCTGTCCGGCGCGCGTGGCGTGCTGGTGCTGATCGCTGCAGGCAAGTCCAACTTCAAGCTGAGCGAGTCGCGCAACGCGATGAACACCATCCGCCGCTACGCCGCCGAAGACGCCCACGTCATCTACGGCACGGCCTACGACGAGTCCCTGGGCGACCAGCTGCGCGTCACCGTCATCGCCACCGGCCTGAGCGGCACCCGCCGTGCGCAAACCCCGATGACCGTGGTGCACAGCGCCCCGGCCACGCAGGTGTTCGCACGCACCGGCACCGACAACATCCCCGTGCTGACCCAGCCTGTGGGCCACATGGCCGCACACGGTGGCGCCAGCGCCGCGGGTTCGTCGATCGGCATGGGCCACGCCAGCGACTTCAGCGGCATGAACACGCCCAGCGTGTGGCGTTCGGGTCGCACCCAGGCGGCCGCCAAGGTCGATGCCCTGGCCAGCAATGGCATGGACGAAATCGAGATCCCGGCCTTCCTGCGCAAGCAAGCCGACTGAGCTCGTTTCCGTTTTCTCTCTCTCTCTCTCGATCTCTCTGTCTGTTTTCCCCTGTCCCGTCCGGGACGGGGGCTTTTTGCCTGGTGATGCGACGGTCGATGTCGCTCAGGCCGTGGTCTTGAAGGCCGACACCGCCTGTGCCAGTTGCTGGGCCTGCTGCCTCAAGCTCTCTGCGGCGGCCGAGGTTTCTTCCACCAGCGCGGCGTTCTGCTGCGTGGTTTGATCCAGTTGCGTCACCGCGACGTTGATTTGCCCCACACCTTGACTTTGCTCGGTGCTCGATGAGCTGATCTCGGCGATCAGGTCGTTGACCTTGCGCACCTGCAGCACCACATCGTCGATGGTCTGGCCCGCCTGGTGCACCTGCGCCGTGCCTGTCTCGACCTTCTCCACGCTGTCTGTGATCAGGCCCTTGATCTCGCGGGCAGCATTGGCACTGCGTTGCGCCAAAGAGCGCACTTCGCTGGCCACCACCGCGAAACCGCGGCCTTGCTCGCCGGCCCGGGCGGCTTCCACCGCGGCATTGAGCGCGAGGATGTTGGTCTGGAAAGCGATGCCGTCGATCACGCCGATGATGTCGGCGATGCGGCGGCTCGATTCCTGGATGGCCGACATCGTGGCCACGACATGCCCCACGTCTTCGCCGCCTTTCGTGGCCACGGCAGTGGCTTGCAGGGCGAGCTGGTTGGCTTGACGCGCGTTCTCGGAGTTGCCGCGCACGGTGTCGTCCATCTGTTGCATGGAGGCGGCGGTCTCTTGCAGGCTGGCGGCTTGGTGCTCGGTGCGGGCCGACAGGTCGGCGTTGCCTTGGGCGATTTGGGCCGAGGCAGTGGCGATGGATTCGGTGCCACTGCGGATGCGGCCGATCAGCGTGGACAGGTTGCGGCTCATGGTGTTGAGCGTGCGGCCCAGTTCGCTGAGTTCGTCGTTGCCGGACACGTGCACCTGGCGGCTGAGGTCGCCCTCGGCCACTGCCTGGCTCAGGCGCACGGCGTCGTTCAGCGGCTGGGTGATGGAGCTGGTGATCAGCAGCGCCATGGTGGCGCAGACCAGCATGCCCACGACCAGCACGGCCGCCGTCGTCCACAGGGCTTGTCGGTAAGCGGCATGGGCCACGCCCACCGCTTGGCGAGCGCCTTCGGCGTTCAGCTTGGTGTCTTTGTCCAGCAGGGCCGAGAGCGCCAGATAGGCTTTGCTGGACGCGCCGTTGAGCTGCTGGCGAGCGTCCGCGAGGCCCTCGTCACCGCGGTTGGACTGGGCCAGCACCGGGTCCACGGAGGCATGGTAGGCGTCCAGCTGGGCGCGGATGTCCTGGAACAGGGCGCGCTCTTCGGGCGAACTGATCATGGGCTCGTACTCGCTGAGCAGGGTGGGCAGTGTTTGGTTGCGGATCTCGTCGATCCGCTTGAGCTGCGTGGCCTTGCCTGCTGCGTCAGGTTCCAGGATGTGGCGCATCAGCGCGCGGCGCTCGGTGTTGACCGTGGCGTCGATGCGCGACAGCACCTGCACGCTGGGCAGCCAGTTGCCGCTGATGTCGTCGGCGCTGTCGCTCATGCGGGACATGCTCAGCAGGCTGGCGCCGCCGGTGACCAGCACCAGCAGGCAGGCCATCAGGAAAGCGGCCGCCAGGCGGCCGCCGATGCTCAGTTGTCTCAATGCGGTCATGTCAGTGCCCCGAGAATCTTTGGTTCATTCACGCTGGCATATCGACACTTCAGCCGAAGGGATGAGGTCGAATCGGCGCCTTGACACGACTTTGTTGCAGATTTTGCACAATGCCGGCGCATGGGCGTGCGCCCAGCCCGCTTCAGCGCGGGCCGAGATGCTGTGTCAGGGCGTGCAGCCGGGCTTGCGCGATGCGCTGGCCGATGGCGGGACCTGTCAATCCCAGTGCAAGGGCTTGCGCAGACACGGTTGCGGTGTCCACGGCCAGCACGCAGTCCAGGGCCTGCCGCAGGCGCGGGCCCGGGGCGTAGGGCGTGTCGTCAAAACCCAGGCGGCCGCGGGCGTCGCACTCGCAGGCCAGCAGCACCTCGTGGAAGCGCTGGGGTTTGCGGATGGCGTCACAGCGTTCCAGGAGGCGGAAAACGGCCTCGGCGCCAAATTCGCTGCTGCGGTGGAGGTTGCCGTGCTCGCGCGCGACCACATCGGCCAGTTCGCGGCAGTCGGTGGGCACGCGCAGGCGCTGGCCCACGGCCTTGAGCAGCTGGGCGCTGCGGCCTTCGTGACCGATGTGGCGGGGCAGCACGTCGGGCGGGGTCGTGCCTTTGCCGAGGTCGTGGCCCAGGCAGGCATAACGCACGGCCAGGGAGCCTTGCAGGCGGGCGCTCATGTCGAGCACCATCATTAGGTGCACGCCGGTGTCCACCTCGGGGTGGTAGTCGGCGCGCTGCGGCACGCCCCACAGGCGATCGACCTCGGGCAGCAGGCGGGCCAGGGCGCCGCAGTCGCGCAGCACCTCGAACATGCGCGAGGGGCGGTCTTCCATCAGGCCGCGTGCCAGCTCCTGCCAGACGCGCTCGGCCACGAGGTGGTCCACCTCGCCGGCGGCCACCATCTCGCGCATGAGCTGTGCCGTTTCGTGGGCCACGCTGAAATCGTGGAAGCGGGCGGCGAAGCGCGCCAGGCGCAGGATGCGCACCGGGTCTTCGGCGAAGGCTGGCGAAACGTGGCGCAGCACGCGCGCGGCCAGGTCGCGCTGGCCGCCCCAGGGGTCGATGAGGGTGCCGTCGGCATCTTCGGCCATGGCGTTGACGGTGAGGTCGCGCCGCACCAGGTCGTCTTCCAGCGTGACCTCGGGCGAGGTGTGGAAGGTGAAGCCGTGGTAGCCGTGGCCGCTTTTGCGCTCGGTGCGCGCCAAGGCGTGTTCTTCGCCTGTGTCGGGGTGCAGGAAGACGGGGAAGTCTTTGCCCACGGGGCGGAAGCCCGCGTCCAGCATGTCTTGCGGCGTGGCCCCGGTGACCACCCAATCTCGGTCACCCACAGGTCGACCCAGCAGCCGGTCGCGCACCGCGCCACCGACGAGGTAGGTTTTCATGCCGGTTTTCTGACCTGTGCGGCCAGGGCCAGGTACTCGGCCACGGGCACTTCTTCGGCGCGGCGCTGCAGGTCGAAGTCGGTGGTGATGCCTTGTTGGGTGATCCAGGCGCCCAGGGTGTGGCGCAGGATTTTGCGGCGCTGCGAGAAGGCCACGGCCACCATCGCTTCCAGCGCCTTGGGGTCGACGTCGGGCACCTCGGCCAGCGGCGTCATGCGCACCACGGCGGAGTTCACCTTCGGCGGCGGGTCGAAGGAGCCCGGTGGCACATCGACCACGCATTCCATGTCGTAGCGCCACTGCAGCATCACGCTCAGGCGGCTGTAGTCCTTGTTGCCGGGCGTGGCCACCATGCGGTCCACCACCTCTTTTTGCAGCATGAAGTGCTGGTCCACGACCACGTCGGCGCAAGGCAGCAGGTGGAAGAGGATGGGGCTGGAGATGTTGTAGGGCAGGTTGCCGATCATGCGCAGCTTGACGCCGCGTTCGCGCGCGAGCTGGGCGAAGTCCACCTTCAGCACGTCGGACTCGATCACGTCGAGCTCGGGACGCTTGCGCAGGCGCGCGGCCAGGTCGCGGTCGAGTTCGACCACGGTCAGCTTCTCGCAGCGCTCGACCACCGGGTCGGTCAGTGCGCCCAGGCCGGGGCCGATCTCGACCAGCGCTTCGCCCGGCTTGGGCGCGATCGCGCGGACGATCTCGGCGATCACGCCCTGGTCCACCAGGAAGTTCTGGCCGAAACGCTTGCGCGCGATGTGACCGCCGCCGCCCGCGACCGCGCGTGGGCGGCCCTGGCCGCTGTGGCCGCCACCGTGGCCACCGGAACCGGGACGTTTGCCACCGCGCTCAGGGTGCATCGCGCATTTCCACGTAGGCTGTTGCGCGCAGTTCGCGGGCCCACTCTTCGTACGTGGCCTCGAACTTGCGCTCGCGCAGCACGCTGCGGGCGGCTTCGCGCTTTTGGGCGTCGCTCAGCTGGGCTTCGCGGCGTTCGATGAGCTGGATGAGGTGCACGCCAAACCGGCTGACGACCGGCTCGGAGATCTGGCCCGGCTGCAAGGACAGCAGCGCTTTTTCGAACTCGGGCACGAACTGACCGGGCGAGGCCCAGCCCAGCTCGCCGCCCTTGGCGCCGCTGCCATCTTCCGAGTACTGCCGCGCCATCTGCGCGAAGCTGGTCTGGCCGCCCACGATCTGCTTGCGGATGTCGTTCAGGCGGCTGACCAGGCTGGCCGTGTCCACTTGCGGCGTGCTGCGCAGCAGGATGTGGCGGGCGCGCTGCTGCGTGTAGGTGGCTTGTGCGCTGCTTTCACGCTCCAGCAGCTTGACGATGTGGAAGCCCGCGTTGGAGCGCACCACCGGCGCCACCTGCCCGACCTTCAGGCCTTGCGCGGCGTTGACGAAGAGCTCTGGCAGGCGGCTGACCTCGCGCATGCCGAAGGCACCACCGTCGTTGCGGGTGTTGCTGTCGTCGGAGTGCTGCTTGACCAGCTGCGCGAAATTCTCGCCCGCAGCCACGCGGCGTTGCAGGTCTTCGGCCTTGGTTTGCAGCTGTGCCACTTGCACCTGGGTGGCACGCTCGGGCACGGCGATCAGGATGTGCGCCAGGTTCAGCGCGGTCTCGGTTTGCGCGGCCGGGTCGGTGGCCAGGAAGTTTGTGACCTCTTCTTCGCTCAGCGGGATGCGCGAGGTGACTTCGCGTTCGCGCAGCCGCTGCAGCAGGAGCTGCTCGCGCAGGCTGCTGCGGTAGCGGTCGTAGTCGAGGCCGTCTGCGGCCATGCGCTGGCGCAACTCGCTGAGGGTGAGCTGGTTTTGTGCGGCGACGTTCTCGATGGCCTGGTCCAGCTCTGAATCACCCACATTCAGGCCAATGACGCGGGCGTAGGAAATTTGCACCTTCTCGTCGATGAGGGCGTCCAGCACCTGGCGTCGCAGTTCCTCGAAGGGGGGCAGGCGGGTGCCCGGCGCGGCCGATTCCTGGATGCGGCTGACGCGCTTGTCCACCTCGGTGTGGGTGATCAGTTCCTGGTTGACCACCGCGACGATGTAGTCGGACGTGGTCTGGACGCCAGCGATCTTGAGCTCCTTGCTCAGGGCGCGGTCACCGGGGATGCGGGGCGTCAGCGAGGGGCCTTCGTTGCGGCGCAACTGGGCCGATGCCGGCGTGGCCACCGCGACCACCGCGGCTGCGGCCAGGCACAGCGTCAGGGCGCGCGACAGGGCCCTGAAAGCACGAACATCTGCAAAAGGGGCGCTGGACATCAGGGGTGCTCGCTCATTCATCGCTGTAGGGGGTGGTGTTGCCGGGCTGGGCCAGGGGCTTGCCCTCGTCGCGCAGCAGGCGGTAGCCGGGCACATTTTGCTTGAGGACGCGCAGCGGGTTGGCGCCGAGCGCGAGCTGGGACAGGCCCAGCAGTTCCAGCTGGAACATCACGCGGGTGTTGGCCTTGCTGGTGCCCAGTGCGACGCGTTCGGTGACGACGCGGCCGATCCAGCAGCCGGCGTCGTACTCCACGCCCACCACCGAGTTGATGATGCGCTGGTCGCGCATGCTGTGCGTGATGCGGCCCACGGTGTACCAGGTGCCGCCACAAGCGCCACCGGCCGAGGGGCGGCGCGGGTTGAGGTCGAGCAGGTCGGGCGAGGTCGCCTGGGTCATGACCTGCTGCAGCGGCGGGGTGCGGCCAGCGAAGGGCCATTGCCAGCCGATTTCCACCTGTTCCGACGCGGCGCGCGTGTAGCGGTAGGTGGCGCTGACCGTGCGCCAGGTGCCCGGGTAGTAGCGCACCGTCATGGCGCCCTGCTCGGTCTGGCGGTTCTGTGCGCTGTACTGCACGGTGCTGTCCACCGACCAGTTCGGGATCACCGAGGTCGAGGCCTGCAGCAGCAGGTCGGACAGGCGCTGCGTCACGGGTTTGCTGTCCAGCGGGTTGATGCGCTGGTCGGCCAGCAGCACCTTTTGCGCGATGCCCAGGCGCAGGGCTTCCGTGCCCGTCTTGCTGTCCAGCAGGCGGGACTGCACGCCCACCGTCACCTGGTTGGCGTCCGAGATGCGGTCGCCGCCGGTGTAGGCGTTGTCGGTGTAGATGGCGTACTGGTTGAAGTCGCGCGGGGCGCTGTCGAACAGCGGCAGGTCGCTCTGGCGGTGGTAGGGCGTGTAGACGTAGAGCACACGCGGCTCCAGCGTCTGGATCAGGTCGCGGCCGAACCAGCTGGTGCTGCGCTCCATGGAGAAGCCGCTGTCCAGGCTGAAGGTCGGCGTGACGATGGTGGCGCTGCGGCGGTTGCCATCGGCGACCTTGTCGAGGTCGTAGCTGACGCCACGCAGCGTGGCGCGCGGCAGCACGTTGAGGCCGCCCAGCGTGAAGGGCCGCTCGACGATGGCGTTGGCGTTGAGGCGGTTGCCCACGACCTTGGTCGGGTCCGCGTTGCCGAAGCGGTTGAACTCGCCTTGCAGGCCGAAGACGACGCCGCTGTCGTTCACGCTGCGGCTGCGAAAGCCCATTTGCGGCTCGCGGCGGTAGGGCGTGATGATGCTGCTTTGCGTCGGGTCGGACGGCGGCGAGAGGTCGCGCAGTGTCTGCCAGGACTGCACGCTGCCGTAGAAGGTGGTCTGGCTGTTGCCCAGGCCCCAGTAGCGCTGGTTGAGCGTGGTCTCGACGTTGGCGTGGCTGTCGTACAGGCGCGGCGTGGTCGAGAACTGGATGTGGGAGAAGTCCTTCCAGAAATTGTCGTCCGAGGCGCGCAGCAGCTTGATGTCGTAGGTGGTCTGGGCGAGGGCGTCCGTCTTGCCCAGGCTGCCCTTGTGGGTGAAGTCGATCAGGCCGCGCGTGCTGCCCCGCAGCTTGTCGTCCGGCAAGCCGAACACGCGCAGCTTGCCGGTGTCCTGCGCCTCCATGTAGCGGAATTCGATGTCGGCGCCAGCGCCACGGCGGGCCGACACGGTGGGCGCGATGGTGGCGTCGCGGTTCGGCGCGATGTTCCAGTAGTACGGCGCGGACAGCTCGAAGCCGCTGGCGCTGTCGAAGTAGAAGCTGGGCGGCAGGAAGCCGGACTTGCGCTGGTTGTCCAGCGGGAAGGTCAGCGATGGCGCGGCCAGCAGGGGCACGCCCATGAAGCGGATCACCGCGTTCTTGGCTTCGCCCTCGCTCTTGTCGAAGTCCAGGTCCACCTGGCTGGTCTGCAGCTCCCAGTCGGGGCGGCCGGGCGTGCCATCGGGCTCGTCGTCCGGCGTGCAGCTGGAGTAGCTGGTGCGGTGGGCGCGCAAGCGGTTTTCACCCAGGAACTCCACCAGCTCGGCCTGGCCGCCGGCCTGCGTGCGGGCGAACCAGAAATGCGGGCGGATGAAGTTGCCTTCCAGCGTGTCGAGCCGCAGCGTCAACTCCGGGCCCGTGAACAGGTTGCCGTTGCTCACGATGCGCACATTGCCGCTGGCACGGGCCGTGTTGTCGGCCTGGGTGTGGACGAGGTCGTCGGCGCGCACGCGCATCTCGCCCTGGCGCAGGCGCACCGAGCCGCTGGCGTGGGTGCGCTCGCCCGAGGTGCCGTCCATCGCGTCGGCCTCGAAGAACAGCGGCAGCTTGCCGTCGCGCCGGTTCATGCGCGGCGCGGGCAGAGAGAAGCTCATGCGCGATGCCGGCGTGGACGGCGCGCTGGCCGCCGTGGCGGCTTGTGCCGCCGCGCCAGCTTCGGCCAGCGCCTGCGCTTCGGCGCCGTGCCAGCCGGCTTGGGCCACGGCCCAGGCGCAGGCCAGGGCCACGGGCGTCCAGCCGGAGGCCAGCGGTGCCGACAGGCGCGAGCGCACCCTGGCACCTGCCTGGCGGGCGCCAGCGGGGTGGGCGGAGGGCTGCACCCGGGCGGGCGAGGTCTGGCGAGGTCGGTTCAAGGGTGGGGTCACGGGTGGCGCGTCGCAGGGGGCTGCAGCAGGGGCTTCCCGTCAGGTGAGCCGGCCTTGCCTAGAATCGCCGCATTATTTCATGAGCCGGCCTTGCCGCCGCCTCGCGCACACATGACCTTCGCCGACACCCCTTCCACGGCTGCACCCGCACCCGCCGCACCCATTGCCTGGGCCGATCCCGCCCGCGCCCAGGCCTTCGCCGCCTGGCTGGACGGCCTGCGCGCCGAACACGGCCTGCTGCCCGAGACGGTGCGCGCCGCCAGCGCCGACGCCAGCTTCCGGCGCTACTTCCGCATCGACACGGCCGCAGGCACCTCGCTCATCGCCATGGACGCCCCGCCCAGCCACGAGGACTGCCGCCCCTTCGTCGCCATCGACCGCCTGCTGGCTGCGGGCGATGTCGGTGTGCCGCGCATCCTCGCCTGGGATGAGCCCCAGGGCTTCATGCTGCTGTCCGACCTGGGCGCCCACACCCTGCTGTCCACCCTGCGGCCTGAGGCGCAGCCCCACTCGCCCGAAGACGTCGCCAACCGCCTGCGCTACGCCTCGGCGCTGGACGAACTCGTGCGCATCCAGGCCGTGCCGGCCGACAGCCTGCCGCCTTACGACGACGCCCTGCTGCAGCGCGAACTCAGCCTCCTCCCCGATTGGTACCTCACGCAACTGCGCGGCCTGACGCTGGACGACGCCACCCGCCAAATGCTGGACACCACCTTCGCCCTCATCAAGGCGCAGGTGCTGGGCCAGGCCACGGTGCTGGTCCACCGCGACTACCACTCGCGCAACCTCATGGCCGACGCCGCCGACCCGCAGGCCCGCCTGGGCGTCATCGACTTCCAGGACGCCGTGCGCGGCCCCGTCACCTACGATCTGGTCTCCCTGCTGCGCGATGCCTACGTCATGTGGGACGAAGAGGCGCAGATCGACCACGCCGTGCGCTACTGGCAGCGTGCCCGCCAGGCCGGCCTGCCCGTGCCCGAAGATTTCGGCGATTTCTGGCGCGACGTCGAGTGGATGGGCCTGCAGCGCCACCTCAAGGTGCTGGGCATCTTCGCGCGACTGGCCATCCGCGACGGCAAGCAGCAGTACCTGGGCGACATCCCCCGCGTCTGGACCTACGCCCACCGCGTGGCCTCGCGCTACCAGGGCCTGGGCCCGCTGGCGCGCCTGCTGGAACAGGCCGAAGCGGCCCATGGCGGCACCCAGACCCAGGTGGGCTACACCTTTTGAGCCTTCCTTGGGGCTGCTTGTGGGGGACATCTGAGGGATTGCGCGCGAAATGTGCGCAAAAAAACGGCAATGCAGGGATAATCCTGCCTTGATGACCGACCACACCCCCGAGATGACCGCCGCAGCAGACGCTGTGCCCGCAGCCCCTGTCGACACAGCCGCTACAGCCGCAACAGCCGCCGCTCCAGTGGCCGCCCCAGCAGCCGCCGCTGACGCTGACGCCGCGCCCCCCGCGCCGGCCCGCTTCGACACCCTGCCCCTGGACCCGAAGATCCTCGCCGCCATCGCCTACCCGACGATGACGCCGATCCAGGCCAAGGCCATCCCCCTGGTGCTGGCGGGCCGCGACGTCATGGGCGCCGCGCAAACCGGCACCGGCAAGACCGCCGCCTTCTCCATCCCGCTGCTTCAGAAGATGATGAAGCACGAGAACGCCAGCATGTCGCCCGCCCGCCACCCGGTGCGCGCCATCGTGTTGGCCCCCACGCGCGAGCTGGCCATCCAGGTGGCCGACAACGTCAAGACCTACGCCAGCAAGTGCAACCTGCGCTCGGCCGTGGTCTTCGGCGGCATGAACATGAAAGAGCAGACGGTCGAGCTCAAGGCCGGTGTCGAGGTGCTGATCGCCACCCCGGGCCGCCTGATCGACCACATCGAAGCCAAGAACTGCAACCTCTCGCAGGTGGAGTACGTGGTGCTCGACGAGGCCGACCGCATGCTGGACATCGGCTTCCTGCCCGACCTGCAGCGCATCCTCAGCTACCTGCCCAAGACCCGCCAGACCCTGCTGTTCTCGGCCACCTTCTCGCCCGAGATCAAGAAGCTGGCGCAGAGCTACCTGCAGGACCCGGTGCTGGTCGAAGTGGCCCGCCCGAACCAGACGGCCACCAACGTCGAGCAGCGCTTCTACAAGGTCGATGACGACAGCAAGCGCCACGTGATCCGCCAGATCCTGCGCGACCGCGACATCAAGCAGTCCATCGTTTTCGTCAACTCCAAGCTGGGTTGCGCCCGCCTGGCGCGCACCTTCGAGCGCGACGGCCTGCGCACCTCGGCCCTGCACGGCGACAAGTCGCAGGACGAGCGCATCAAGTCCCTGGACGCCTTCAAGCGCGGCGAGGTGGACCTGCTCGTGGCCACCGACGTGGCCGCACGCGGCATCGACATCGCGGCCCTGCCGGCGGTGTTCAACTTCGACATCCCCTTCAACGCCGAAGACTACGTGCACCGCATCGGCCGCACGGGTCGCGCTGGCGCCTCGGGCTTGGCCGTCTCGCTGGTCACCAGCAGCGACGCCCGCCTGATGGGCGACATCGAAAAGCTGATCAAGAAGAAGATCGACGTCGAGGAGTTCGAGCTGCAGGGCAGCCGTGGCGGCGATCGCAGTGACCGCGGGGATCGGGGTGAGCGCAGCGAGCGCCCGAGCTACCGCCGCCGCGATGAGTCCTTCGACGACCGGCCCGACATGCCGTCCGCTGGCGCTGCAGGCTTTGGCGGCGGTGCACCGCGCGAGGCCCGCGAAGGCCGTGAGGCCTACGCCCCGCGCGACCGCGACAGCCGCCCCAGCCGGCCGGCCCCGCGCCGCGCCCCGGCCGACCCCTTCTTCGACAAGCCCTACGAGCCCTCGGCCGCGGCTGAACCGGCCGCCTGGGAAACCAAGGACTCGGTCTCCACGGCCGCTGCCGGCGGCAACGGCCTGTCGCGCTTCATCAAGCCCAAACGCAAGGTCGCGGCCTTGCTGGGCGGCTCGGGCACCACGCGCCGCTGAGCTGCTGCGGCCGCCTCAGGCCGCGGCCATGGTGGGCGCTGATGTCATTGCCGCCTCGGTCGCTTCCGCCTGGCGCTGCTGGCGCCACACCGAGGGCGACACGCCGTACTCCCGCTTGAAGGCCTGGCTGAAAGCCGCCTCCGAGGCATAGCCCACCTGGTCGGCCACCTTGCCGACCGACAGCGCCGAGTGCGCCAGCTGCCGCGCGGCCAGCCGCATGCGGTGGCGCGTGAGGTAGGTCAGGGGCGGCTCGCCCAGCGTTTGCGTGAAGCGGTCGGCAAAGGCCGAACGCGACAGGCAGGCCTCGCGGGCCAGGTCGGGCACCGTCCAGTTGTGCTGCGGGTCGCGGTGGATGAGCGCCAGCGCCGTGGACAGGGCGCGGTCTTTCAGCGCCGCCAGCCAGTTGCCCGAGCCCTCGGTCACCGTCTCAACGTGGTCGCGGATGCACTCCATGAAGAGGATGTCGCCGATGCGGTTGAGGATGGCCTGCTGGGCCGGGCGGCGCTGCGTCACCTCCAGGGCCAGGAACTGCAGGCCGACGGCCAGCCAGGGCGGCGGGGCCTCGCCCAGGCCGCGCACGTGCAGCACGGGGGGCAGGGCGCGCACCAGCGGCGCGGCCATGTGCACATCGAACCGGGCGTGGGTGCTGATGAGGTGGCAGGCCTGCGGACTGTCGCCGTCGGTGTGGCCGCTGTTCACGCGGGCGCCGATCACATCCTGCGCCATGTGGGGCAGCAGTTCCTGGGCGATGGCAGCGCTCTGGGGGCGGTCCTGGATGTGGTGCGGGGCGCCGCTGGGCAGCACGACCAGGTCGCCCGTTTCCAGCAGCAGCGGCTCGGCACCATCGCGCAGCAACCAGGCCTGACCCTGGGTGATGACGTGGGCGCAGGCCAGGCCGGGTGTGGCCAGGCGCCAGGACCAGGGCGGGGCGTTGACCGACGACACGAAGACCACGCCGTCGAAGTGCATGTCGTCCAGAATCAGGCTGAGGGTGTCCATGTTGCCGAAGCTTGCCATGGATGCAAGTGCCGCACACTGGGCAGAAGTCCGGATCGCCAAAGCGATCCGCCGTCGTGCACGCCAGTTTGCGCCAAGCAGGGTTTGTCCGGGCCCCCGGTCGGCGCATCGCGCAAGTCCTGCGGCCGTTGGCGGCTTCCGCTGCGGGCCCGGTTTGCCGACACTGGGGCCATCGAGCAAGGAGTTCTCCCATGTCCCACGCCACCCTCCACCCGACGCCTGCCGCGCACTGGGCCGACCCCAAGCGCTACCTGTGGCTGCTGGGGCCGGCCATCCCCGTCATCGGCGGCGCCATGCTGGCCCTCTATTGGCAAACCCAGGCCACCTGGTGCGTGTGGTTCGCCGTCACGCTGGTCCACCTCATCCTGCCGGTGCTGGATTTCATCTTCGGTGAAGACGCCGCCAACCCGCCGGACGAAGCCCTCAAGGCGCTCGACGCCGACCGCTACTACAGCTGGGTGCTCTACGCCTTCGTGCCCTTGCAGATCGCCGTGACCATCGTGGGCGCCTGGATGGCCGCCACCCTGGACATGCCCTGGCACCACCTGCTGGGCCTGGCCATCAGCGTGGGCATCGTCAATGGCGTGGCCATCAACACCGCGCACGAACTCGGCCACAAGAAGGACAAGCTCGACCGCTGGCTGGCCCGCATCTCGCTGGCACCGACCTTCTACGGCCACTTCTACGTCGAGCACAACCGCGGCCACCACAAGAACGTGGCCACGCCGGAAGACCCGGCCAGCTCGCGCTTTGGCGAAACCTTCTGGGCCTTCTGGCCACGCACCGTGGTGGGCAGCCTGCGCTCGGCCTGGCAGCTCGAAGCCGAGCGCCTGCAACGCGCCAACAAGGTCGTCTGGAGCCCTGACAACGAGAACCTGCAGTCCTGGGCGATGTCGCTCGTGCTGTTCGGGGGGCTGCTTGCGGTGCTGGGCTGGAAAGCCTTGCCCTTCCTGCTGATCCAGGCGGTGTACGGCTTTTCGCTGCTGGAGGTGGTGAACTACCTGGAGCATTACGGCCTGAAGCGCCGCAAGAACGCCGATGGCCGCTACGAGCGCTGCGAGCCCGAGCACTCATGGAACAGCAACCACACCATCACCAACCTCTTCCTGTACCACCTGCAGCGTCACAGCGACCACCACGCCAACCCCACGCGCCGCTACCAGACCCTGCGCCACTTCGACGACAGCCCGCAACTGCCCTCGGGCTACGCCGGCATGATCACGCTGGCCTACATCCCGCCGCTGTGGTTCGCGGTGATGAACAAGCGCGTGATCCGCCACTACCAAGGTGACCTGGACCGCATCAGCTTCGACCCGGCCAAGCGCGAGGCCTTGGTGGCCAAGTACGCCGACCACGCGGCCAGCGTGCGGGCGCAGGCGCCTGCCTGAGGGCATCTGATGGCGTCTGGCGGCATCTGACAGCGGCTCATGCCAGCTGACAGGGAGCGAAGGCGCTACAGTGCAGGGGCGTGATCCGCGCCGCCCCTGCACTCAGTCATGTCCGCACCCCTGTCCGCACCTGCGAACGCGTCTGTCCCAGAGCCTGCGCCTGACAGCCTGGCCGATGCCGGCTTCGTGGCCGCGCTGCGCCAGCAGATGGTCAAGTTCGCGCGCCTGCACCTGGGGGACAGCCACCTGGCCGAAGACGCTGTGCAGGAAGCCTTGGTCGGCGCCTGGACCGGCGGCAAACGCTTCGCCGGCCGTTCGGCCTTCAAGACCTGGGTGTTCGCCATCCTCAAGCACAAGGTGGCCGACCTGTTGCGCCACAAGCAGCGCATGGTCGATGCGGGCTCCTTGCTGAAGGAGGGCGAAGAACAATCGCTGGACGACTTTTTCGACAACAGGGGCCACTGGTTGCAAGACGCCAAGCCCGCCGCCTGGCGCTGCCCCGAGGCCAGCCTGGAGCAGCAGCAGTTCTGGGCCGTGCTGGAGGTGTGCCTGGACGGCATGCCCGCCGCTCAGGGCCGCGTCTTCATGATGCGCGAGTTCATGGATTTCGAGACCGAGGAAATCTGCGCCACCGTGGGCATCAGCAGCGGCAATTTCTTCGTGATGATGCACCGCGCCAGGCTGCGCCTGCGCGAGTGCCTGGACCAGCGCTGGTTCGCCAAGGAGGCATGAGCATGGGCAAGCACCGCGTGATGATCCCGTGCGACGAGGCCACCCGTTTGCTCTCGGCGGCCCAGGACCGCCGGCTGGGTGCGGGCGAGCGCACCGTGTTGCGCATGCACACCTGGATCTGCAGCGGCTGCCGCCAGTTCGGCACGCAGGTCGGCTTCATCCGCCAGGCCATGAAGGGCTTTGCCGACCGCAACGATGGCCATGAAAATGACGATGGCGGCGGCGATGGCAGCGGTGACGGCGACCGCCGCGGCCCGCCCGGCCGTGACCCGAGCTGAGCTGACCCGCTCAGGGGATCTCGACGCCACCCATGCGCGACACGATGGTGCCCGAGCGGCCCATGACGTAGGCCGAGCGCGGCTGCAGCTCGAAGCGCTTGGGCGCGGGCAGCATCACCGCCAGGCGCGCAGCCTGTGCGGCGCCCAGCTGGCTGGCATCGACCTGGAAATAGTGGCGTGATGCCGCTTGTGCGCCGAACACGCCTTCGCCCCATTCCACGTTGTTGAGGTAAATGTCGAGGATGCGGTCCTTGCCCAGCAGGCCTTCGAGCATGAAGGTGATGGCGAACTCCTGGCCCTTGCGCAGGAAGTTGCGCTCGCTGCTCAGGAAC
>Ga0209107_10000715_pt1 | contig 19083 bp, 20 predicted proteins | sample LakErihyJuly2011_2_FD_187460 | JGI IMG/M metagenome (GOLD analysis project Ga0209107, IMG submission 187460) | Freshwater microbial communities from dead zone in Lake Erie, Canada - CCB hypolimnion July 2011 (SPAdes) (version 2) | ecosystem: Environmental > Aquatic > Freshwater > Lentic >... | reverse complement strand
TTATATATTTTTCATTTTTTTCAATATATTTTATAAAGTTATCAATCATTATTAATATACATTATTTATATCTTTATATATTGGTTTATCATATTATATAACATTTATAAAAATAAAAATATAATGGCATGTATAAAACACTAGAAAATTAATTTAGAATATATTATATATAATATTATTCTAAAATGATCTTGTTATTAATATTATAAATATCAATGTATTTCTGTGGTATTTTATCAAATGATATTAGATTCATATTAAATTCAAAATTATCTACCAAGTTATTATCAACAAGATATTTATTTAATTCATTTTTAGAGAGTTTTGCTAGAGCAATCGCCTTTTCCTTTGTAATACCTGTGCCAATTTTAGGTATATTATCGCTTTTGTCCCCATAAATTGCCTTAAAATTCAAATCAACATGTGCGTCATCATATCCTCTCTTTTTTAGTTCTTTAAACTGCATATTAAATACTAGAACATTCTTATCTACCAACTGAAGAAAATCATTATCGTTTGTGATAATAACAATTTTAGAAGATACCTTGTTTTTCAGATATTTATGCGTCAAATATACAATGTCATCTCCTTCCAATCTGTCAGAATACATACTCTTCAATTCTAGTTTCTTATTAACATATTCATTAAATATGCTAAATATATTTTTATTAAAATTGTTTTTCTGACTTCTCGTAGCCTTGTATTTATCATATATATCGTTTCTCCAAATATCACTACGCAGACAATCATAACACAAAATAATATTATTTGTAGTAGTTTTCCACATTTTACATATCTTCTTCATATCATTGTTAATATGCTTATAAAATGCATTAATAAAATTTTCGTTTTCTATAATTTCGTCAATATTAATTTCCGGAAAATTCTTTTGAAATTTATACCATCTCATAGTAGCAAAATATCTATGAAAAATATAATAACTACAATCAATTAGTACAATATTATTATTTTTGCTCAATTTAATAATATTCATATACTTTATATTATTCTTATTTATTTAAATAATAAATCAATTTTTATATTATTTTTTATCTTCATTTAACCATAATTTCGCCTTATCCATGATGATTTTCAATTGACCTTTATTTTTCTTTAGTTCGCGCCACTCAACTTTTACATTCTCGAAATTTTCCTTTTTATTTTTACTTACCTCTTTAAGTTCATTTAGGCGAAACTTTACAAATATATTATAATCTGTCGGTTTCTTATCACTAACATTTTCCTTTTTCGCTTTTTTATTTTCCTTATCATTTTTAACATTGTCATCAACATCCCCATCATAACTATCACAGCATTCTTCGATTCCTTCCAAATCTTCTTTGTCTTTTACATCATTTACTATATTTCCATTAGCGCCGTCAGTTTTATTTGTGCTATTAGGAGTCTTAAATTTACAAATATTTCCCTTTAGATTTAATTCTTCAATTTCTCCAATATTTTCACCGTTCTTATACGATGACAATATACTTTTAATAACTGGTTCTTCGTGGGTAATTTTAGAAAGATATTCATTTTTAACCCAAATCTTTTTATTATTTTTGATATCAACTATCCACAACTCTTTATCATATCCTTCCATAATTGAATTGACATCATATCCTTCGGCTGACAATCCAAAATGAAGAGGAGATAGTTCGGTACCTGTATAATAATTTTTAGAAGAATTAATACACAATTTCTTAACGATATTGGCGCTCATGTTTATTATGATATATGTTATATAATATAAATCAATTTTTATATAATAATTCTTATCTATAATAAAATTGATACATTTTTATATACACTGTTTAAAAATTGATAGTTTTTTGGCAAGCGTACGCGTATTAATCCTTGTGCTTTTAATGTGCTTCTTATATGATTTGCACGAATATATTGAAACATTTAAGAAAAATAATAATATTAAAAATGATATCAGTAATGATATAGATTATGTCGAAGATAATATAATAGAATTATATTACAAAAACAAATTATATGATATAAATGAGCAAGTTAATACAATATTGACTCCTTTAATTATTGAAAACAAATATAATCGGTTAGAAGAATTGTTAGACAATATTATCACTATATATCATACCAATAAGGATAAAAAAAAAGAGTATTATTCATATATATTACATATTAAAAATATCACAATAGAATAAATATGAGTAATAACATATTAAGAAATTATATAAACAAGTATTTTTCTTCAAAATCGAAAGTAGAAATTATAAAGGTTTCTCTAACATTTATATCAATTATGATATATATATGGTTCTTTTGCCTATTTATTATATTATATCGGTTCATTATTGTAAATCTTTTTGCCATTTTTCATCTAACGCCGTTTAGTACAGTAATATACGATACTATAGGATATGGTTCGCCGATATTTTACGGTCCTAATATATTATTAGATATAATATCTTCGCCTGGTCTAATGTCTTTTTATGGTATAGTTTTTGGCATTTTAACAACACTTATATTAGTATTATTTATTGTGTGGATTATAATACAAGGTATCTTCTTCATTAGTTGGGCGGCATATGTGTCGCCTTTTACAGAATTGATGGATACTTTTAAAGTAATTATGGGTAAAACTACATTTACATCATTCGCATTTAAAAATATACAAGCATTATTTAGCATTTTTTTAAGTTTTTTTAGAAAAAAAGAGTCATTTCAAAATTATGAAGGCTTTCAAAATTTTAATATGCAATTAATGTTTCAAAATTTAATGAATAAATATAAATATATTACTGAATTACAAAAAAATCATTACGATAAAGCGAAAAAACATTATAATGATAAAAATAACTATTTAATAGATGTTACAAAGGCAAAAGAACATTCAAAAGATGCTAATATTTTAAAAAATCTAGTAATCCCTACATCAAAAGATGACCAAATTGCCGCAAGTATCGCCAAACAAAACATAACTATGACAAAGTCTATAGAAAGCGCTATTAATTTCTAGATTTATCCAATATATATCGATATCTTTATTTAGATATTTTAGATAATTAAGATATATCTCGATATATTATAATTATAAAATATTATTATAGAATAAATGGGATATAATAACCTAAAAAAAGAAATTTATGTTAATAATTATGCGAATAATAGTGAAATATATAGAGGCGAATTAAAGAATAATATATTAAGTATAATAATTGATTATGAAATAATTATCAAAATATCATTAATTGTATTTTTAATACTCTTGTATTATTTTAATGTTTTTACATCGGATAATGAAATATTTAGTTCTAGTACCAAATTATATATAGGATTTTTATTATTTATTATAATATATATTATTAACGCTAGTTCAATAATAACATTATTAAAACTATTGGTTTTGGTAATTTTCCTTATAATTATCCTCGGAATAATATATTTTAATATAGAAAAACTTCAGTTTATAATATTATTCTATTACTCTTTTAATTATCAACTAGAAAAGATATATAATAATACATCCGCCAATTATAGCGAAGTAATCTTTAGTTTTATATATATATCTATCATTTCCATATTATCAATCGTATTATATTGGGATAATATTTATACAGATTCTAAAAAATTATCTAAATGCGGTACATTAATCAATATAATTGAAGACAACAACAAAAAGAAGAATCCTTTCGTTTATAATATTATAATTATGAATAATGATTTAATTAATACATCTACTTCTCATTATGTATTAAAAATAATCTACGATTTTATTAAAAACAAAACTACCGTTGATTTTGGCACGGATAATGGAACTTACGAAGATGGCGTGGTATCATTTAAAAAACCGGATTACGCATCTCTATTAAAAACTAATAGAGAAAATTTAAAACAAATTAATAAAGAATTAGATAAAATAAAAGAGATGCCTGATAGTTCTGACAAAACAGAGAAGGAAAGAAACAAAAAAATAGAAATGGTAAGTATAGAAGGTAAAATAAAGGAACTAGAAAAATTACGCGATAATTCAATAAAAGACAGCGCATTTTTCTATTTAAATTTAAAAACAATGAAAAGCGAAAAGATAGAAAATATAGATCCGGATATTATAAACACCGAAACTTATAAATATTTATTAGTGGATGAATATAATAAGAAGATTCCTTATGATAAAACATCTAAAGAATTAATTAAATTTACTAAAAATTATTCTAATAACGAATTTTATAACATGAATGTAATAAATGATATAATATATGCTAAAAATAATCGCAATAAGTTGTTAATATAAGAAAATTATTATATTAATGTAAATTAAATGGATATTCAACAAAATAGTAGTTATGACGAAATCTTAAAAATTATACATGTATATATTTCAAATTTTGAGGCATATTCGTATTATATATTATACAGTTTGTCTAATGTTTCTAATAATACATATAACATGTCTTTTTATCAACACGCAATTATTTTCATATTTATAGCGCTCGTAATTTTTATACTAATTGTAATATATTATGATGTAATATATAGAGAGGCTAGCAATATTAAAAGATGTAAAGAAATAGAAGATTCTGCGATTATTAATGATAAATTAGATTATCCTTATCGCTATAATATTTATGTAGTTAATAAAAATAAAACCGACGATACTCTATCGAATTTTAGTTTTTATTTCCAATATGATTTTGTAAGCAAGAATACGAATATTGTTTTTGGAGAAAATATAAATATCAGTGATATAACTTTTAGTTTAAATGATAAACCCGAAAATGAAGATAATTTATTGCCGGCATTTGTATATTACGATTTATCTACTGAAAATTATAAATACGTTGAATATATAGATAGTTCAAATAAAACCTTTTATATAAATAAAAATATCATAACAAATCCTAAAGAATATGTATTTATTATCACAAGATATGATAATAAGATTGTAAGTAATGATAAAGAAGCGTACGAACTTTTGAAATTTATTAAATATGGCGGATATGATAAAAATTCTGTTAATTTAGCAGCAATTTATAATATTTTATATTCAATAGATAATAAAAAAAATACTGTAATTATGTAATATTACATAATATTATGTAAATGTGTCTTCTAATAGTTTCTTTAATTCGTCCAATTTATCCGAATTTTTAATTTTAGGATAAACTATATTAAACTCTATAAACATATTACCTTTATTATTAGTGTTTAATATAGGCAATCCCTTACCTTCCACTAAATATTTTTTACCATTTGATATAACACCCAATATTTTAGTATTTAACTCTATAGTCTCTTTAAAATATGGTATGGTTATTACCTCACCTATTATAGAATTTATAAATGATATATCAGTCTTATAATGAAGGTCGTTTCCATTTTTTTTAAAGTGTTTATGTTCTTCTATTTTAACACTAATTATTAAATCTCCAGGTTTAATATTATCAGTCTTTGGTTGCTCTCCTAACTCCGGAAATGCGGTTCTATAAGATTCATTTACGCCTTTTGGTATAATTAGAGTCGCTTTTACATCCTTGTTATAAAATCCTTTTCCGCTACATAAATTACAACTTGTTTTGCCTTTAATTATTATTCCATCTCCACCGCATTTATTACATTGCGATTGAAATATTGTTTGCATAATACCCATATTTTGAATGCGATGTATAATTCCTTTGCCGTCACAATCGGGACATTCTGTATTACAACTTGTACAGAATTTTTTCAACTTAATATTTAAATCTTTTCTAACACCATCATATATATCATCGAGTGTTAAATTAAATACGCTTTCGATAGAACCCGCTTTTTGCGGCTGTCCATTCCTTCTTCCGCCGCCACCACCTCCAAATCCAAATATATTTTCTGCGAATCCATGCTCATGACCTCTAAAAAATGCTTCAAAAATATCTTGATGACTTCTCATATTATCGGAAGAACTCTCATTATAATTATTATCTCCACAAGCGTCGTATTTTTCCTTTTTATCCTTATCTCCTAAAATATTATAGGCATTCGAAATTTCTTTAAATTTATCAGCACATTCTTGATTTCCTTTATTCTTATCTGGATGATATTGCATCGCCTTTTTTTTGTAAGCGCTTTTTATTTCATCTTCACTAGCATTTCTGCCAATATCTAGAACTTTATATAATTTATGATTATCGCCCATTCTTTAATAAATTTATATATTAAATGTTTATATAAATATTTTCATATATTTTTCATGATATTAGAAGTTATTTATTACAAAGAAAAAATAAAAATAATTTTTATTGGTTATTATTTAACTATAAATGATACTTCGAAATCTAATTCTCATAATTATGAGATGTGTCGTAAAATGCCTTTTAATTACAAATGTATCTCATCATAATATTCATAGTGTAAAGTTCTTGATTTAGCAGTTTGAATGCGTAGGGCATTCTTACTTGTGCTATATCTGTGTTATTTTTACAGTATTTACAACTATAAATATTTTTGTCAGTATTTACATTAGCATGCATGCCGCATTTTTTACAGATAAATATGCGGTAATTATCAGATACGTGTAGCATTCTTTCGGCCAAGAAGTTGGATGTGCCGTGTGCGATAAAGCAATCTCTTTCCATTTCTCCCAAACGAAGACCGCCAGAACGTGCGCGACCTTCGCTGGGTTGTCTTGTTAGCATAACAATTGGCCCATTAGAACCACGCGAATTACCAGTCCATACTGATTTACCATTTCTTCTTACCATAAATATTTCAGTAGATACGCTCAAGCAATATACAGACCCCTGGTAATAATAGATATTCTCTTTATTGGATTTATCATTAGGATTATTAATAATTGGTTTATTCTTATTTTTAATAATAGTAATTTTCCAATATTTATTATATCGCGATTTAATACCACTCCATCCCGCATGGATTAACAATCTCATCATATCATCTGCCAAAGTTTCTGACAATGTACAATACATATTTTCGAAATTATTTTTAATATCTTCATTTTTAACAGATACCATAGATTTAACGAGGATACGACATTGATTCGTACTCAATTCCCAAACCCATGAAGGGAATTTATATTTATCCAAGTTTTTAATATATTCTATAATATCTTTATTATCATTATTTCCAAATTCATTAATCAATAGACTATTATTAACAGTAATACCATTCTGCGCAATCCATCTGCCGAAGAATGATAACCACGCCTCCATATTTATAGGTTGATTACTATTTGTAATAGTAAGTTGATAATCAATTTCATTCCACAAAGAATCTTTCTTATATCTAATTTGTTGTCCTTGTATTTTACTCGCTTCAATTAGATTAAACCCATTCTTATTATCTTTAACATACATTCTGTGTCCGATTGTTACATCCAAATCAATCATATTGTTAGAGATATTATACATATATCCCTTGTAATCGGGATATTTATATATTTCAATAGGTTTTTCATATACCAGTTTATCATTTTTCAATATCGCTACATTATCGCTTTTATTAATATCTGCGATTGATTTCCATCCATTATCAGTAAGAACTTCGTGATCTTCAGTCAAACAATGTACTTTGTCAGTAACCATATGCTTCAGTCTTTGATAATATGTAGGACCGATAAATATTTCTGTACGTATTTGTTCGCCGGTTCTTCCGTTATACATGATTTCATTTCCATATCTTTCCATTCCAGACATTTCCAATACCTTGGCAATATCTTCTACAGTACAATCATTATATGGCGTAGAATCTCCAAAAGCACCAATATGACACCCCGCTTTTCCCATAATACATTCCATGAGTTGGGCAATAGTCATTCTCGACGGAATCGCGTGAGGATTCATAATAATATCAGGCACTATTCCATCTTTAGTATAGGGCATGTCTTGGTGTTTATATGTCATTCCAATTGTCCCTTTTTGAGCACTACAACTAGCGCATTTATCACCAATTTCAGGTTTTCTGTTTTTACGAATACGCACTTTACAAAACTTATAACCTTCGCTATTTACTCCGTTATAATTCATATCAATATATCCATCATCATTCGTTTTCATCGTCAAACTGCTATCTTGATATGATATTTCTCCATTACTTTTTTTAGGCATTACCTTGCCCACAATAATATCATTTCCCGTTACATAAGTATTTTTAGGAACAAATCCATTTTCATCTAACTTATCATAACAGTAAGGTTTCTTTTCTGTTTTATCATTGGGATTCGTAAATATTTCTTCTTCCCCTGTACTATGATTTTTATTACAAACATCTCGCAGCGCTTTGTAATAAGTGCTAGTAAATAATCCTCTATCGAGAGCAGATTGATTAATCATAATACTATCTTCCTGATTAAACCCGGTATGAGTCATAATTGCCACAATAGCATTAACCCCAGATGGCAATTTATGCGCCATAGTATATTTTGATAATTTAGTATATACTAGAGATTTTTGCGGATAATTCAAAATATTTCCCATAGTATCAATACGCTTATTGAAATTACTTGCGTAAATACCAAGCGCCTGCTTTCCCATAGCGCATTGATAACAATTTCTAGGAGATTGATTATGGTCGCTGAATGGAATATTGACACCGAGAATGCCATTCATTAAACTCGGGTGAATCTCGCAATGTGTATAACACGGCGGAAGTGCCGTTCCTTTAATTCCTTCGTCTAAATCAGAAGGAAATGTGGCAATCATCGCAGTATTAATTTCGTCGCAATCCATATATTCTAGGAATCCTTCTTCGTCCAGATAACTATCTTCATCATTTTTATGACTAGTTTCATTTGGAGAAATGAAATAATCGAAGTTTTTATCCTTAATATAATCTGCCCATTTCATATTTTTCCTTTTTAAGATTTTTTCAATTCTCAAAACACTTTTCTTTAATTCCGGATCATAATCTACAATGTACAAAGGTCTATACATACGACCCGCTTCAGTGCTAATTATAATATTAGATTTCTGAATATTCCAAACAACAGATGTCATTGGATGAATAACACTCGACCTTTTATAATGCTTTAGTGTTTTGTAAAGTTCAATTGGATTATCATAATATCCAATAATATCTCCATTAACCATGATATAAACATTCGAACTATGTCCCATATTTTTAAGGAAATTTAATGCTGATTTTTCAGAATTTTCAACATTATCTCCGGATTTATATGTGTCGTCATACATAACAACACCCAATTCTTCTAGAACTTTTCTAATATGATAACTGTTCATTGAGATAGATACATTAGTGCTCAATGCCATATTTTTAACTAATCCGACAGAACTACCTTCGGGAGTTTCCGCGGGACAAATCATTCCGATTTGTGAATTATCTAACTTCCTAGGTTGTACAAGTTTTCCATTTTTTTCCATAGCAGTATTAATACGTCTCATATGCGACAATGTACTCGCGTATGACATACGATTAAGAACTTGCGATACACCTTGTTTAATATTTTGAAAACTTCCAATACTTTTAATACCCCAATTGCCTGTTGAAAACGAATATTTAATCCACGATTCTAACAGAGATTGCTTGAAAAATCTGTGAATACTAATATCCGAAATAATATTTGACAATGGCGTATTTGAATTACCGCGCCACATACTAAGTTCTTTCTCGACGGCAACCTTTAATTCTTTTGTTAATTTGCCATAGCATTGGCGAAATAGATTACTCATTAAAACTCCCGGAGTATCTACGCGTTTATTAATATATGAATCGCGATTATCATAAGTATCATAACCAAGATATATGCGAATCATCTTGCGAATAATATAACCGACATACAATGCCTTCCTTCTATAACTTTTACCTACGTGAGGAAGGAAATCATTTAGTAGATTATTATGTAAAAGCGCTTTATTTACCGAGTGCTCATTATTTTTGTTAGAACCATTCATAATTTTAATAAGAACACTTTCTGCCTGTTCTTGTGTTTTGATATCGCAGGCATCTTCGCAACACGCCATTAATTCTGCGATTACTCTTTTATTTTCTTCCTTGTCAGTATCATATACAATATGATGAATAATCTCTTTATCGCTTAAAATACCAAGAGCGCGAAACATTACAAATACCGGAACTTCAGAACGTAGAAATGAAGTATTGATGCGAATAATACGACCCATGTGATTTAATTTCCCGCTCATATTAAGACAAGTAGTTTTGGGAGGAAGATAAGAAGAATTACAGACAGACCGAATCTCCGCATATAATCCTTCACTGTTATTATTGGGATGAAATACGAGCGTTTTATTCTCATTAATTCTATCTTGCGAAATTAGAACTTTTTCATTTCCATTAATAATGAAATATCCTCCAAAATCATAAATACATTCGCTGTTATTTTCTTCGCATATTCCTTGCATTTGACTTAAAACACACAATTTTGACCTAACCATAATAGGGATTCTACCGATATAAATATTATTAACGGTTTTATCAAACTTCTCAATCATTCCATTGGCATTCGTATATTCGGTGACAATATGAACATTTACATAGATACCGCTGGAATATGACATATTATTCATTCTTGCGATATAAGGTGTCATTATATTATGCGTTCCGTCTCCCATTTGATAACTCGGTTTGGTAATGCTCGGTTGAAGAATATTTATGGAAATTTTATAGTTATTGTCATTGATTGATAAATCACTCTTCGGGTTTGTTAATTTAACTTTAATAGGATTAAATCCTGCGATAATCTGTCCGAGTGTATTATCAACAAATTTGTTATAACTATCAATTTGGTGTTTAACTAGTGGATTTGAAGATTCTTGCGAACCGCCCTTCAAAAAATAGGTATCCATAATATCCCAGCAATTGATAGATGAAAACATTATATGACAAATGTGCGTTAGTTACGTTAGTTAATTATAATTAAATAATTCTTAAATATCAATTTTTATTTTTAAATTATAAAAAATGATTTTGGATTTTTATAATAATAATATAGATGTCTAATATTATCGCTATATGTGGTGCTAAAAGGAGCGGCAAGGATATTCTCGCTAAATATATAGTATCTACGCATAAATATAAAAAGATTTATTTCGCCGAACCATTAAAAAGGGCAGTTAAAGAATTATTTGATTTTAATGATTTTCAAGTAGGAATTAATGAAGAAGATAGTAATGGAGATGAAAAAGATATTATAGACGAACGATGGGGAATAACGCCGCGAAGAGCATTACAATATTTTGGTACAGAAATAATGCAGAATAATATTAATGAACTTATTCCGAATACCGATAGGGGTTTTTTCGCAGATATTTTATTATCTCGTATATCTCGCGATGCAGATAATTATGTAATTAGCGATATGCGATTTTTACACGAATACAATAAATTAAAGGATTCTAGTAAAGTAAAATCTTTAATTATTATTAAAATAAATAGACCGTCTATTAAAAATAACGTAGATACTCATATATCTGAAAAAGAATATATAGATATCCCTCACGATGTTGAATTTATTAATGACGGAACAATAAAAGATTTAACAGATTTATTTGATATATTTTATGAAAGATATTAGAGATATTAGAGATATTAGAGATATTACAATAGTTTGATGTATGATATCATACATTTCTCTACTGAAGTCTTGATATCAGGTATATTAGGATACAATTCATATAATTTGTCAGTTGATAGTTCAATATTAGAGCGTTTTGAAAGGAGTATTTTGTTCTGCTCTTCTATAGAGAAATTCTTCCATGTAAAATTATTATCAACGTGCGTTTTATACAATTCTAAAACCTCATTGTGAGTTATTGCGCCCTTATTACACATATTAAAAGTACCCGATATATTTTTGCTAATCATATCAACTATTACAGGATACATATCGCGTAATACTGTCATAGAATTCGGTACCGAACATACATATTCGTATTTTGTAATTTTTGTAATGAAATTTCTATCATGATCGTAATTAACTATTGGCATCCTTATACGCAAGTTCAAAGTATTTTTCGAATACATATGTTGTAATCTGTCGGTATATCCTTTAACTATGGAATACGAAGAACCGAAAAAAGTCGGTATATCTTCTTCGCTATTTTTTGTATTATTATTGTCATATTCAAATATACATCCTGTTCCAAGATAAGTATAATGTATATCATATCTTTCGCTCAATATTGACAATATCATAGGTGCGTATAAATTATCGCGGATATTATCTACTAATTTTCCCGGTTGTTCAAGATAATCTATGGTATTAAAGGTTCCACCGTAAGTTCTTCCTATAAATGATATAATATTAGTAGGTTTATATTCAATTATTTCCTTCTCAACATCTTTTTCATTATCGGCGCGACAATTACTTTCAATATATGAAATATTTTGTTCGTTTAAATATTCGCAAAACTGCTGTCCAATCCATCCTCTACTACCGAAAATTAATAGTTTCATTAGTATATATTTTAATTATAAATGTTATAATCTTATATAGTGATTATTTTGCGAAAAAATTGATTATTATTTTAATATTAAATGGGTCCATAATTATTATGGAATGTACTAAATGTCATAAGGTTAAAGGGTTTAATGATTTTACCTATAAAAATGAAAAGGATAAGATTTATTATATGTATTGCGATTTTTGTAGAATTAAATATTTTTCTGACGAAGAGAAGAATTATAGAGAGCGGGCAAATATAGAATACAATATGAGAAAACTCGAAAATACAGTAAAATGCGAATGTGGTATTAATTACGTATGTTTTAGAGATTTTCATATGATTAGACATTTGAATAGCAATAAACACAAAAAATTAATGGCTACTAAAAAATAAATTTCTCGTTATACAGTAGAATAGCGAGAAATAAATGATAGGCGGTTATGATTGTACGAGTTGTAAAAGTGGCGGTGCTAAAAAAAAAACGCCTGTTGTAAAGCGTAGAAGAGGCGGTAATTCCGGCAATGAGTTATTTAATGCGTTTAAATCCGCTGTAGAAGATATTAAATTAGGAGGTGCTAGAAAAAAAGGAGTTAAAAAAGGTGGTTTTGAATCTCAAGAAGCACACGGGGCACAAGTTTCAGAAATGGAAGGCGGTGCTAAAAGAAAAAAAAGAGGAGGTTTTGAATCTGAAGAATTTAAACAAGAAATGGCAGGTGGTGCTAAAAGAAAAAAAAAAGGAGTCGGAAAAGGAGTTAAAAGAGGAGGCAGTTCTGAAAATGAAGAATTTCAAACAGAATTAGCCGGTGGTGCTAAAAAGAGAAAGGGCGCTAAAAAATCATTAAATCCGTATATTAAATTTGTTAAAAAACATTTTCAATCTATGAAGAAAAAAAATCCTAATGATACCGCGCCTCAAATTATGAAAAAGATAGCGGTTGAATATAAAAAACAAAAGTAAATAATAATAGGTAATAATAGAATAAAATGGATAAAAAATATGTAAAACCTTATAAAAAAGATTATACTATATATACAATATCTGACTGTAAATATTGTAATCTATTATGTAATGATATAAAAACTAAAAAATATGTAATAAATTGCGATAAATATCTACTATCTCTAAGAGAGCGCGATAATTTTTATAAATATATTCACAAATATACTATAAAACCCTATATATATTTCCCTATGGTATTCAAAGATGGTATATTTATAGGAGGATATAAAGAGTATCTAGAAGCAAAATCTCACATCAAATCACCGAAGTAATCGTAATCCGAATAATCAATAGCAACAATGATGCTACTGACATCCTCATGGAAGACCCCAGAATCTTCTTCTTCATCAATCATGACATTTTTGTGAAAGTTGAATTTTTTCATTTTTCTGCTGAAAACACTCTTATCACAACTCTCGAAGATAGAATATGTTGTCATCGTCATTTATAATGTGCTGGTCGCGAACTCTTTGTTCAAAAGGCGGGAACTTTTATCGGAATAGTATTTGCGATACTACCTCTGACACTAGATATCAAGTGGTGTTCTCTAGTTTAGTGTAAAATATAAAAATAATACTACAAATCATTTTTTTACGCAAATAGCATATTTTAGAACATATTACAGTTATAATCAGGTCTTCAAAGGTTTTAGACGAAAGGGCCTTCGCGTTAATCCGTTTTTATCAGTAAATTCTTTTTTCTCCTTTTCGCATACGTTACATACGTTAGCAATAGGTTTAAGATGGAATGGTTTCCTAACATACATAATCTTATCTTCAATATCCATGATATTATGATATTATAGTATCGATATCGTGGATATCGCAATCAATTTTTGCCATAATCTCATTATAATTATATTATTTTTATGTTATCATATCAATAATATATTTAGAACCAAAAAAATTTAAAAATATGAAAATATAATTTGAGTACATAACTTTTTTTATTTAGAAATTTCTAGAAAACTTTTGAAATAATAGAAAATAAAAAGTTATGTACTCAAATTATAAAAATAAAAATTGGCCAATTTTCTAGTATCTATTTCCATATGCTAGTAGAATCACTAATCTATCATATATTTAGTATAATCTGTCATACAATTCAATATATCACTATAAGACTCCCTTTGATTTACAGTTCTGGGATAAATTACATACCATTTATCTACCAATTGTAAATTTATCCAATATACATCAAACTCGTATTTCCCTTTAATTGTAGGATTTTCTACCAATAGTTTAATACTCTCCTTATAATTAGCGATTATCTTATCATAATAATGTTTTTTTACTATGTATCCAGCGGCAGAATAAGACGCCTTTACTTGATGTATATAATTGTTTATAGGTATTACTCCATTTACCTTGTCTAATATATTAGTGGCTATCAATAATACATCATAATCTAATTTATTAGATTCAAAATAATTTTTAAAATCTATAAGCATCTTATTGTATTTTTCAGGTTGTAAGAATTGGATATCATCTTCTACAATTACAACATAATCTAAATCCTTTTCTCGCGCCATCTCTATGACCCCTAAATGACTTAAACCACATCCTAATATCCCCTTATCATTTTTAATAGCGTTGAAACGTTCAAATTTCCATTTCATTTTAGTAAGTTCAGTTTCTACAAATATTTTCCTATCAACTCTTTCTTCTAAATTTATATAATAAACATTTTCTAATAAATATTTGTTTTGATATGTATCGCACATAACCCAATGTTCTGGGAATAAATCGATAGTATTATTTTTTATCAAAGCACCTTGAAACCATTTATCAGGATAACATATTATTTTATTAATATTATCTTGAGCCAAGTAAGCAGACCACCAACTAAATGTACTATTTGCTATAATATGATGCTTACATAAACTCATAATTACCATTTGTTCCCAATCTTCCAATTTAACTTTTGTTTGCGTAAATATAATATTAGGAAAAATATTTATAAGAGGATTAACATAATTATTTATTACAAAATCTACATCATCATCTTCGCAAAAATATAGTATTTTAATATTTTTATCTTCACAGTCTATATGTTTAATAGCAGATATATAATATTCCAATGGCATTATAGGATGATTTTCTAAATTCTTAAAATCGCCAATTCGAAAATGTAATGATACCATTTCTTCAACATTCACATCAGATATCTTATTTCTAACATCATTTATAATAGTAATCCAATCAATATCTTTTAATATCTCTTTTTTATAAAAATCGAAATATTTATATGATTGAAAATATCCGCATAATTTTAAATTATCATCCCTTGATATTGCCGGAAGTTCATTAAATTCGAATGATTTTTCATTATATACAGGATATTCTATCTTTTTGTTTATTAAATATTTTTCTAATTTATTTAAAAAGTTATTCCAATATACATTTCTATAAGTACAACTAGGACTATGAGACTTTCTTTCAATTACCCAAGGATTCTCATATTTTTTAGAGTACGCCATTAAAGTCATAATTTGAAATAATTGGTTCCCTAAACCTCCCATAATATCAATAGATATCATATGATTATTAAAATATATAAATATTAATGATTATATATCTTATATAATAATAAATACAATATGTTCGCCGATATAGTTAAATTTATTAGTCTAAATAACTTAAGTAAAAATGCGCAATTTATTATTTTCGGAGGTACCGTAATAGTAGATGAACCAATATGTAAAGATAAACCAGAATACTACTTTACAAATTGTGTAGATAATTGGGTAATTAAAGAAAACGACGGAGATACCAATAGTAACAAGGATAATAACAAGGGAAACAAAAATAATGATGGCAATGATAATACATATATACATATAAATAAATAAACATATTATTACTATAATGGATAGAGCGATAGAATTGTCTGATATTAGCACAGGCGGACCATTTGGTGCCGTTATTATCGATAAATCTGGAAATATTATAGGCGAAGGTCACAATGAAGTAACTGTAAATAATGATCCTACTGCGCATGCGGAAATAGTAGCAATCCGGAGAGCGTGTCAAAATAGTAATAATTTTAGTTTAGAAGGATGTACTATATATACTAGTTGCGAACCGTGTCCTATGTGTCTTGCTGCTTGTTATTGGGCGAGATTAGATAAAATATATTATTCCAATACGCGCCAAGATGCCGCTGATATTGGGTTTGACGACAGTAATATATATGAAGAAATTAAGAAAGATAATAATGAACGCTCGATTCCTATAATTCCATGCGATGATAATAGTAGTAAAATGAAGGCGAAAGAAATATTTTATAAATGGTTTAATAATTCTAAAAATATTAGATATTAAATACTAATGTATATAGGATATAGTTTATTTTTATAATATAATTATAGATTATATGAGTACTGAGTTTGAGAGAAAATATAATGAATCAAAAAGAATAAGGGAAAAATTTCCAGAGAGAATTCCTGTAATTGTTGGAAAGGCAGCCGGATGTAATTTAAATGACATTGATAAAAAGAAATATTTAGTTCCCTGTGATATTACCATAGGTCAATTCATATCTATAATAAGACAGCGCATAAAACTATCTCCAGATAAGGCAATATTCATATTTATAAATAATATATTGCCTCCAACATCTGCTAATATGCTTACGATATATAACGAAATGAAGCACGGAGACGGATTCTTATACATTTATTATAATGGCGAATCTGTATTTGGAAAAAATGATATACATAATTTATAATAAAACCCTATTTATTACACCCTCGAATTTTAATAATCTTATTTCGCGAGTAGTCTGTCTGCGGATAAGTTAATTAATATTCAACCGCAGGTAATTAATAGATATAATCAAAATTTTCATCTATTAATTTATCTATTAAATTATCATCTTTCTTTAATGAAAAACAATTTGACCAAAATTTAAAATCGTCATAAATTTGGTGCCAATATTCATCATTTACTTTAAATAATTTTTTTGTTCCTATTCTATAAGTATCAAATCCATTTTTGGATAAAAAATCCACTATATCTTTCATGGGATTTTTAATCCCGGGGCCTCTAATATCATCTAAACAATCGCTACACTCAAATATTATATATTTAGTTTTTGGTAAATATTTTTCTAACCCTTTAATTACATTACCATCATTGCCTTCAGTATCTATTTTTATAAATTTAATTATAATATTTTCGTTATTAAATTCGTTATCTAAAACATCATCTAATTTTTTTACATCAACGTCGCATATTTTTTCACCACCACTTCTCAGTCCTGCTATTCCATTTCCCATAGTATTATTATTACTATCTTTCCAATTATAGAAAGAAGATACGGCGGTTTCGTTTGAAATACAATGTTTAAATAATTTTAAAGTATTATCCCGATTTATTATTGGTTCTAATGCTAAAATATTTACTGGATTAGGTTCAAAACATAATATCTTTCTATTTTGTTCCGTACAAATAGCATTAATATTAGGTATATAATTACCAATACAACAACCAACATCAATACCAATTATTTTACAATCAGTATCATCGACATTTGTTATATATTTCTTTAATCCAACTAATAATTTTTCGTGCCCGTCTTCTCCAATGAATTCATTTTTATTTTTAACATAATAATTTACTAAATAACTATTCATCTATATAAATGAATATTGCTATTTATTTATATAACTATTCAAATCTACAAATATGTACGCGATTGAATGTCCGGAATCGCGAGAGCAATTACAAAAGCAAATAATACTTATGGAAGATATTATGAATTATAATAAATGTAAAGAAGAATTATTTGAATATTGTGAAAACAACGGATATACTCATAATATGATTAAGGAACAAATTATATACTATATGAATGATTATAGTCCATGTTTATATGGAATATCTAAAAATAACTATAAAAAAATTAAGAGACTAGTAGCATATAGAATTAAAGAAAAGAAATTCATTTATCTATATTCTTTAATTCTAAATAACGACAATAATCCTAAAACAGAAATTAACAGATATTTAGGATGTCTTACAATAGATGAGAGAAATACATTTATGAGAGATATTATCACGAATCATAAATCATCATAAATCATTTTATTATCATATGCAATGGTATGAACCCTCGATATATATAATAATCGCTTATAACCTCTTTATATATTAAGTAAATAGAGCAATAATAACGAATAAAATTAGTAATATTATTATCAATAATTAAATTTTTTTCAATATCAGGTATTACAATTAACGAAGATACAACCAATGGCACAACAATTGCCCACATTTTCATATTACTCCAGTTATATTTAATACGCATAGTATATGAAAAAATATATAAATAGCATATGGCAAAATCAGCAAGTTGCGAATAAAATCTTCTTAATATTATATGATACAAATATAAAGGATATATAAGAGTCAAAGAATAAACACGATGATAATGTATAGTTTCGCATTTACCTTTGCGTACAAGCGTCATCATGAAAGGTGCTGATTGAATAGCATATAAAGGGGCAAAATTCAAAGAGGATGCCAGTTCTCCTGAAAATACGGACATAATAGTTGCACCAAATTGTTTTTTAGCATATTCTCTCTTTATTTTTGTTATTTCATATTCAGTTAATTTTTCTGGATATGGCATTGCGTTAGTAGTTCTTTTCTCTTTATCTCCATATTTTTCAGTTATAATACTTGCTATTTTAATACATCC
>Ga0209107_10000714_pt1 | contig 19087 bp, 13 predicted proteins | sample LakErihyJuly2011_2_FD_187460 | JGI IMG/M metagenome (GOLD analysis project Ga0209107, IMG submission 187460) | Freshwater microbial communities from dead zone in Lake Erie, Canada - CCB hypolimnion July 2011 (SPAdes) (version 2) | ecosystem: Environmental > Aquatic > Freshwater > Lentic >... | reverse complement strand
AAAACCCTGCACTTCAAGAAACAGATTTAATGATTGGACCGGTTTATGACAACGAACTGTTCGAAGTTGAAAAATTCTGTGCCATTTATAAGATACCGCTGGTTTCGCCTCTGCGTTATTACCCAAATACTTTAGGTACAGAATTTCCTTTAATTAATTGTAATGCTGTAGATAGTTTGCAATATTACTATACAGGCAAGCACGCTGCCTCTGCATTCACAAAATTTCAGGTTGTGGTGGTGGATGATGTGCTCAAAAATACAAGAACATTTGCCGCTAGAAATTTTAAAAAAGGATACGAACTGGCCTCAGGATTAAAATGTCAAATTATTGATGGTAAATTGCTTACTATAGAATCAATTTGGAATAAAAAGGACTCGCTAATGGTTTTTTACACGGGCAAAAGTTCCAGTAGCTGTAGCCAAGGAATTTCTGCAAAAAACAACCCCAAATGCATTGTTGTTGGCCCAACGGATTGGTTGGATATTGATAGGGTTAGCTACAATTCATTAAATGGATTGTATTTTTACGGTACATATAGTGTCCCATACAATGACACCACTTATAAAGCTTTTCGCAAGGCGTACCGCTCAAAATATGGTGGCGATCCTGACCGCTACACTTTTATTGGATACGATCAGTTTTCGTTTTTTGGAATGGCCTTAATGGCTTTTGACAATGACTTTTATAAAAATATTTTAAATAAAGAATTCAACTATACCCACCGCACTTTTCATTTTGTACAAAGAGGTAATCTAATTGAAAACGCAGGGTTGAATCTGTTTTATTATGAAAATTATAATTTTTATAAAGCATTTTGGAGATACTAAAACCATTCAGATTAGCCGTTGTCGCTGATATATTGTCAAATTATCAATACGATCAGCCATTTCAATATTATTTCACCAACCTCTGCAAACAAAATAGATCTTGGGGAAGTAAAGACCGAAAAATTTACAAAAACTTATGCTTTGCCTATTTCAGAATGGGTTATTCATTAAAAAATGAAGTGGAGTTTCAAAGTAAGATTCAAAAGGCAGTGTCTTCGGCAGACGGCAGCATTCCTTATCCTAGTGCAACAGAAATTTTCCCATTTAAAAATGAAGTGAGTCAATTAATTGATTTTGAAGATTGGGTAAATGGTCTTCAATTTCAAAAACCCCTATATTTAGTTTTGCGCCGAGGCTCAGAGGCATTGGTTTTTAATTATCTAAAGCAGAATCAAATACAATTTGAACAAGTTTCAGATTACAGTCTTAAACTCGGGGCCGACAGCAAGTGCAATCATATTCTAGAGCATGGATGGGCATGGACAATGGATTTTGCCTCACAAAAAGTGGCAGACTTTGTTGAACCGGAAGAAGATGATGCGATATGGGATGCCTGCAGCGGGGCTGGCGGAAAATCAATTTATATTTCAAACAAGTATATAAAACCTTTTCAATTGACCTGCAGTGACAAAAGATTTACAATTCTAGAAAACTTAAAAACCCGTTTTAAAACCTTAGGATTAAAAGTCCCGCAAATTGAATTATGCGATTTGTTGGAACCATTTCAATTAAAGACAAAATACGATAAAGTGATACTGGATGTGCCATGTTCTGGAAGTGGGACCTGGGGCCGATCCCCTGAGAATATCCTTGGTTTTGAAATCTCTAAAATTGATTATTTTTCAAAATTACAGCAAAAAATTGCTGGCAATGCGGTTAAAAACTTAAAAACGGATGGGACCTTGTTTTATATGACCTGTTCAGTTTTTGCATCCGAAAATGAAAAAAACGTAGATTACTTTGTGCAAAATCTTGGCTTAAGAGTGGAATCAATGCAATATACCTTTGCACAAGACAATGCTTCTGATATCCTGTTCATTGCTGTATTAAAAAAGCTTTAAGCAAAGCAATGAGGAGCTTATCTCGTTATTAAAACTGCGGTGAAACGGAGGCCAAAAATTGCATCAAAATTCGACATTTGTGAAATTACATGTGATCCAAAGGAATTTGCCCTTGCTATCCTATATTTGCAAGACCTGAAAAATAGAAATCTTGATATTGAGCAAGGCCTATCAGCATAGCGAGCGTGTCGTAAGCAATTTCTGACTTAGATAACAATTCAAAGCATTTCAGTTGTAAATCGGGTATAGTTTATTAATATTAAAATGTGTGGAATAGTTGGCATAATTGGTTTAAATAAAGAAGTTTCAAGTTCTAAAATTCATGATATGAATAAGAGAATTGAACACCGAGGTCCGGATGCAGAAGGCTTTTTCATTGAAGATGGAATTGCACTTGGACACAGAAGATTGTCTATTATTGATTTAAGTTCTGGTGCCAATCAACCGCTTGTTGATCACAGTAACCGCTATGTAATCGTATTCAATGGTGAGATTTACAATTACCAAGATGTAAAATCAGAATTAGACTACAATTGGAGTTCCAATTCTGATACTGAAGTCATTTTGGCGGCCTACATCAAATGGGGTAAGGCTTGTTTGGAAAAACTCAATGGCATGTTTGCTTTTGCTATATGGGATAAAGTAGAACAAGAACTTTTTATTGCCAGAGATCGATTGGGGGTAAAACCATTATACTATAGTTTTGTCAACGGTGTTTTTGTATTTGCCTCTGAAATTAGAAGCATTCTAGCCTCTGACATTTTAGAAGCTAAAATAGATGAAAATAATTTATCTGAATATTTGCGTTTCCTTTCTATTGAGACGCCCAAAACTTTAATAAAAGATTTATTTCAAATTTGCCCTGGCCACTATTTAATTTTAAAGCATAATGGTTTTTCAATTCAAAGGTATTGGAGCTTGTTGGATAAGCCTGTGCCTAATTTATCAAACCGTCAGGAGGTTTTAAAAGCTTGCAAATCGCATTTTGTGGATGCTGTTAAAAGCAGGATGGTTGCGGATGTAAAAGTTGGTGCCTTTCTTTCTGGAGGTATAGATTCATCGGCGGTTGTTGCAGTAATGGCTGGATTGAGCAAAGATCCAATTGATACGTTTTCAATTGTTTTTAATGAGAAGCAATACGATGAATCTGAGTATTCTCAATTTGTCGCAAATAAGTACAAAACCAATCACCAGGCTTTTTTAATGAAGCCCACTGACTTAATTCCAAACTTAGATCCATTTTTTAAATCTATGGACAATCCTACAGTAGATGGAATAAATACCTATATGATATCTCAATTGGTTGCTAAAACCGGCATCAAAGTCGTTTTGACTGGTATTGGTGGTGATGAGCTATTTGCGGGATATGTGGGCTTTGAAAGATGGAAATCTTTTCAGAAATTTTCATGGGTATTTAAGGTTCCTATTTTCAAGCCATTGCTTTCAGTATTTAATACTGTGAAGAAATCGAGGGCAAGTTTGAAACTCTCTGATATATTTGATTCGTCAAGTGCAGATTTGATGGCTTTTTATGCCAACAGCCGAAGTGTGTATTTCAAAAATGAATTAAATTATTTGTTAGACAAACCTATCCTTAAAAATGATTCTTGGTTGGATTTAAATCAAACAAAAGATTTCCCAGTTTTAAGCCAATATTCGATTGCCGAACTGAGTCATTATACCTTGGATGTCTTAATGAAAGACACAGATCAAATGAGCATGGCTTGGGCCTTAGAAGTAAGAGAGCCGTTTTTTGATTATAAATTGATTGAGTTTGTTTTAAAACTAGACGATAAAAATAAATTTAAAAAGGGCAGTCCCAAACATTTATTTGTTGAAGCCATGGGCGATTTGTTGCCACCTGAAATTGTAAATAGAACCAAAAAAGGTTTTACCTTTCCTTGGAACTTTTGGTTGCGCAATGAACTAAAACCATACTGTCAGGAGGCTTTAGATTCTTTGTCGAAAAGACAACTATTCAAACCCGAAGGCATTCAATACTTATGGAATTCTTTTTTGAACAATAAGCAGGCTCTAACGTGGCTGCATATTTGGGGATTGGTCGTTTTGGAGAAATGGATGACTGAAAATAATATTAAAAACTAATCTTTTCTAAAATACTTTGTGTAGTTAATTCAATGGATCCTATAAGGGGGTTAGTTTGACGAGTTATGAGGCCTTATGTGCCTTAATGAATTAGCGGCAAACCAATCAAGAAGGTAGTTCTGATTTTAACTTCTTTTAAAAATGAAACTTTGCCAATTTTGTATTTAGGCCCTGCAAAATTTTGCGGGCACTATGTTCGAATTTCCTCCCTGCCTTTTATATGTTCCCAAGGCTACGAGGGTTCTGCACAAGACAAAAGCAATTGGTTGGCATCAATTGCACTTTTTATTTATAACATTCATTCATTAAAGCGCGCTTTATGAATTCATTTTTATAAATAAAAAAAGCCTTCCGAAGAAGGCTTTTGTCTTGTGATCCCGCTGGGATTTCCATTGCATACTATAAGATACACACAGTGAGTTATTTACTGAACACTATTTTTTGGTTGGCAAACATTTGGCAAACAAATTAATACTTTCAAATATCCTCTAAAAGTATTATGCTGGCAATTCAAAAAATTATAACTCAATTAAACTTAATTCTGAAAAGCTTAATCCGGGAGGAAGAGATTGCGTTTCTTCAAATCTATCGGAAAAAATAACATCAAATAAGTAAGTTTTATTTGGTAAAACTCCCATAAGATTGGGTAATATTGAAAATAGCCTTTGAATTTCTGCATAGTTGTTTAATGGGGAGCGGTGCTGTTTTTTATTAACTCCTGAAAGTAATCATTTATCAAACCAATTTATTTTGCAAACTAAATTCGACATTCATTTGCCGAATACAATCACTCACCAAAGTAGGGCGCCAAAAATTTTGACATTTACAAATTAATGACTAATTTCGTAACCATTAGGTAAATTATGAAAAGTGCTATTAACAATAAAATCATAACTTTTTGTGGAATGCTGTTAGTTATTTGCAGTACAAAAGCACAAAATATAAACCCAACAGAATTCGTTGATTTTTTCCCTGAAAAATTAAAGAAAATATCCGCGAAGATCCATTTAGCAATTGTAAAAAATCAAATTTCTTCTTATGCCTCTGATAGTTTAGAAAGAAAAGATCTTCTGAAAATTAAATACAATGACACATTCAGCATGAGTGAGTATAATTTTCGAAACAAGGAAGAAGTGGCGGTAACAAAAGTGAAACATAATTTAGATGAAAATCTCATTGACTTAACAGACAATGATAATTATGAAGATTGGACATACTTCCAATATATTGATGAAGATGACTACACCCCAAATATTTCTTTAGTTTACAACCGCGAAATCGACAAACTTGGTAAAATTACGATGACCATTTCTGCAGTTGGAATAACAACTTATAAAGACTATTATATAAAGGATTCTGTAGTGAAATATCAATGGGTTGCTGGATATGTAAAGTTTACAGACTTGAACAAAATTTTAAATGTAGATGATATCAAATTCCTTCAATTGTACAGTTGGTATAATTCAATATGTAGTTCAAAATATATTTATAAAAACGACTACGAAGGAGTAATTTGGACGTTAAATGGAAACAATAAAAATAATTTTTCACCCAATATAGACAATATGATGGGAGAAAATTTAGGCAATTACATTTCCTCCAGCATCAAATATAAATTATTTGACCTTTATCAAAATAAAATGTTTGAAATCATTAGTGGAGATACAACTGTAAGCTACAGTGAATTTGAAATATCTCATTCTACAATGATTTCGAACCTGGTACTAAAACAAGGTGTTGATCCATATAATTATGATCCAACGGACCTAGATAATTATAAAGATACTTTGTTTGTTGAAAAACCGCGTGAATTTGATTTTCTAGGTTTTGAGAAAAGGAATAACCAAATTTATTTTGAAATTTTCGATAAAAACCCCGTTCTGAGTCTTGGCAAGATTAGTGAACCAAAATATATTCGCACAAAATATAAAATTCCCTTTACAGTAGCAATCAAATATTTGCATCCCACAGAAATTGAGGCAATACAATATTTGTTTAAATAATACAATCCGATTTTGATGAATATATATATGAAGAGGGGTAATAAAATTACATACCCAAAAGGCGGGGTTTCGTGTTTCAATAAAAGAATAATAAATTTAGAAGGGGAACCCACTAAATAATATAAGTAGAGTAGGGATAAATTTTTTTAAAAATAAATGAAATATACAAATACAATTTTTACTGCGGTTTTGATGACTGCAATGATTTTAAGCTCTTGCGGGGGTGGTGGTTCCAAAAATGAATGCCACCAAGATACTTTAAAAGTATATGAAAAAGAAGTTAATATATTTGATGAAGTTACCATTGGAAAACAGGTTTGGATGACGCAAAACCTGAATGTAGACAAATTCCGTAATGGCGATACCATACCGGAGGCAAAGTCCAAGGGCGAATGGAGCGCATATGATCAAGCTGGCGAAGCTGCCTGGTGCTATTACGACAATGACCCAGAAAACGGAGAAAAATATGGAAAATTGTATAATTGGTATGCAGTCAATGACCCTCGTGGCCTAGCGCCTAAAGGTTGGCATATACCTACAGATACGGAATGGACTGTACTAACCGATTTTTTGGGTGGATCAAAAAGAGCAGGTGCCAAAATGAAATCAAAAGTGGGGTGGTTCGACGGAGGAAATGGAACCAACAGCAGTGGTTTTTCAGGTCTTCCGGGCGGCTTCCGCAGCTATGATGATGGTAAATTTAAAGACATTGAGAAAAACGCTGACTGGTGGAGTTCTGCGGAGGGCATTTCAAGCAATACTTGGGATCGCGGCTTGGATTACGACAATGTCAATGTACGCCGTTATAAAGACGGCAGTAAGAAAGATGGGGTCTCCCTCCGTTGCCTCAGGGATTAGTATAATTTTTGTATCTTTGTATTATAAAGGAGATATAAATATGAAAAACTTAACCATCACCATCGGAATCATACTCTTAACCTTGAGTAACAATGTATACGCACAAAAATTTGATTCATTACAAGTGTTGTTCACTCAAAAAGTAAACGAGGAGCGTCAAAAACTTGGTTTAGGTACACTTATATTAGATTCAGAAATTAATAAACCAGCGGTTTTTCACGTAAATTATCTAAAAACCAATCCACTTTCACATAGTGAATCTGACAAAAGGTATGAAACCGCTACTTTAAGAGGTGAAAATTTAACCAACAAAAAACACTATGTTACAAGTGAGGTAATTCACGAATACAGAACCTATGGTGCGGATATTGATTTATCAAATGAAGAATTAGTTAATCAAGGAGTTGCACGTTTAATGAATTCTTTAGGTCACAGAGTTATTATGACATCTCAAGATATAAAATATATTGGTGTTGGTGTTTTAAAAGAAAAAAGACGATTCATTGTTGTTATGGTTTTTGCGTATGACTTTTCATATCCTAGCAATTAAAGTTTTTCAAATGCTAAGTAAATGTCATTTATGCTGACGATCTAAATACACACTAAAGCTTGTCCTAATTGCGAAGATTGGAACGATGAGTATCGTAAGAAAGTGGCCTGTCACACTTGTAAGGATACCCGTAAAGTTCCTTCCCCCATTGTAACCCATTCAGGCAACGGAACGAATATTAGCGGATTTTCAGGTCTTCCGGGCGGCTGCATCGGCGTAAATATGTTGTCAAACAATTATGGACAACTTGGTGTCAAAGGTTTCTGGTGGAGGTCTGCGACGAACATTAATGACTATTTCTGGTATGAATACATGCAAAATAACGGTGGATATACAGAACAGGGCAATTGGAGAGATGCTGGGTTCTCTGTCCGTTGCCTCAGGGATTAGAATTTATATAATAAATTTTATTTTTTTTTAACTTTTTAGCGCTATGTTCCTGCGCACTTATTAAATTTAACAACATGTTCTCTATGAATAATATTGAAAAAGCTTTTCTTTATCAATATAAATCAATCTTTGTTTTAACAATCCTGTTCTTAAATTGAAAAATTTCTCTACAAGGACCGATTTAAAATCATTGTTAGAATTATGAAAAGCTCTATGGCAATTGGGGCATAGGCAAATTATATTTTCAGGAACATCAATACTAACATCAAAATCAACTTGAAATTCCATGGGGATAAGATGATGTGCTTCCATGAATTGGTGGCCTGTTCTATCTGAAATAAATGAGGGGTTTTTTGTAAATCAAATTGTAAATTATTTAGTTTAGTCTCTAATAAATTAATTTTGGAATTTACAGTAAGATTATTTTTTGCTCTACCTTTTACAGAATCCCACTCTTTGATATACAAATCAAAGCCAATTGCTCTTTTAGTTGATTTTCTGTCTGCAGTTATCTGCATGTAAATTGGAAGTTTAGTTCCAGATGTATCGGGATCTCTTAAATAAAATTTATAGGTTATTTTCATTTGGCAAACATTTTTATAGGTTGGCAAACATTTGGAAAACAAAAGCCGTTCCAAAACGATAAAACGCGAAAAGGGATGAAATGAAAAAACCCTCAGAGTGTTTATTCTGAGGGTTTTAGATGAAAACAGGCTTTTGTCTTGTGATCCCGCTGGGATTCGAACCCAGGACCACTACATTAAAAGTGTAATGCTCTACCAGCTGAGCTACGGAATCGTTAAACGTGGTGCAAAAGTAAGATTAATATTGATTTAAACAAATGCTTTTTTTAAATAATCCAATTATTTTAAACGTTGAATCTAAAATGCATACAATCGCCATCTTTGACTATATATTCTTTGCCCTCAACACCCAGCTTTCCAGCCTCTTTAATCGCTGCTTCGGTGCCATATTGAAGGTAATCATCGTATTTAATTACTTCTGCTCTAATAAATCCTTTTTCGAAGTCTGTATGAATCACAGCAGCTGCCTGCGGTGCTTTCATTCCTCTTGTAATTGTCCAAGCTCTAACTTCCTTTTCACCAACGGTAAAATAGGTAATATAATTGAGCATTTTATAGGCGGCTTTAATCAATTTGGCAACACCGCTTTCACTCATTCCCAAATCATTTAAGAACATTGCTCTTTCTTCGGGATCTTCTAATTCTGCAATGTCAGCCTCTGCAGCGGCGCAAATAACCATAACATCTGCATTTTCAATAGCTGCCATTTCGCGTATTTGATCTACCCAAGCGTTGCTGTTAATTAAACTTTTTTCATCAACATTGCACACATACAAAACAGGCTTGCCAGTTAACAAATTTAGGTCTTCACTAAGCACTTTTTGTTCATCTGTTAAACTGTCCATTGTACGGGCATTTAGTCCTTGTAATAAATGGGCTATGTATTTTTCACAAGCATCCGCAATTTTACCTGCATCTTTGTCGCCTGCCTTTGCTTGCTTTTGCACCCTTAACAGCCTGTTTTCAACTGCTTCAAGATCTTTTAACTGAAGTTCTGTATCTATAATTTCTTTATCTCTAATTGGATTAACAGAACCATCTACGTGTATAATATTATCATCTTCAAAACATCTCAGAACATGCAAAATGGCCTGAGTGCTTTTAATATTTCCTAAAAATTGATTGCCCAAGCCTTCGCCTTTACTGGCTCCTTTAACCAAGCCAGCAATATCTACAATTTCTACTGTTGCTGGAACAATGTTTTGCGGCTTAGCTATTTCAGTAAGCTTTTGTAGGCGTTCATCAGGAACAGTTATTACACCAACATTGGGTTCTATTGTGCAAAAAGGGAAATTTGCTGCTTGGGCTTTAGCATTGCTAAGGCAATTGAAGAGGGTAGATTTACCAACGTTTGGAAGTCCTACGATACCACACTGTAATGACATGTTTTAACTTTATTTTTTTTCCTGTAAAGGTCTAATTATTGATTTGCAATTTCACCAATGTCTTTGATGATTTTCATTGTTAAATTTCTTGCTGTTGTCTCCGATTTGCTTTCAGCATATATACGGATAATAGGCTCGGTGTTTGATTTTCTCAAATGTATCCAATCTTCGTCAAAATCTATTCGAACCCCATCGACTGTGTTGATTTCAAAATTTTTATATTTTTCCTTTATCTTTTCTAAGACATCGTCGGGGTTGATGTCTTTAGTCAAATCAACTTTGTTTTTAGAAATAACATAATTAGGGAAACTCATTCTTAATGCCGTGCAGGTTTTACCCGATTTGGAAAGTGAACTTAGAAACAGGGCTATTCCAACCAAAGCATCACGACCATAGTGCAAGTCAGGATATATAATTCCTCCATTGCCTTCTCCACCAATAACAGCATTGGTTTCCTTCATCATTTCTACAACATTCACTTCTCCAACAGCACTTGCAGAGTATATGCCACCTGCTTTTTCTGTGATGTCTTTTAAAGCCCTTGTTGACGATAAATTTGAAACCGTATTGCCTTTTGAAGTGTGTTTTAAAATGTAGTCAGCAACTGCAACCAAAGTATACTCTTCTCCAAACATTCCTCCGTCTTCACCGACCAATGCCAATCGGTCAACATCTGGGTCTACACAAATGCCTAAATGGGCTTTTTTGTTTTTAACCATTGATGATAGCTCTGTTAAATGTTCTGGAAGTGGTTCAGGATTGTGAGCGAAATGTCCAGTTGGTTCGCAATTTAATTCAATGATTTGCTCAACCCCCAAGGCTTTTAAAAGCATTGGCACAGCGATGCCACCACTAGAATTTACAGCATCAACCACTATGATGAATTTCTTTTCTTTTATTGCAGCAACATCAACCAATGGAAGTTTTAAAATCTCATCAATGTGTTTTTGCAGATAGCTATTGTCTTCGGCGTATGTGCCTAAAGAGTTGATGTCTGCATATTCGAAAGCTTGTGATTCTGCAATTTCCAATACCTTTGACGCTTCTGCTCCAGATATAAACTCACCTAAATTGTTCAACAATTTAAGTGCATTCCATTGCTTTGGATTGTGGCTAGCAGTTAGTATTATTCCACCAGCGGCTTCTTCAAGTTTTACAGCCATTTCAACCGTAGGCGTAGTTGACAAACCCAAATTTATCACGTCTAGGCCCATTGACAACAAGGTAGATACAACCAAGTCAGAAACTATTTTGCCCGATATTCTTGCATCTCTGCCAATAATGACAAGCTTTCCTTTGTCTTTACTAAGCACCCAAGCGCCGTATGCAGAAGCAAATTTAACAATATCTAAAGGTGTTAAGTTCTCATCTGGGATACCGCCAATCGTGCCTCTAAAGCCTGATATTGATTTAATTAATGTCATTGATTTTTGAGGTTGCAAAAATACGCAATTTATCATAACTAAAATAACAGATTACTAACAATATGATTGTTGAAATTTCACATAAATTTCATTTTTGTATGTCAAAAAGCATAATAAAAAGTATTTAATTGCGATAAAATTAAATGTTTAAACTGAGTTTGATATTTTGGGGTCTTTTATGCTCGTTTTTTGCAATTTAGACCACTTATACGACACAATAAATGATTCCAAAAATAAAAAATGGATGTTACAGAAAGGGAAGTTTGAAGGATATCTGCTCCGAACATTTGCTGGAAATAAATGCTTAAACGCTTACAGTGATCATTTGCCAATTGGGTTAAGAATACAAATTAATGATAAAGAAAAAAATTAGAACAATAAACAGAGAGTTAAGTTGGCTCTCGTTTAACGACCGTGTGCTTCAAGAAGCTAATGATGTGCATGTGCCTTTATTAGAGCGTTTAAAGTTTTTGGGAATATTTTCTTCAAATTTAGATGAGTTTTTTCGTGTACGTGTTGCCACAAATAAACGGATGTTGCAGGTAAAAAGCTCTAAAACCAACACGATCAATAAAAAAGAGATTCAAGAAGCATTGCAAGATATATACAACAAAGTTGTTATTCAGCAGGTTAAATTTAACAATATTTACAATCAATTGCTGAATGAATTTAAAAGTAAAAATGTCTATTTTGTAAACGAAAAACAAATCAATATTCAACAAACCTTAGAGGTTAGAAAGTATTTTAAAGATGAAATCATCAATACCATATTTCCTCTCATTTTGGATGCAAAACAATCATTTCCATTTTTAAGGGACAATACGGTATACCTGGCTTGTAAGTTAAGTAATTCCATCACTAAAGAGAAAAAGTACGCCTTAATTCCATTGCCAACAAAGATTAAGAAACGGTTTTTTCAATTGCCAAAACAAGGCGGAAATACATACATGATGTTTATTGATGATGTCATCAGATGCAATCTTGATGTGGTGTTTTCTAGTTTTGAGTTTAATATGTTCGAAGCTTATACGATCAAGTTAACCCGAGATGCAGAAATTGATTTAGAAAGTGATGTGTCTTTAGATATTCTCGATACGATCAAGAATTCACTTAAACAACGTAAAAAAGGTCAACCAGTGCGACTGATTTACGATCAAGAAATGCCAAAGGATTTTATAAAATTCATCAATCAAAAATTAAAACTTTCGAAAGATGAATTAATCCCAGGTCAGCGTTACCACAACTTCAGGGATTTTATTGGATTCCCAGACATTAAAAAAACGGATTTAAAATATCAAAACCTCGAACCTTTAACTATTCCGGAGTTGGATAAGGCAAAAACTTTATTCAATGCCGTTAGAGCAAAGGATTTTTTAATCAGCCATCCCTACCAACCATTTAGTTACATTATTCGTTTGCTGAGAGAGGCTGCAATAGACCCTAATGTTGTTAGCATTAAAATAACTTTATACAGGGTGGCCGAAAATTCAAATGTTGTAAATGCGTTAATTAACGCGGTTAAGAACGGAAAAAAAGTAATTGTTATGATGGAACTTAAAGCCCGATTTGACGAAGAACATAATATCTATTGGAGCAATAAGTTAAGAGAGGAGGGGGCAACTGTTTTGTTTACAATACCTAGTTATAAAGTACACACAAAAATTTGCCTTATCTCACGAAAAGAAAAAACTGGTTTGAAAAATTATGCCCATCTAGGTACCGGAAATTATAATGGTGAAACGGCAAAATTCTATTGCGATCATTCTGTTTTAACAAGCAACAAGCGAATAACCGACGAGTTAACAAAAGTGTTTAAATTAATTACTGATTTCAAGCCTGAAAAATATAAATTCAGCACAATATTGGTTTCCCCAATCAATTTAAGATCCACATTTATCAGACTTATTGATGCAGAAATTTCGAATAAAAAAGCAGGAAAAGAAGCTTACATCATTATGAAAATGAATAGCTTGGTTGATCTTGAAATTATTGACAAATTATATACTGCGAGCAATGCAGGTGTACGAATTGATTTAATTGTTAGGGGCATATGCTGTCTTGTGCCAGGTATAAAAGGCAAAAGTGAAAATATAAATGCCATTAGTATTGTCGATAAATTCTTAGAACACGCGCGGGTATATGTGTTTGCCAATGCAGGTAGAGAGCGCATATATATGGGATCTGCCGATATGATGACAAGAAATCTTGATAACCGAATTGAGGTTTGTTTTCCGGTCATTAGCCCTGATATTAAACATGAAATTAAAAAAATGCTAAGTATTCAAATGTCAGACAATGCCAAGGCAAGGATTTTGGATGCCTACCAAATTAATGAATACAAACCCAATGACATACCAAGGATACGTTCACAGGTGGAATTTTATAATTATTTAAAAAATAAATATGAAAACAATTAAGTGTTCTGCAATAAGCTAAGACAAATTACCAATCAAAAAATAATTTGGCTTATTTATTGATTTTTGTTTTCGATGGTAAGACTATTGTTTAAATATCTAAAAATAGACTAATTGTGCGCTTAGTAGTTTCGCTTTTCTCTGCCGCCGCCATATGACTTTTTGGGCGGTTTATTTCCGCCTGCTTTTGGGGCAGAACCTTGGCCTCTGTTTGTTCTTGGACCATGCGATGGTTTGGCTGCCTTTGGTGGATTTTCATCCAATAAAGGAAAATTATGCTCGTTAATAACAGGGATCTTCATTGAAATTAATTTTTCAATGTTTTTTATGTCAACACGTTCTTCTGCATCGCAGAATGAATAGGCTGTTCCTTTGTTACCCGCTCTACCTGTTCTTCCAATTCTGTGCACGTATGTTTCTGAAATATTTGGAATATCAAAGTTGATTACGTATTCCAATTCATCAACATCAATTCCTCTGGCTGCAATATCTGTCGCTACTAAAACGCGGGTCGTTTGTGCCTTAAAGTTTGCCAAAGCTGCCTGTCTGGCATTCTGAGCCTTGTTGCCATGAATTGCTTGCGCTTTAATGTCGTTTTTTACTAAAACCTTTACAATTTTGTCGGCACCATGTTTGGTTCTCGTAAACACAAGTACTGTTTTGATTTTAGCATCTTTTAGTATGTCCAAAAGCAATGCATTTTTATTGCCTTTGTCTACATAATACAAATATTGTTTGATTGTCTCTGCAGTCGATGACACCGGAGCTACCTCCACTTTTGCAGGATTGCTAAGTATGCTGCTGGCTAATTTCACGATCTCTGGCGGCATGGTGGCAGAGAAAAATAAAGATTGTCTTTTCTGAGGCAGTGCTGCTATCAGTTTTTTTACATCATGAATAAATCCCATGTCCAACATACGGTCTGCTTCATCTAAGACAAACATTTCTATTTGTCTTAAATTAATAAAGCCTTGTTGCATCAAATCAAGCAATCTTCCCGGTGTAGCAACCAAAATGTCAATGCCTCTCTGCAGTGCATTTACTTGCGAATGTTGTTTTACACCACCAAAAATTACTGTATGGTTTAAACGGTGGTATTTGCCATAGGCTTGGATACTCTCACCAATCTGTATCGCCAGCTCCCTAGTTGGGGTAACAATTAAACATCTAATTGGTCTATTTCTAGAATTATTTTCATTTTTGTCTAATAATTGAATGATTGGTATGGAGAAGGCCGCTGTTTTGCCAGTACCAGTTTGTGCGCAACCTAATAAGTCGCGTCCCTCTAAAACAATTGGAATGGCTTTAGACTGAATAGGCGTGGGTTGGGTATAGCCTTCTTCGCTTAGGGCTTTGAGTATCTCAGGTGTGAGATTTAAATCTTGAAATGTCATGTTTGTTTAATAAAATACCGATGGGAACTTTTTTGAAAGAAACAATCGCTAAACCAATAAACGAAAAACTTAAAAAGTTTTTTTGTGATATAAAGAGCCGTGAGATAAATATTCTGAATCAGATCCGAAAGGTTTGGCAAAGGTAATGCTTTTTTACCAATTTCGAATTACTGACTTAATTCACTTGGATAAAATACAAATTATAATTTGATAAGATGTCTACCAATTTGCCCATTCGGGCTAATTAATTGATAGTAATAATTTCCCGGAGGCAGATCATGTCCATCTAAATGGTAGCTGTATTTTCCTTTATCAACTGTTTCGCTGAGCAAAGTTTTGATCAATCTTCCTTTGTTGTCAAATAAGTTGAGCTCTACTTTTCCCGCAGGGACACTGTATTCAATATTTGTGAAATCTTTAAATGGGTTGGGGTAGTTTTGAAGTAAACTGATTTGTTCAGTTCTGAAATTTTTAACCCATAAACCTTGCTTGAAAATTGGCAATGTGTCGAAATGTTTGAGCAAAAGTGTTGAATCTGTTTTGCTGCTAGGGGTTTGAAACCAGTCAATTAACACAGAGGCATATATTTGTCTGAAATCATATTGCATAGGAATATTGTCATCAACACTAACACTGCTTGGGATGTTCGGGTTATTGCCAATAATTGTAGGATTTACTTGTGTGCCAAAGACGATTAATGGCGCAGCCGCTCCATGGTCAGTTCCGCGGCTATCATTGCTTTTTATTCTTCTGCCAAATTCACTGTAGGTCATACCCGCGACACGGTCGGCAATACCCAATTGTTCGCAATCATTTTGAAATGCCGCAATAGCATCTGAAACATTTTTCCACAATGTAGCATGGTTTCCCGTTTCGTTTCCTCCAGTTGCAGATACCTGATTCGAATGTGTGTCAAATCCACCCAAACTTACAGTGTATATAGGCGTCTTTAAACCTCCTGCAATTAAATTGGCTACTATTTTCAACTGATCTGCTAAGGTATTGTTGCTCGGATAGATTGCTTTGTTGGTGCTTGATTGAGCTGCTGCTTTTACTGTTGTGTTGTATTCTTGGGTTTGTTGTAAAACCAGGCGCACATAGGTTAATTCGTGCCCAGCAGGTGTATTTGGCGCAGCATCTACTGTGCCACTTACCAATTGGTAAAAGCTGCTGGGATTTGATATGGCCATCCCCGTGTTTACAGTATTTCCCATCAAAGCCATAGACACGCTATAGCCAATTGAAATAGCCAATGGATCAGGGTCATTCAAATTCGGGTATCCATCAGGAAATCCTGGGTATAAATCTTCTAAATACCGGCCTGCCCAGCCTGAATTCAAAAATTGAGAACTTTCACTGGCTGTATGCCAAATATCGGTGGCTCTAAAATGCGAAAAATTTGGATTTGGATAACCCACTGCTTGCACAATGTTTACCTTTTGGTTGTTGAACATCGTTCTCAATCCTGTCATTGCTGGGTGCATGCCCACTCCATTAATTCCATTCAAGGTTAATACTTTACTTTCTTGAATCAAAATATTGCTCCGTGCATTGGATAGGTTGGTGTATTGGTCGGTAGGGATTATGGTGTTTAGACCATCATTTCCCCCATTCAATTGTATCATTACAAATACCCTCCCGTTTTTGGCTGCAGCTTCTGAAATCGCTTTGAGCATTGGTGTGGCAGCATATGCTTGAAATTTCATACCGTCGATAAAAAACGGCAACATGGCTGCAGGAATTGCTTTCTTTAAAAAATCTTTTCTTTTCATATTGCTTATGCCAATTGGTTTTCTGCTAAGTCTAATAAATATTTCAACATAAGGTACAGTCCATTTGTAACCGTAGTCTTTTTATTGTTGTCTGTTGGGTTGTTTAAATAATCGTTCCATGCATTTGTCCAATAGATGTCATTGTTTTGTCCAAATAATAAGGTGCTTTGCTTTAATCCTGTTTTTTGGGTTGTGCTAATGTCCATTGCATATAGAAAGTCGATTGTTTCCTGGATGAGTATGTTGGGGTTTGAAGGATCAGAGGTTTTTTTGGCAAACTCAATAACATCTGCTTGAAGTTTTTTGCTGCCTTTATAGGTGAATCCGTATACAAGTGCTACGGTGTACTGAATGCGTTTGGGTAGGGTGTCCGAATTAAGCCAAAGTTGGTGGTATTGAGGTGTTTGATAATAGGCTGGCCATCCTGAAACACTAGGAGGGTTGCCCAAAAACATTCCTGAAACAGCAGCGCCGGCCCAAATAGAATAATACGCATCTTGTGTGTCCTCAGGGGTTAAATTTGGGAATTGTACATTAAATTGCTTGATGACACCAGCTAATACATCCAAAGGGTTTTTTATGTAACATCCAATGTTTTTGCTGTCATAAAAATGTTCACTCTTGAGCAATGCAGTCAAAAGGGGTTTTATTTCCCAGTTTGTTTTAAAGTCATTTGCAAGAGGGATAATCACATTGTTTTCAATATCTGCATCAATGACATAATAAATGAAATATCTGTAGAGTTTTCTAACCACATGCCTTGCCACTACATCACTTTTAGTGAAAATCATATTGATTAAATCGTCTGTTTCTGTTGCCCCTGCTGCACCTGTCTTTCCGGATATAACTGTGTTGTTGAAAAAGCTTGAAAATGTTTTGTTGGTTTGATCGTGCAACGCGTCAGAGAAAAAAGTGCTTAAACCCGCATTATTAATACGCCATCCGGTTAAAACTTTTGCAGCTGCTTTTACATCGGCTTCTGTGTATTGACTGTCTGGAAGTTTGCCAAGTGTAAACAACTCCATTAATTCCCTAGCATAGTTTTCGTCTGGAGCTGTTTTGGTGTTGACATAACCATTAAGATAAATTAACATAGCCATATCGACGGTTACACTTTTAACCATCGTCTTAAAATTACCGAGGCAATTTTCCCTTAACAACTTATGATGGCGGAAGGCGATAATAGGCGATGAAACCTGTTCAACCTCTGTTGCAAAATGGTTGTGCATAAACACCGTCATTTTTTCGCGAATGTGCCTTTCAGGATTCAGAACCTGTTTCATGTTCCAAGCGTATATCGATGCTCTTCTTTGTGAAGTGAAATCATTATTATCAGGGCCATTAACCCATGTTGCGCCGGATGCAATGTCGGGGTCAATGGTGGTTTTGGTGTTGTAGCCATTAATTGGTGGACTTGGCTGGGCGCTTGGAATGTTTAATAGATAGTCAACCGCATCAGACATGGTCATTGATTTAAAAAAAGTGATGTCAGACCTGTCAAATCCAAATAATGTTCGCCTCAACAAATGCTTAACTTGCGTTTCGCCCCAAACACCCGAGTAATTCGCTATTGAACCAGTACCTAAATCTAAGTTATTGGGTTCAACCTGATTTTGAAATTGTTCAATATTTGCTTTTTTGACTGGTTCTTTTTCTACAAAAAGTTCAGAAATAAAATCTCTTCTTTGCATAAAATAATGATGGTTTAATTTTGGTTTTTGATGAAACAAAAATAAAGATTTTTATTTAAATTAGCATGTGTTGCCCAAAAAATACGAGAACTTTTTTAAGTTTTTAAATGCATATTTTTTTTAAATCTTTTTAAATGAGATTGTTGAATGTGATTTTTTTTCGGAGAAGTTAAAATTTGCCACCGAATTATTTTTCATCGTGCTTTTTAAGTTAGCTAAAAGTTAATTCATATACATATTGCAAATTTCATTTTTTTCTATATTTCGTGGCGTTTTATTTGTTTTCAACAGCAGATTTTTAAAGTGTTCTGATTTTTACTCAAGTTGCTCTCTTTTTTCAAAATTGTGCATTCCTGGCATCTTTGTGCCTTGGTCCTCAGATTCATTTCCGATATCAGTTTTGTTTTTATAAAAAACTTGTATGGCAAAGCCAAAGTAGAGTTCTCTATTGCCTTTTGTGTTTTGCTTCATTGTCTATTGTTGATAACGCAAATGAAACTTTAAAGGTCTTATTAATATTTTTGTACCCACCTATTGGTTTTGTTCTGAGGTGGTATGTTTGATTTTAGCACAGTGTCTACAGATACTGAAATTATTTGACAACCTTTTGGCATTCTCAATTGTT
>Ga0209107_10000713_pt1 | contig 19091 bp, 20 predicted proteins | sample LakErihyJuly2011_2_FD_187460 | JGI IMG/M metagenome (GOLD analysis project Ga0209107, IMG submission 187460) | Freshwater microbial communities from dead zone in Lake Erie, Canada - CCB hypolimnion July 2011 (SPAdes) (version 2) | ecosystem: Environmental > Aquatic > Freshwater > Lentic >... | reverse complement strand
TCAACGGCTGCAGAAATCGATCTCTGCATGTTGATGGGTTCGGGTTGGCCGATGCATCTAGGCGGAATCTTGCCTTACTTGGATCGAGAGGGAATTAGCGATGCTGTATGCGGTCAACGTTTTCACTCGCCGGGGATTGCATCTCTTCCATAAACGTATTGGCTCCATTTGAAGTATTAGCGCTGTTCCATTCAACGATGCTTCGCGAAATGTTCTGAGCGGTAATTCCTAAATCAGTTAATATCTCATTGCGCTTTGAGTGCTCAATAAAATCAAGTGGGACACCAATTGAATGAATTGGCGTCGTTAAGCCAGATTCACGGAACATCTCTGAAATTGAACTTGCGATGCCACCGTGCTTTATTCCATCTTCCAGGACCACCACGCTCTTATAGCGTTGCGACATTGTTATTAGAGAAGTTGGTAATGGCTTTACCCAGCGCGGATCAATAACAGTTACGCCAACGCCTTCGCGATATGCCATTGACGCTGCCTCTACAGCGATCGCTGCCATTGCGCCAATACTTACAAGAAGAACATCGGCACTTTCCCCGCGATAGAGAACATCAATTCCTTCACGACGCTCAAAAGCGGGAATATCACTTTGCACGGCGCCTTTTGGATAGCGAATCATGGAAGGCGCATCAGAGATATTCACTGCCTCGCGAAGCGTCTCGCGCAATCGCGCGCCATCACGAGGTGCGGCTACATGCATTGTGGGAACAATTCCGGTGAGAGCTAAATCCCAAATACCGTGGTGAGATGGTCCATCATCACCAGTAACTCCGGCACGATCTAAAACAAAAGTAACTCCAGCCTTATGAAGAGCAACGTCGAGCAGGAGTTGATCAAAGGCACGGTTTAAGAAGGTCGAATAAATTGCAACAACTGGATGCAATCCTGCAAACGCCATTCCTGCAGCACTTGTTACGGCATGCTGTTCAGCGATACCGACATCGATTGTTCGACTTGGGAACTCTTTTTCAAAGACTGACAACCCAGTTGGTCCGAGCATGGCCGCCGTAATTGCAACTATATCTTTACGCTCTCGCGCAATTTCAATTAACTCTTCAGAGAAAACCTTGGTCCAACTAGTGACGCTCTTTGAAAGTGGCACACCAGTTTCAGGATCGACTATGCCAACGGCGTGGAATTTCTCTGCTTCATCATCCATCGCAGGCTTATGGCCACGTCCTTTTTCCGTGATCGCATGAATCAGTACGGGCTCACCAAAAACTTTAGCTTTCTGCAACGCTTTTTCCATCGCCGCGATGTCATGGCCGTCGATAGGGCCCATATATTTAAGGCCAAGATCTTCAAACATGCCTTGTGGGGCGACAATATCTTTAATACCTTTCTTCACGCCATGTAGCGTTTCGTATATCGGAGTTCCGATAACTGGCGTCTTATGTAGAACGTCTTTACCCCAGTCAAGAAAGCGCTCATAACCTCGCGTGACGCGCAAAGTTGATAAGTAAGTAGCCAAGCCACCAATTGTCGGCGAATAAGAACGCTCGTTATCGTTAACAATAATTACTAGGTTACGAACTTCGGTTGCGGCAATATTGTTAAGTGCTTCCCAAGACATGCCACCAGTAAGGGCGCCATCGCCTACAACTACAACTACGTGGCGATCGGTCTGGCCAGTTTGCGCAAAACCATAGGAAATTCCATCGCCCCAAGAGAGGGCAGTTGACGCGTGCGAATTCTCAATAACATCATGCTCACTCTCGCTGCGGTTTGGGTATCCCGCAATTCCGCCACGTTGGCGCAAACCATCAAAGTCTGCCGCTCGCCCAGTAATTATTTTGTGAACATAAGATTGATGGCCGGTATCAAAGAGCACAACATCGCGCGGGGAATCAAAGATGCGATGTATTGCCAGAGTTAATTCAACAACACCTAGGTTGGGGCCTAAGTGTCCCCCGGTCTTAGAAACTTTTTCAATTAAAAAATGTCGAATCTCTTCACTTAGAGCAATTAGCTGCGAATTATCCAGAGCCTTAATATCGGCAGGACTTTTAATCGACTCGAGCATTGCTGAAGTCTAGTTTGCCACTCCTTTTTTCGCGATATTTACGCAAGTAGGGATCTCAGCACATACTGCATGATCCCCCCATGGCGATAATAATCACCTTCACCTGGCGTATCGATGCGCACTTTTGCGGTGAAAGTCTTATCACCAGCAGTCACGGTCACCTGCTTTGGAATTCGACCATTATTTAATTCGGTTATTCCAGAGATAGCAAAAATTTCTTGGCCGCTAAGGCCAAGTGATTTTGCACTTTCGCCTTCATTAAATTGAAGAGGTAGCACTCCCATTCCGATTAGGTTAGAACGGTGGATGCGTTCGAAACTTTGAGCTATTACGGCGCGCACTCCAAGAAGTGCCGTGCCTTTAGCAGCCCAGTCACGTGAGGAACCAGATCCATATTCTTTTCCTGCCAAAATAACTAAGGCAACTCCCGCACTTTGATAAGCAACCGAGGCATCGTAAATCGTTTCTTGATCTCCACCATTTAGGAAGTTCCGTGTAAAGCCACCTTCGACTCCATCCAGCAACAAATTCTTTAAGCGGATATTGGCAAAAGTTCCTCGGATCATCACTTCGTGGTTACCGCGACGAGAACCATAAGAGTTGAAATCAGTGCGAGCGACATTGTGCGCTTCCAAATACTTACCGGCCGGAGAATCGGCTCTAATGTTTCCAGCTGGAGAAATGTGGTCAGTTGTTACCGAATCTCCCAAAATTGCCAGAACGCGCGCTCCGGAAATATCTGTGACCGGCGTTGGATTCGCCGGCATGTCATCAAAGTAAGGAGGCTTGCGCACATAAGTTGACTGCGCATCCCATTCGAAAGTTTTTCCAGTTGGTGTATCTAGCGACTTCCAACGGTGATCGCCATCGAAGACAGTGGCATAATCTTTCTTAAACATTTCAGAGGATATTGAAGAATCAATCACCTGCTGAATCTCTTGCGCACTTGGCCAAATCTCCGCCAAAAGAACTTCTTTGCCATCTTTATCGGTACCAAGTGAATCTTTTTCAAAATCATGGTTCATGGTTCCAGCTAGTGCGTAGGCAACTACTAACGGAGGCGAGGCGAGGTAATTCATCTTCACATCAGGGCTGATGCGACCCTCAAAGTTTCGATTGCCTGAAAGCACTGCAGTTACTGCTAAATCGTGCTCATTTACAGACTTGCTGATCTCTATTGGCAACGGTCCTGAATTGCCGATACAAGTAACGCAGCCATAACCAACCAAGTTAAAGCCGAGCGCTTCCATGTATGGAGTAAGTCCTGCACGGTCGTAGTAATCAGTAACAACTTTTGATCCAGGAGCAAGTGTCGTCTTCACCCACGGCTTGGATGTAAGTCCGCGTTCTACCGCCTTCTTGGCAAGTAGCGCGGCGCCGATCATTACTGATGGATTAGAAGTATTTGTACAGGATGTAATTGACGCGATAACAACATCTCCATTTTTAATTGTTGTGGCTTTGCTTCCAACGTTTACGGGATAAGCATCTTTGCCAGTCTTATCTGTGAAGTAGGTAGGAAGAACTTGTTCAAATGAGCTCTTTGATGCGCTCAGCGAAATGCGATCCTGCGGGCGCTTTGGTCCAGAAATTGAAGGAACAACTGTCGAAAGATCGAGCTCGATATGCTCTGAAAAACGTGGAGTAATCGACGGGTCGTGCCACATTCCTTGCGCCTTGGCATATTGCTCAACAAGTGCAATTTGATCTTCGCTGCGCCCAGTCAATCGCAAGTAATGCAAAGTCTCGTCATCGATTGGGAAGATTGCACAAGTTGAACCGTATTCGGGGCTCATATTTCCAATCGTTGTTCGGTTAGCCATTGGCACCGAGACCACACCTGGGCCATAAAATTCCACAAACTTTCCGACCACTCCATGCTTTCGCAACATCTCTGTGATGGTTAGCGCCATATCTGTCGCTGTTGTTCCGACAGGAAGTGAACCACTCAATCTAAATCCCACAACACGTGGAATCAGCATCGATACCGGCTGACCAAGTAACGCTGCTTCCGCCTCGATTCCACCCACGCCCCAGCCAAGGACGCCAAGTCCATTAACCATAGTTGTGTGCGAATCAGTACCAACAACGGTATCTGGGTAGGCGCGTAAAACTCCATTTACTGAACGAGTCATAACCACTCGCGCCAAGTACTCGATATTTACTTGGTGAACAATTCCAGTTCCCGGTGGAACAACTTTAAATTCATCAAAAGCGCTTTGACCCCAGCGCAAGAAACGATAACGCTCGCGATTGCGCTGGTATTCAATATCCGTATTCTGCTCAAAAGAATCTTTAGTACCAAAAACATCTGCAATAACTGAGTGGTCGATAACAAGTTCGGCAGGTGCAAGTGGGTTAACTTTTGCTGGGTCTCCCCCAAGATCAACGATCGCCTCGCGCATGGTTGCTAAATCAACGATACAAGGAACTCCCGTGAAATCTTGCATGATGACGCGAGCTGGCGTGAATTGAATTTCGGTATCTGGTTCAACTGATGGATCCCATTGAGCCAGGGCCTTTATATGTTCGGCGGTGATATTTGCGCCATCTTCTGTGCGAAGCAGATTTTCTAAAAGAACTTTGAGCGAGAAGGGTAGGTTCGTTGCACCTTCGACTTTTGAGATATCAAATATTTCAAAATCTTTTCCAGCAACGTTTAGATTCTTTTTGGCGCCTAACGAGTTCTTACTCATTCATTATCCTCAAATCATTTTATCTTGACGTCAAGATACCTTAATCGGGGCAAATAAAGCAACAGATTCGATGTGGTGTGTCATTGGGAAAAGGTCAAAAGCGCGCATTTGCTGCAATTTATATCCCGCTTCCCCTAAGTACGTTGTATCTCGCGCCAAGGCGGCTGGGTCGCAAGCGATGTAAACAATGGTTCTTGGCTTTAGCGCAACCATGGCTATGACTACATCTTTACCAGCACCTTCGCGCGGCGGATCAAGAACTATCACATCTACTTTGGAAAACCGCGGCAGCAACTTTGCTACATCGCCGGTATGGATCGAAACATTTGAGAAATTGGCAAAATTTCGCATCGCATCGGCGGTCGCACTCTTGCTTCCCTCAACTAGGTCAACGCTTCCGCTATCTCCAACAGATTCTAGAAATTGCGAAGTGAATAGACCAACACCGCCGTAAAGATCTAGAACCTTGTCTCCTGGCTGTAATTTTGCATATTCTAAAACTGCTTTAGAAAGAACTGTTGGGGCTAACTTATGACTCTGCCAAAACGATCGCTGCGAAACTTCTAAGGCAAATCCATTTACTTCATAATTTCCAACATCTGGTCCTTCGCTGGTGCGCACGGGTGTGTCATCTTGCGAATAGCCTGTTGCAATTGTGCGTTCTCCAGTTGAAGAGATCGAAACTTCGACCCGTAGATCACCTTTCCAGCGTTTTGCACTGAGTTCTTGATATTTCATTTCAGGTGAAAGAATTCGACAATCACTAACCGGAATCACCTTGTTGCTGCGTGCCTGTTTAAATCCCAAATCTCCATTTCGCGTTGTAACAGCGTTAAATCGAGTTCGATAGCCAAGGGCAGCACCGACTTCTTCGACATCAACTTCGATATCTAATTTTGCAATTCTAGAAAATTGCTCAGTAATTACCTCGCTCTTTAACTGACGTTGACGAGGCAGCGAAATATGTTGAAAATCGCATCCTCCGCAACCTGCGCGGTGCGCGAATTGACATGGTGCGCTTACGCGATCGGGTGATGGCGTAATAACCGAAACTACATCAGCTCGATTAAATGAACTTCCAGTGCCGGTAATTTCTATTTCAACCTCTTCGCCCGGAATTCCGTGGCGCACAAATATCACCGCGCCCAGATGTCGAACAATGAAGTGGCCCCCGTGCGCCACTTTTTCAACAGTGACTACAAAACGATCTCCCACCGCGAGGTCAACACGATCTACCGAATTTCGCTGGTTACCCTCTTTTGATGTCATAAAGCCAAGCCTAAGGGTGTAAGTTAAACCTTGTGCACGTTGTAATTATGGGATGTGGTCGAGTTGGTTCCTCTTTAGCCACCGAACTTGAAGCTGCTGGACATTCAGTTGCAATAATCGACCAATCTAGAGAAGCTTTCCGTCGCCTTGGCCCTGACTTTAAAGGCCGCACAATCTCAGGTGTGGGTTTTGACCGTGACACTTTGCTGGAAGCCGGAATCGAAACGGCCGATGCCTTTGCAGCTGTAAGCAATGGCGATAACTCAAATATTTTGGCAGCACGCGTTGCTCGCGAAACCTATGGCGTTGCAAACGTAGTTGCTCGTATTTATGATCCAGGACGCGCAGAAATTTATCAACGCCTTGGTATTCCAACAGTTGCCACAGTTATTTGGGCAACAGATCAAATATTACGTCGCCTTGTTCCAGAAGGGTCACGCTCTGAATGGCGCGATGCCAGCGGTTCGATACAACTTTGTGAGATGCATCCTCATAAGGATTGGTTTGGTTCACCAATTGCAGTTCTGGAAGAAACTACCGGGACTCGCGTTGCCTTTATTACTCGATTAGGCGAAGGTTTAATTCCAGATACTCATACAGTTCTTCAAGAAGGCGATCTAATTCACGTAACTGTACGCGATGAAGATATAGCCAAAGTTGAAGGAATTTTGGCGCGCTCTCCGGAGGAACCATCATGAGAATTGCTATTGCAGGAGCCGGAAATGTTGGTCGTGCGATTGCACGTGAACTCTTAGATAACGGTCACCAAGTACTTCTTATCGATCGTGATCCTAAGGCGCTTAAAATGGAATCAGTGCCGGATGCTGAATGGCTCATGGCTGATGCATGTGAAATAACTTCTCTGGACAAAGCAGTTCTTAATAATTGCCAGGTTCTAGTTGCCGCAACAGGTGATGACAAAGTTAATTTAGTTGCATCCTTGCTTGCAAAGACAGAATATGGTGTCCCCCGCGTCGTGGCTCGTATTAACCATCCAAAGAATGAATGGCTATTTGATTCTGCTTGGGGTGTAGATGTCGCAGTGTCGACTCCAAGAATAATTTCCGCTCTCGTTGAAGAAGCAGTAAGTGTCGGAGATGTTGTTCGCCTATTCTCTTTCCGTAAGGGCCAGGCAAACTTAGTCGAGTTAACCCTGCCTGATACCTCTAGTTGTATTGGAAAGACGGTTGAAGAAATCGAGCTTCCAGATGATGCGTCGCTGGCAGCCATAGTTCGTGATGGACGGGTAATTACACCAACTCCAACGGACGTATTTAGTGCGGGCGATGAACTTCTATTTGTTGCTTCAACAACTGCTGAAGGATTGATTAAATCCTGCTTTATCGCTGGCTAACTAACTTTGTAATTTAGTTGTTGGTACGCTCTTTAGAATCATCCACGAACCGTAAGCAGTTGCTAAAAATAGTGGGTATCCCATTGCCAGGTTTACCGTTCCAAGTAAATTCACATTGCCGCTTCTGTAAATTGGGTACTGAACTGCGATTCGCGTAAAGAACATCCCTACCCAGAGCCAGCTTGCTCGCCTATAAGCGCGGGCACGAGCAGGATCTTTACGCCAACTTAAATTCTCGCCCAAGATCGGACCTAGAAGAACTCCCAAAATCGGCCAACCCACCAGATTCGCAATCAAATAAACACTTCCGTAACCCAGGTTTGTGAGTAACTTTGGAATATATAGATCACTTGCATTACCTGTTCGATTGGCAAACCAAGCGCAAATTAGCGAACCGATTAACCCCGAGATTGCATGTTGAATAGTGTCACGCTTAGCAAGTCGAATAATTGTTAACGAAGCCGAGACGATCAGGGATGCGATCAAAGCCTGACGCAGATCATCGGCAACATTAAAGACAATAAGGAAAATTACTGAGGGGATTCCAGAGTCGATTAAGCCTTTCTTGCCGCCAAAAGCTGCCATAACTTTATCTTTATCGGCACTTTCACCTGGGCTTGGTATCTGAGTCATCATCTTCCAGTTGATCCAAATCCATCTGTGCCGCGACCGGATCCTGGCAAATTTTCTACTTCAACAAATTCGGCGCGCTCGACTTGTTGGATAACCAATTGCGCAATGCGATCTCCACGTTTAAATGTGACGCTCTCTTTGGGATCGTGATTAATTAGAATTATTTGCAATTCGCCGCGGTAGCCCGCATCAACAGTTCCCGGCGCATTCACCATGGTCACACCATGTTTAATCGCTAACCCAGATCGGGGATGTACTAACGCAACATATCCATTGGGCAGCGCAATTGAGATTCCCGTTGGAACTAGCGCGCGTTCACCGGGAGCCAGAGTTACATCAACCCGCGCTACCAAGTCAGCACCTGCATCTCCGCCTTTGGAATAAGTTGGCAACGGTAAGTTAGGATCTAAACGAGTAACCAGCACTTTTACGCCCGTCATGGATTGATCTCAAATTCGGGATCCACAAATGCCAAGATCTCTGGGGTTTTGGCAATATGTTCCAAATACTCTTTAGGCGCATTTTCCAAAAAGTGTGACATCGGAACAACTACAAATAACGCTGCTGCTTTAACTGCTATTTCACCATCGACGCCGCCAAGACGTCCTTCGGCGGCGGTGTAAACCTTGCGATTAACCTGACCAGTAATTCGCGCCGTTATATGAATTGTTGTACCCATTGGAACTGGCTTTAGAAAATCAGTTTCTAACCTTGCCGTCACTGCGGGAGCGCGAATTAGCCACATTAATTTTCCAAGGGCTTCATCAAATGCAAGTGATAACAAACCGCCGTGTGCCAAACCCGGAGCACCTTGATGATTTTCAGTAACCGTGAACTCTGCAGTTAAGTCCGCGCCGGCTCCAGCGTGTGCAACTAAATGCAATCCAGTCGGATGCAATTCACCGCAGCCAAAGCAATGGCCGAAGTGAGATGGAATTTTGGTTCCGATCTCGGGAGCTTTGGGGTGGCGATCCGGAATGATCGCTCCTTCTGGAGGCACGGTGCTTGCTACTCGACTCATGCACACACTTTACTTGATCTAGACTGCGAAGGTGATATTCACGGAAGTGCTTCGCCCGCCTATCTGGGTGCTCGCCTTTATTTATTTCATGTTTCTATCACTCGTGATCGCAATCTGGGCTGCCTTGGATACCACTGCCACGATCGTTGCATTCACCATTGCAACGCTAGCAATCCCCTTCATCGCTCGATCCTTGACCTCAAGAATTCACTTAGATCAAAATCAATTGCGAATAGATAGGGCGCATATCGAACTCAAATATTTGGGAAACGTTACAGTCTTGGATTCCGATGCGATGCGCATGTTACGTACGCGAGATGCCGATCCGGCAGCGTTCTTGGCCATTAAATTCTGGGCCTCTAAGGGAATTAAGATTGAAGTTAACGATCCGCGCGATTCCACTCCATATTGGCTGGTAACGAGCAAACGCGGCGAGGAAATCGCCGCGTTGCTTACAAAACATTAACTAGATTAACTGCACTCTTTACAAACTGCCTTGGCTCCCTCACCTTTTGAAAGTTGAGTCATGTGATGCACCAAGAAGCAACGAGAACAAGTAAATTCATCTGTCTGTTTTGGAACCACTCGAACTGCAAGTTCTTCGCCAGATAAATCTGCGCCAGGAAGTTCGAGATTTTCTGCCGCCTCTGCTTCATCGACATCAATCTGTCCGGATTGAGCATCGACGCGCTTTGCCTTTAACTCTTCTAGCGACTCCTCGTGGAGTTCTTCATCCGTTTTTCTGGGGGTGTCGTAATCTGTTGCCACTGCTCTCACCTCACTTCCACTTATCAAAGCCACTTCTCGATTGAGAAAGGCTGAACGGGCGCATACTCGCGTATTTATCCGATATTAGTTGCTACAACCTGCGGCGTGTCGCATATATTCCCGCTTTTCTCAGGTGATTTGCGCATCCATTGCTTCATTTAAGCGCATTCTCGATCGCCTTAGCGAGACCTCCATCTACAAAAGCATGTATCAACGTTCCCGCTTCCACATATTCCTCGCTGAGAATCTCGCCAGTTTCATGAATTGCGCTGACTAAATCTCCGCGATCATATGGAATTGTCGCTCTTACTTCAATCTTCGGATGAGGAAGTGATTTCTCAATTGCTTGAACTAGCCCTTCGATTCCAAAGCCAGTTCTAGCTGAGAATGCAAAACTGTTCTTCTCCCTACGTAAAATCTCCATCACGACTTCTGGGTCGGCGGCATCTACTTTATTGATGGCAATAATTTCTGGAATATCTCCCCCACCAATTTCAGTAATCACTTCCCGTACGGCACGAATTTGCTCAAATGGATCACTGTGGGAACCATCAACAACATGAACAATTAGATCGGAGCCAGATACTTCTTCAAGTGTTGATTTGAAGGCATCAATTAATTGGTGCGGAAGGTGGCGAACAAAACCAACAGTGTCAGAAAGGGTATACACGCGGCCTTCAGCGGTCTGCGTCTTTCGCACCGTAGGATCCAGTGTTGCAAAGAGCGCGTTTTCAACTAACACACCAGCATCAGTTAATTTGTTCAGAAGTGATGACTTGCCAGCGTTGGTGTAACCAGCAATTGCAACAGAAGGAATATTAAAACGCTTGCGCTCTTGTCTTTTGGTATCGCGTGAGACTTTCATCTCGGCAATCTCGCGACGTAGCTTGGCCATCTTGTCGCGAATTCTGCGCCGATCAGTCTCGATCTTCGTCTCACCAGGGCCGCGTCCACCAATTCCTGCTCCCCCTGCTGCGCGTCCGCCAACCTGCCTAGAAAGTGAATCTCCCCAGCCGCGAAGTCTCGGCAGCAAATATGCAATCTGCGCTAACTCAACTTGCGCCTTACCTTCTTTACTCTTTGCGTGCTGAGCAAAAATATCAAGAATTAAAGCGGTGCGGTCAACAACTTTGACCTTCAATTTATCTTCTAGTTGGCGCAGTTGCGAGGGCGATAATTCACCGTCACAAATAACCGTATCGGCGCCAGTTGACGCAACTATTTGGCGCAACTCAATTACTTTTCCAGAACCGATATATGTTGCCGGATCTGGTTTGTCGCGACGTTGGATTAATCCGTCGAGCACTTCCGATCCCGCTGTCTCGGCTAGCGCTTTCAATTCTGCTAGTGAATTTTCGGCCATCTCGGCGCTACCTTCAGTCCAAACACCAACCAAGACGACGCGTTCTAGTTGTAGCTGGCGATATTCAGCCTCTGAAATATCTTGGAGCTCTGTTGAAAATCCTTTGACGCGACGTAGCGCATGGCGATCGGCTAAATCAGGTTGTGAACTAACTTCGTAATCGCTCTCATCGGCATCGAAATCTGCCGCTACTCGCGCGCTTTCGCGCAGTAGTTCTTCAAATAAATCGTTATTACGTGGCTCGTCTGCGCTCATACTTCCTGCAAATATTGCGATATATCGTGATCTGATATCAACAAGGCCGGTCCAGTCAAAGTTGCATTCGAATGTGGATCAATGTCCACGACTAAGCGACCACCTGGTGGATAAATTACCCAACGCGAAGGTAGCGCCTCTTTTGAGTGCAAAGTCGCAGCCAAGGCAACTGCGCATGTACCAGTTCCGCAAGATTTGGTTTCACCGCTGCCACGTTCATGAACGCGCATCTTTACTTCATGTCCGGGCAATATTTCAACGAACTCCACATTCACACCTTCGGGATAAGATTCCTTTGGGCGCACGATTGGCGCAATTTCAAGTGAACCAACATCTTCAATTTTTTCGACAAACACCACAGCGTGGGGGTTACCAACATTTATGTTGTAGCCATTCCAGATGTTGCCCTCTACGGATGCGGTAATTTCTTCATTTTCATCAAGGACTTTGCCCATATTTACCGAAATGTCATCGGTGGTTGGAACTCGCAAGTGCTTAATGCCATCACGAGTATTGATTGCAAATATTCCTTCTCTCTGATGGCCTCTCTGTACAAGGTATCGCGCCATTACTCGAATCCCATTGCCACACATTTCGGCGATCGAACCATCTGCATTGCGATAATCCATAAACCATTTCTCATCACGTTTGATTATTCGGATCAGTCCATCTGCGCCTATACCTGTCTGACGATTACAAATCGCAGCCGTTTGAGCCGTAGTAATGGAAATCTCATCTGCGGGATCAAAGACCAAAACAAAATCATTTTCAGTGCCATGTCCATATGTGGCGATTAGGGATTGGGTCATGAGGTTGCCGAGTTTATCTTCATCATGACCGTTTCCAAACGCGGTTGTGATGGTGATATCCATTGAATGCGGGTATCGCGTGAGAACCAAGTCTCTTGCCGACGCACATATTGTCGCGTGGCCCGCTTTGTATCCTCAATCGCAGCTGGCTCAGAAATTTCCCCGGCCCGCATTGCAATTATCTGGGCATAACCCAGAGCGCGACGAGCCGTTGTTGCCTGATTAATTCCCAGTGAAATCAAGGAATCGACCTCATTTACAAATCCTGCCTCCCACATTCGATCGATTCGTGATTCAACTCGTGCACCAAGTTCGGTTCGGTCCATTACCAGTCCAAATTGCAAAGCATCCGGATATCTTGAACTATCTTCGCGCGGGAGATTGGCGGTAAATGGTTTGCCAGTTAACTCAATTACCTCTAGCGCTCTAATTACCCGACGCTCATTTTTGATATCTATTGCAGCTGCAGCTGCCGGATCTAGTTGGGCAAGCCTCTCAAACAAATTAACAATTCCAAAAAGCTTTGCTTCTTCCGTTAATCGTTGCCTAACCTGGGCATCTGTATCTGGAAAATTCAAATCATCTAGAATTGATTTAATGTAAAGACCCGTACCGCCAACAATTATTGCGTGCTTGCCTGAGCCATGAATCTCAGTAACGACTTTCCGTGCCAACTCTTGATACCACGCAACGGTTGCATCCTGGCTAACATCTAAAACATCAAGCAAGTGGTGTGGGATCCCGCGGCGCTCTTGAACTGAAAGTTTTGCTGTACCAATATCCATGCCTCTATAAATCTGCATAGAATCAGCGTTGATTATCTCCGCGCCAATTTCTCTTGCAAGATCTACAGCTAGATCACTCTTTCCAGTTGCAGTCGCGCCACAAATTACAATCGTCTTCATTTAACGGTAGGGATCCCAAGCAGTAATGGTTGTGGAGTTGCCTGTGCAAGATTGGCTGCAAATGCATCTCCACCGCGCGTCTTTATATGCGCAGTCTCGTTCCCTATTAAGTAATGAGCAGATGCATCCGTGATCGTTACATCAACAAAGTCTCCGGGGCGCGCGGCACTCGTTGCATCGAAGTGAACCAAACGAAAATCTTCAGTCTTACCGGTGAGACGTGACTGCGCGGCGTCTCGCCGACCTTCAAATTCGGAGACAAGTGCGCGATGGTTCATGCCAATCGATTTTTGGTTTACGCCGAGAGAAATAGCCTGTTGGTGTTCGTGCAGCCTTGTGTAACGTTCTCCAACTATTTCTGCAGGAACTTGATTTGGCATAATCCCTGCTGGAGTTCCGGGGCGTATCGAATATTTATATGTGTAAGCGGCCGAAAATCGCGCAACCGATGCTAAATCCATTGTTGCCTGGAAATCCTCTTCTGTTTCTCCAGGAAAACCGACGATGATGTCGGTAGTAATCATCGCCTCTGGCATTGCCGAACGAACGCGATCTAAGATTCCCAAATATCGACTACTTCTATATGAGCGGCGCATCTCCTGCAGAATTCGATCCGATCCTGATTGCAGCGGCATATGAAGATGCGGCATTACATTTTTAGTACTTGCCATCACTTCAATTACATCGTCAGTAAAATCACGTGGATGCGGGGACATGAAACGCACCCTTTCCAGACCTTCGATCTCTCCGCACTCGCGTAACAAGTTGGCAAATGCTCCTCGATCGCCAAAATCGACTCCGTAAGCATTTACATTCTGCCCAAGCAAGGTAATTTCAATTACTCCTTGCGCAACTAGTGCGCGAATTTCCTTCAAGATATCTACAGCGGGACGATCCTTTTCAATCCCTCGCAGCGCTGGAACTATGCAGAAAGTGCAGGTGTTATTGCAGCCAACGGATACCGAAACCCAAGAGGTGAAAGGTGATAGCCGGCGGGCAGGAAGCGTAGATGGAAAATGTTCGAGCGCTTCTAAAATCTCAATTTGCGCCTCTTCTTCAATACGCGCACGCTCTAATAAAACAGGTAAAGAGCCAACGTTGTGCGTACCAAAGACCACATCCACATATGGAGCTTTCTTTAAAATAATTGCTTGGTCTTTCTGCGCCAGACATCCACCGACTGCAATTTGCATATTTGGATTTGCTTTCTTAATCGGCGCTAAGAAACTTAAATTTCCGTAAAGTTTGTTATCTGCATTTTCGCGGACCGCGCAGGTATTAAAAACGACGATATCTGCTTGTGTACCCGGAGTTACTGGGAGATAGCCTGCCTCATCAAGTAAACCTGCGATACGTTCTGAATCGTGAACGTTCATCTGACAGCCGTAAGTCTCGACTGTATATGTGCGGGCCATGCGCTAAGACTATCGGTGACTTAAAGGGCTAGCACCTGCTGATGTAGCGTCGCTCGATCAACTACAAGTACATGATGATTTGGAAGATTTATCCAGCCTTCTTGATCCCAACCGCTAGATGCCACGACCAAATCACCCTGATTGAACTTATAACAAAGGTCGTAATAATCATTTGGGGCCCAATCTGGATTACGCGATGGATCATATTCACAGATTGTTATGAATTGTGATTCATTCATCAACATGGCGTTAATGCTGGAAAAATCAAATTTCTCTTTAATTTCGCGAACCGCGCTCAGCACGCCTTCGACCAATCCGAATTTATCAATTTGGCTGAGCATGAAATAGAAATAACGTTCACTATCCGTGTCGCCTTGAATCTCATTTCTATATTTCTCAGAAATTAATGGATCCAGCACGGTCGCTGGATTGATACCGCCATTGTGAGCAAAGCCATATCCATGGCTAACAAAAGGATGGGTATTTTTTTCATTTACTGGAAGTCCTGCTGTCGCCCAACGCAGATGCAACAACGCAGCATCAGTTGTGGTTGTAGAAATAGTTTCTTGAAATGTAAGACTTTCTTGCGCAACCTCGGGGGCGCGTGTGAGGTGAGGCTCTTCAGATTTCTGATCGAAGGTGGCAACACCCCAGCCATCACAATGTAAAGAGGACAGACTAATAAATTCCGGCAGCTTTTCTCCGACAGCCTGCGCAAAGGATTCAGGTTTCAAAGACACGTACCCCAAAAGTCGGCACATTTTTCTCAAAGACCTCTTCCGCTAGTAGCACTCTTAAAGTACTAAGGCTACCTCGGTGGCCTTCATCGGTCTAGCACTAACGACTAATGACCATGGCGTTCTTTGGTTAAAGTGGCGTAGGAAAAATGCTTTTAGTGAAAACTAGACTCTTTCAATTTCTGCGCAGGCTATCTGAGAGAGAAATCTATCTACAAGTTCGATGCCTCGCTTATTTGAATCAGGTTCAATCGCTTTTGTTTGAGCGCGTAACTGCGAGACTACGACTCCCTCGGATTCAACTTCAACGCAACCACCTTCCATGCCCAGCCATAAATCCAAAACGCGAGAGTCAATTTCAGGATGAAATTGCAGTCCTAAAGTGCGACCGTAAGTAAATGCTTGAGAGGCGATCTCTGTTCTAGCAATTTCTTTAGCTTTAGCAGGCAATTGCCAGCGGTCCCAGTGATATTGAAACCAGGGACCAGGCTCGATGAGTGAGTGATCATCACTAGCAATTTCATACCAACCTAGTTCTGCACGCGGCGCCCGGGCGACCGAGCCCCCAAGAACTCGCGCCATTAATTGTCCACCGAAACAGATTCCAAGAATTGGAACACCAGCGTTGTGCGCAGCTAATACTTTCTCCATCTCAGGCTTTAGCCAATTACCAATTCTCTCATCTTCCCAAGCGCCCCAAGGTGCGCCCATGATTACCAGCGCATCGAATGATAATAAATCAGGCCACTCGACGCTTACGTTAGGAGTTAGATAGTTTGCTTCGTCAACAATTAAAAAACGAGTTATCTCAAAACCATGTTCTGCAAATCGAAAAGAGATTGGACCCCCTTCGGAGGTGTGATCATGTTCAATAAAGAGAACGCGCTTGGACATGAGTAAATTCTACTAAGTGCTACTTCTGGATGCGAATTGGATTTTGACCACGAGCGATTAAACGTTCAAAATGAACTTCACGCTTATCGTTGAATGTCGCCGCTTCCTTGCCAGCGCTCTCCATAAAGGCGACTAGCTCCTCGCGGGCAACCAAGCCATCACCTGAAAGATCGTTGCGCTCAAAGACATTCCAGGCTCGCAATACTGGAGCAACAACTTCATCAATATGTAATTGCAAATCATAAATTCCAGCGAGTGCTATTTGAACTGCCTTGCGGCCAAAGCCAGGCATATTTGCTCCAGGCATATCGAAGTTTCGTACAACATCACTTATTGCACGCATAGCAGCGTTCGGCTCCATATCTAACGCGGCAGAAAGAGTATTACGGTAAAAGAGCATATGTAGATTTTCATCTAGTGCCACACGCTGCATCATTGATTCTGCAATCGGATCATCTGAAAGCTTGCCTGTGTTGCGATGTGAAATACGTGTTGCTAACTCTTGGAAAGAAACATATGCAATTGTGTGCAACATATCGTTCTCATAAGGAGTCTGGTATCCCAGAGACATGTGCGCCATGCGTAAATCTTCGAGTTCATAGGGATCCACACCACGTGTTGCCATTAGATAATCTCGAATCACGATTGCGTGACGAGCCTCTTCAGCGGTCCAACGTTCAATCCAATTTCCCCAAGCGCCATCGCGTCCCATAGAGATTGCAATCTCTGTGTGATAGCTAGGTAGGTTGTCTTCGGTTAGTAAATTGAGAATTAGCGAATCTTGCGCAACCGGAGTAAGTCGAGAATCTTTGGCTTCCCACGCATCACCATTTAGCGGGCCAGCGTAATCGCGCCCCTCTGACCATGGGACATACTCATGTGGGTACCAGTTCTTCTGAACTGACAAGTGGCGCTCGAGTTCAACAGCAACAACAGGTTCCAGATCGCGAATCAAACGTGCCTGGATCTTTGCTGACTCTTCGCTCATAGGAGAACGCTACGCGAGAAGTGCGGTTACTGACTAGTTAGAAATTCTTTTTGGCACGTTCAGTTGCCTGTAATGCTCGCCACTTTGCTATTTCTGCATGATTTCCACTTAATAAGATCTCAGGTACAGGGATGCCACGCCATTCTTGTGGTTTTGAAAAATTTGGATACTCAAGATATCCATCAAGATTATGTGATTCCTCACTTAAGGAATCAGGATTTCCTAGAACTCCTGGAATCAGCCTGGTAATAGCTTCAATCATGACAAGAGATGCAACTTCTCCCCCACCAAGGACATAATCACCAATCGAGACTTCGTGCACGCTAATATTTTTGGAAAGGTATTCGGCCGATGAATAATGCTGACGAACTCGGTCATCAATTCCTTCATAGCGACCGCAAGCAAAAATTAGGTGAGATTTTGCAGCAAATTCTGCCGCCATGGCTTGGTTAAATCTTTTTCCGGCAGGAGTTAAGACAATTAGATCTGAATCTTTAACCATCAATGGATCAAGGGCTTTACCCCAAATTTCAGCAAGCATGACCATACCTGCGCCGCCACCATAAGGGGTGTCATCTACCGTGTTGTGGTTATCAGTTGTGAAGGTGCGCAGATCATGAACTTGCAACTCAACCAGACCTTTATTTTGCGCTTTACCCAGAAGTGAAAGCTGCGCTGGGGCAAAATATTCAGGAAAAATTGTGACCGCATCAATCTTCATTCGGCGACCTGGCTTTCATAAAATTCAGGTGGAATTACTGTCATGCGCTTTGCTTTTATATCAACAACCGGAACAAGTTGGCGCACAAAGGGAATCAGGATTTCTCCAGAATCAGTCTTTATTAACAGAACATCTTGGCCAGGCAGGTTAAGCACTTCACTTACCTCACCCAGCAAATCGCCATCTACTAAGTATGCCTGGCAACCAACTAATTGAAGTACGTGATAATCATCTTCATCTATTCCCGGCTCATCAATATCAACTTCTGAATAGAGAAGAACATCACGGAATTTTTCGATCGCATTTCGATCTGAAATTCCCTCGAATCCCAGTAGCAAAATACCGTTATGGACGCGCGCAGAAGTTACAGTTAAATAACCATGGCTATCGGTCTGGACTTTTGCACCAATTGCAAAACGTTCTTCTGCTAAGTCGGTGCGGACTTCAATGGTTGCTTCACCCAGAATTCCGTGTGCGCGACCAATGCGACCTACATTTAGGCGCATACCTGACAAGAGAGTTAACGAGCCTCGTCGGTATCGATGAGATCGACGCGAACTGTGCGACCTGCAATAGCGCTTACGACTGTGCGAAGCGCCTTTGCAGTACGACCATTGCGTCCAATTACCTTACCGATATCTTCAGGATTAACACGAACTTCTAGAGTTGTGCCACGACGGTGAGTCTTTTCCTTAACGATGACATCTTCAGGGTTATCAACGATTCCTTTAACGAGGTGCTCGAGAGCTTCGTCCATCATTGTTATTCAGCAGCCGCTTCTGTTGCTGGAGCTTCAACCACATCTTCCGTAGTCGCTTCTGCAACTGGAGCTTCAACGACTGCTTCTGCAGGAGTTTCAACTACGGCTTCAACAGCTACTTCGTCAACAACAACTTCCCCGACAACCGGAGCAGGGTTAGCCTTTGCAGCTAACTTCTCTTGCGCCTTCTTCTTCATTGTTGTTGCGCCTTCTTTTGGCTCATCGTTAGCGGCCTTAACAGCTGCTTCGTAAGCAATGCTCTTTGCAGGCTTTGGAGTTGCAAATCGAAGTGTTCCTTCAGTTCCAGGAAGACCCTTAAATTTTTGCCAGTCGCCAGTTACCTTAAAGATCGCCTCTACGGCAGCTGTTGGTTGTGCACCGACTCCGAGCCAATATTGTGCGCGGTCTGAGTTAACTTCCATGATTGAAGGCTCTTGACCTGGAACGTAACGACCAATTTCTTCA
>Ga0209107_10000712_pt1 | contig 19096 bp, 9 predicted proteins | sample LakErihyJuly2011_2_FD_187460 | JGI IMG/M metagenome (GOLD analysis project Ga0209107, IMG submission 187460) | Freshwater microbial communities from dead zone in Lake Erie, Canada - CCB hypolimnion July 2011 (SPAdes) (version 2) | ecosystem: Environmental > Aquatic > Freshwater > Lentic >... | reverse complement strand
AAAAATATTTTTATGACTTATAATATTTAATATGATTAATTTATTTTTTAAATAAAAAAATAAAAATAATTTTTTTATTAATTTTTATTAAATATATAATATTTATTTAAATATGTACAAAAATATTTTAAATTCAATCATAATTTTATTTATATAATATATTAATATTATAAAATCGTATCAATATTTTCTTTATTGGCCTCTATTTTATAGGAATCCCTACTGTAATTAATATTATGAATTATCTATTTCCAGTGGTAATGGGTTTTATAATTAATCTTATGGGTTTTAATATTAATATTATGGGTTTTATTATTAATATTAATGAACTTATTCAGGAGGTTATTAGTTTTATTATTAATATTATGGGTTTTAATATTAATATTATGGGTTTTAATATTAATATTTATCAACTTATTCAAGTGGTTATTGGATTTAATTTTAATATTAATAAACTTATTCGGGTGGTTCTTGTCTATCTTCATAGTTTATTAGCTATCTATCCGTTTATTATGAATAATCATTCCCATTAACTGTTTGCAAAACTTCCGACTAATTTGAAGGATTCTCTTCTGCATCTGACTATATTTAACAATCCTCCTCTGGATCCTCTTCTAAGGGTTTTTTCTCACCCAGAGTTTTATTAAACTTATGAGTAGTCCTTTTCGAAAATCTCATTTTATATATTATATTTTTTTCAAATCCAACCTCTAACTTAGAATATCTCATGTCCTTATCTTCATCTTCATGATTACATTTAGTTCTGTGTAATTACTTATTATTTATTAAAATTATTGAATTATTACCATATTCTCTTAAATTTATTTTACATATTCTATCATTTTTTTTTCAGCTTCATCCGCAATTGGATTTTCTAAATTTCTCATTTCTTATATCTAAAAATGAATTTAAAAATAATATTTACAAAAGCTTTCTTCCTTTTTTCATATTTAACTAATCTAACTTAACAGCTCATTTTTATTTGACAACAAGGACATGCTACATTTGATTCTTTTTTAGCATCTTTTATAATATGTATTGAACATTCTTTAAGAACATTCCATAGATAGTTGATTCTCTTTTATCTTTCCATTCTTTAAACAATATTTTTAATAAATTAAAATCTTTCAAATTTTTTGAGTATAGGATAACATGTAGCGGAATTGAACATTATTATTTAAGGCACCAACATCCAAAAATTTTGAAGTAAATACCATCCATTTATTATGATAATAATAACCAAGACAAATTAGTTTGTAAATTCATCATTTTGTTATCTAAGTATTATCAGTTGTAAAGTGATTATTTATATAATTTATGATATGTATGCGATTTAATTAATTTCTTTATTAACAAAAGGTTAACATTTATTTTAAAGATAAATGAATATCATGCAAAGTAAGCTTCCTAATTAAGCTTTACCTATTATTCTTTCATCATTCATTGAATTAATGGCAGACAATAATAATAACCTGCTCAGTATTTACACTATTTCCCAGTAAAAAAATTCTTTCTTATAACCTTCCACAAGGAATATGAACTTCAAGAAAAATTTCTTTTCCTATCCGATTTTTTTATCTACTGCTTTTTCTTTCAATAACTAGTGTTGTTTGATTAGTATTAAAAAGACGGATAAAGTAACTATAAATGTCCAGAATATCAGAGCTGGAGCAGCCATGTAATTTAAGTAATATTAATGCTCACTAGAGTCATATAATATTTCTAAATTTGAGGACAAATAATGTTCATTGTAAATTTTTCTTGCACCATACAAAGTGGACATTGGAACAATCATTGAAGGTTATAAATATAAGAAAAAGTAAAGAGAGGAGGCTATAATAGAAAATTTCTTATCTACTTTAGTTACACCTTTAGTAACCAAATGCATTATCATTAATATTATGATCAATATAAAATAGGCAATGGTTAGGAAGATCTAATTAGTTAATATTAATAAAAAATTACATAATTTATTATTAATTAATAATAGGTATTATTAAGTGTATTATTCTGAAAAATACAGGTTTATGCGGCTATCATTAAAGTAGTAGGAGATCCAAAAGTCGCAACAAAATCAATTAGTTATTTAGGCAGGTTATAATTTATGCTTAAAATCATCGAAAGCATTTGTAAATGATGAATGAATAGTTTAATCTACGCAGTTTTAAAGTTACCTACACTCAATATATATCTAAATATACGCCTCAGGATTAGTTATTTACCCAACATGTTCCATTTTTCTAAATTATCTATAGACGACCTTACAGATAGTGCGACCATAAAAAATATAGAAATGATCACTGCAAACCAGTAGATTGGAAGACTACTATCACATAATTCACAGGATTATCCTATCAAAACAAAACCTTTTTTAGCATCACATGTCTCACAGAAAAATCCAGTATATCCCTCAGAGCAAGTATCGTTACCTAGGCACCTCTGAGGAAATCGTTTACAAAATAATAATTCTTTGGACATTTCATTACTCCTATAATAATATTTATCAATAACAACTTTGTTTTTACCGCCGAGGCATTAAGCATGTTCAAAACAAAAGTAGCAAAACTCTTAATCTCCATAGAAAGAATAAGTATTCGCTTCACAAGGTGAGCATTCAAAGGTTTAAATATTTATTTTTTCACCGTATAAACAGCCTATAACGAAGTTGGCATTAATGCTTTTCATATCAATGTTAAATTCAAAGATATTATCCTTCTAAATTATATTTTTGTAGTAATTGTTCATAGATTGAACAAACGAATGATATAGACGAAGTGAACCTGCATACTAAGTAACATTGTTCTTTATAAACTCATTATTAGTCATTTAAAGCGTTTAATCAGGTATAAGAGTGGGAACAATTTTTTCATTTATCCCTGTATGATCAAAGATAAATATTTGTAATGCACCTATATTTTCTGCTGTGTTAAACGTCAAAAGATTTTCATGAAATTTAACATATGTAACTCTATATAATTTTACTGCTCCAGCTTGTTAAGCTTAATTAAAAGCAAATACAGAGCCATTAATTGTAGTATTTACTTCAAAATTAGTGTTTTTTCCAATGTCCACCAAAATGGCTCCTCCATCCGATCCTTAATTAAATGTAAAGTTACTATCAACTACTTCAAGTAGTTATAAAACTCCTCCACAATATAAAGCCCCACCTCCATATAGTCTGACAGTCGAACCAGGTTCAGTTTATAAAGCTTTATTTCTACTGAATGAAGAATTTTATACTGTATAAACCTGTACATTAATGGAATAGACAACTCCTCCAGATAGTTAAGCAATATTATCCGATAAATTAGAGTGTTTTATATTAAAATCAGAGACATCCTTAACGTATATACCGCCACCACTTTATTCGGAATATGATTACGTGATATTTGAGTTGGTTAATAAAAATATGGTTCGTTATTATAATACAATACTGGATATTTTTTAAAGAATACGTTATTTCTGATTAGAATAAAGGTTGCCATCGAAGGCAAAATCATATCCTTAGACGTATATTGACCCTCCTTCTATTCCAGAATTGTTTTTAAATTAGGTTTCTTTGATGTTTACATGGTTGATTAGTCCGATGAAATAAAGCGCACCCCCTTAATATGTGGCTTAATTATAGTCAAAATTTGATTGATAAATTGAGATATTAAAGGCATTTAAGATGTTAATAGCACCACCGTTATCAGCATAAGAGCCTTTAAACGTACAATTTTCAACCATCAATTAGTCAATTTAATCACCGTAAATGGTACCTCCAGAGTTGGCCTTATTATCGGTCGAAGTGACTTGAATTAAAGAAATATTGCTCTTAGACCCACTATTTTCTATAGTAATGGCTCCTCCATATCCTATTTGATTGCCTTCATTAGTGCATCTGTTTTCCTATAGTCTAACATTGAAAAAGGTAGCTTAGAAATCAATAGTCGAAGTAAGCAAAATGCCACCAGCTGTTTTTGTGGCTTAATTCTTACTAAATTAGCAGTTTTTGATTAACTAATTCAAATTTGAATCACTTTATAAAGCACCAGCTCTCTAACCAGCCTCATTTTAATCAAATAAAGAGTCTAATATAGTCAGATTATAATTATTCATGAGCAATAACGCCCCACCATTAAAACCAGCTGTATTCTTTATAAAATTTGAATTTATTATTGTTATTTGCTTTAAATTATTAAGTTGTAGGGTGCCGACACTGCCTCCATTCACATTATTCTATATGAATGTGCATTAATCAATAGTTAGATCGTTAAAATAAACATCGGACTAATCTTCAATATCATCACCACCTATTTATAAACTTTATATGAGACCTATTCCATATGAGATTGTTGCAGAATTTTATGTGAAATTGTTCTTGAGGAATTTTATGTTACCGACTAATGAGAATGTCAATACCCCATAGTTATTCTTCGCACTGTTCATGTAAAAGAGAGAATCTTGGATGATGATATTTTCTATTAACTCGGCGCTTAATACCCCTATTTCATAACCCACTCTATTGTTCTAAAATTTACATCTATTGATGTTCAAATATTTGGTCTAAGAGAAATAGGACACCCCAATGTTATTATCGACTTAATTATCCGAGAAATCACTATCCTCAACTAAGATCTAGCTGATCTGACTCGCTGAAATAACACCAATATTTTCAACATTCTTATTGGATTTGAAAGTCGAGTTAATTATGTTAAGAATACCTGAGAATGAATTAAAGATCTTAATAGAGCCTGATTCAATACAAGCAGAATTATTTGAAAAAGATGAGTTTTAGATTAGGAAATAATCGAGGATATTGGAAGCATATATGACTCCTCCTTGATTTAATCCAGAATTATCATTGAAACAAGAATCAACGATCTTAACATTCTTTATAAGATCCATTAGCACAGCCCCGCCGTTGAAGGCCATGCTGCCATATATGCATGTTTAATTGAAGGTGATATTTTATAATTTTATTAAATATAATTCCCCTCCATTCTTCAAATTATTAGATATTCCAGTACCATAGAATTAATTTTTATAGAAATATAGTTAGGAATTCTAATTCTTATTCTAATCCTGCAATCCTATGACCGCTAGGCCGTTACCAATAAATTTAGCTTGATTTTTCGAGAAGGTACAACCGGTTATTTCTATAATGTTAGTTTCATTAGATTTGATCTCACTTGAGTATAATTAGACCCCTCCTCCGGTAGCAGCAGTGTTTTCAATGAATGAACTATTTAAGGCCGTAAAATTCTTTAAAATTGCGTGAATAGCACCTCCACCCTATTCAGCTTTGTTGCTTCTAAATTCTGAATTAAGGATTTCTAAAACCTCGATTTTTGCGTACATAAAACCTCCTTTATCAGCAAGATTATAGGAAGCGAATGATTTAGAGATTAACATGTAAGATTTAAAGGAAGAGTATGCGTATATCGACCCTCCTTGATCCATTGAATAGCTTAAATTTTTAGTAAAATTACTTGATATGAAAGAGAATTGGTTGAATTCATGCAAAAAGAGGGACCCTCCGTTTACGTAAGCGACATTTTATAGGAATTCGCATCCTTCAATCTTTATAATATTGTTTGTGTTATTTTCTTCGACTACATTGGCATAAGCATGCAGGAACCCCCCACTAGGAGCTATATTATTGTTTATTGTAGAGCTTTTAATAGTAATTTAGAAGTTATCTTTATCGCTTATGGGTTTAACGCATATGGCCCCCCCTTTTCCTCCCTTATTATTATTGACGTCAATAAAGTTATTCGAAAAGGTCGAGTTATTTATCATGATTTAATTGCATTGGATGTGTAGGGCGCCGCCTTCCAGATTAGCGAAATTCTCAATTATTTTTGTGTCTTCAATTACTAAAATATAGACCTTGCTTATCTACATAGCCCCCCCTGTTCCGAGTGATAGCTTATCGTTATAAGCCTCATTTTTATACATTGTACTGTTATATATCTTTATTGACTGTTGGTAATCGGAATAGATAAATCCCCCTTATTAACCTTTATTTTTAGTAATATTCGAATTTCTAATTTCTATAAGGTTAGAACTGTTTGAGGGAGTCTGTGGTGTGTTCTCAAAGATATAAATAGCCCCTCCTTTAAAGCCGCCCTTATCATTGCTCCTGACTTAATTATTAAAGATTAATGAGTCCGAGATAATCAATTATTCTATTTTATTTTATATAACAATGAGACCTCCAACTCCTTCTAGGACCTGGTTATTAGTGAAATTTGAAAAATTAATGTAAATGTGATTGGATCTGTTCAAATAAAACGCACCTCCACCATACGTAGCATTATTATTTTAGAATGTTGAATAGGATATAATAAGGGAGATATTGTTGCCGTACAGGAACCCTCCCCAATCGGCTAGACCTCTTTTTTAAGTAGAATTATATATTTAAACTGAGGAGTTCCATGTATAGTCACTTGATGACGCGTAAATAACCCCACCTCTCACGCTCATAGAGTTATTTGAAAATATAGAGTTATAAACAGCCATGTTGCCTATTTGATCTAGGCACATCACAGAACCTTACAATCGGCCTGAGTTTTACACAAAAATACTGTTATTTAGTTTCATAAAAGCAGTGCTGGAGGAGTATAGCACACCACCGATATTTTCAGCTTTATTACCTGTGAAATTCGAAGATATAATTTAAATAGCTCTGTACTTACCATACAAAAAACCTCCATCTAGGGCCGAGTTATCATGACCAACTGAATTTTGTATGGTAAAGTTGTTTGCAAGTAAATCTGAGTATAAATAAATAGCTCCACCCAGTCCTTGAGTAACCCTCGCAGAGTTTTGAAGGAATTATGAATTTTCTATGAAAATACTTTTGTAGTTCAAGATATTAATTGCTCCTCCTTGATAAGAAGCTTGATTTTACTCGAATTTGGTACTCAATAGTGTAATATCGTTGATATTGTTAAGATGTATACAACCTCCATATAATGCATGGTTGAATGTGAAATTGCAATTACTTAGGATCATTGAACTTGGAGGTGTTACACTCACAGTGAACGCATATATACTGCCACTAATTGAACTTGGAGGTGTTGAACTTGGAGGTGTTACACTCGCAGTGCACGCATATATACTGCCCCCATGTTGTGTGACTTAGATGTTCTTAAATTGGGAGTCGGAAATACTGCTGTAACCGGATACCTTCATATAAATACCCCCTCCGCTAATCGCCTTACTATCTATGATTTTCATGCTATTGATTGTTAGATTGCTATGAATGATGGCCCATATGCTACCTCCATCGTTGATAGCAGAATTTCCTTCAAATGAAGCGCTAATTAGTTCCATTGAGTTAGCCTCAGCATATATGGTACCTCCATACATGGCTTTATTGAATGTGCCTTTGATGTTTCTCATGGATATGGATGATTTTAGATTGGAGGATGTCGCAAAAATTCCACCCCCTCTACCTGTCATACTTACAACTCTGGGGAATTCACAGTTATTTATTGTTAGGTTTTCAAACTCTATTATATAGATGGATCCACCATCATTAGTGTACTAACTATTTGTGAAGCTGCAGTTACTTATTATGAGTGATATTGAGCGATTAGAACCAATAGCGCCACCTGAGGATAACGCACGGTTTGTGTCGAACTGACTGTTAGCTATAATTATATTATCGGCATTTACAAATAATGATCCTCCATTCATTGCGATATTTTAAGAGGTAGAGCTTTCCAAAAATTTGAAGGTCGAGTTTGGTCTTTCTGAGTTTGCATAAATGGCACCCCCATATCCCGTGTTCGAAATATTGTTGGAATTCGAGATTGAGGTGTTTTATATTTCAAAGTAATCAAAATCTACACTTTTGATAGCCCCTCCAGTCCCCATCCCGGAACTATTCATAAATTAACAGTTTATAATCTTTATATTATTGGAATTATAGATATAAATTGCCCCTCCATCAAATTCCGCATAGCACGAGTCAAAAATACATCTATCAATTACAACACTAGAAGCACCTCCTTTAAAGAATCCTCCCTCATCTGCGTAGCTGTATTTAAACTTGTTATTTATCATAATAATCTGTGAGCCCTTTAGAGAGGAATGTGCGTAAATAGCTCCCCCAAATGAGTCCCTGTTCAGTGGAACATAGTTATTTATGAATACACTATCTATAATTGAAAGGATTTCAAAATCGATCATTTTAAAAGACCCACCATCCTTAGTCCCAATTATATTTGTGAAGGTGCACCCCAAGATTTCGAAATGTTTAGTTAGCTTGAAGTTTAAGCTCCTGCTACCTATTTTAATTAAGGAATCATCGGTATCCCCTCCTATTATCTCTAATTACTGATTGAATACTATCCTATCCAGTATGACCTTGTATGCGCTTCCCTAGATAAATTATTCATTGGCATCTATCATTTACTAAGTAACAACAAGGGTACTCTTTCTATCAGTATTCAGCTCAATTGTTCCAAAATCGTTAGTTATATTACTCGCACTATTGTTAATAAACTTATTTTATGTAAGGTTTAAATATGCGAAATCCATAAGTTTTATAGTGCCACCATTATTTGCGCAATAATTATCCTAGAAGTGACAAAACATGACCTCAAACTTGCTCCTAAGGTATGCAAAGAGTACAGATGCATTATTTATCGCTCTATTGGCTATAAAAGAGCTGTTCAATAAGGCTACGGACTCAGAGATGGCGTATAAAAATCCTCCGGTATTAGCAAAATTATTTGAAATGTTGCAATAGTTTACTTAGATTACGGAACCGTTTTATTATGAGGAGGCGTATATAGACCCGCCATGGACCTTTGAGGTCTAATTGTCAGCGTTTCCTAAGAATTGGGAATTGTTCATTTAGATTGTTTTAAAATCGAGGATTCTTATCGAACCACCAGTGTCAGTATCACACATATTATTTAAAAATGTGGAATTATAGATCAATAAGTCATTTGTAACACTACCAGCCAAAACTCCTCCTCCTAAAATTCCGCAGTTGTCAATAAATGTGGAGGATACAAGTTGAATTATTCTTGATGTATTGTCGTATAAAAACCCGCCTTCATATCCCTGATTGGACCTGACATTGCAATTAGCAATGTATATTGAGGAATTATACCAAGAAGATTTAGAGTAAATCCCGCCTCCTTAGCCATCTGAACCCATAGAATTGTTAAAGAAAGACGTAAATGTAACGTTTATAACGTCTGAATCTATGATATAAAGGGCGCAACCAGCTACCCCCTACCCATTACAGTAATTATTTTCAAATTTAGAATCAGTAATATTAACAATTTTAGTGTTCATAAGAGCTGAAATTGCGCCTCCTTTCTATCCAATATTACCACCAAAATAAGACCTACTTATGTTCAATCGGATACTATCACTGTACATGAATCCTCCTTCTTTGGCATTATTCTCAATAATTATTGAATTATAGACAGTTATAAGAGACTCTCTTGGAGAGTACGCGTATATAGCTCCACCTTTGTTTTCCACTATAGAATTACGGGTGAAGTTTGTGTCCATTATCGACAGGCTGTTAAATTCCAAGATCTAGATCGCCCCTCCTTCAATGGTGGCTTAATTTTAAATAAAGTTGCAATTTCTAACGCTCACTGTTGAGGCGTTTACTTTAAAAGCACCTCCTTTATCATAGGCTTGATTAATTGAGAAATTAGAAGATAATAATTCTATATTTTAAAATATTCCATAAATAAATCCTCCTTATTCTGCCCTATTACCATCTATGATCGAATTTTAAAGGGTTAAATTGGCGTTAATTGGTAATTGATAAGTGTATATTCCACCTCCTAATCCTTTTGTAGGAACGTAATTATTAAGGAACCGGGAGTTGAGTATTTTAATAATTTACACGTCTGCTATCTTTATACTTCCGCCATTAAGGGTAGTAGCAGAATTATTACTGAATGTGGTGTCTTATATTTCTATAAAATTGATCAAACTTGAGGATTAAACACCCCCTTCTACTGCTTTATTTGAATCGAATAGACAATCTCTGTAACTGATGTATTTGATATTTTATGAAAATAAAAATCCTCCCTCATCTCCGAGATTTTTAACAGCTTTAGTATTGGTAAGTACCAGATTAGATGAATTTGATTTGGTGTCAGTATAAATACTTCCTCCTTTACTTCCATCATTATGTGTGAACTCAGACCTGTCTATTTCTATATGCTCGAAGTTATGAATCTCTAGACCTCCTCCTGATTTCCTTGCTGAGTTATCTATGAAACTACAATTTTTAATTTTGAAGGTATTGTTTTCTTAAGTATGATCTTCTTATTGAGCGAAAATATATCCTCCATGTTCGGCGATGTTGCCCTTCATAATTGAGTTACTAAGTAAGATATTAAAACCCTATTGAGCTGATGTTGCGAACAATGCACCTCCTCTTTATTTTATATTATTTCCTTCAAATTCAGAGTTGTTTATAAACAGAGAGGTTAAGTTAGTTAGGTGAATGCCTCCTCCATCATTCCCACATTCATTCTCTAATATATAGGAGTGATCAATGACCAAAGTGTCTAAATTAACCTTGAATACCCCTCCATTTGAATATGCGTAATTTTTAGAGATATTTGAATTTAATATCGTGATTTTGGAAACATTTCCTTATAAAAATCCACCTTGATAAGCTCTGTTGGCATTTATTATCGAGTTGTTCAATTTTATTGTTGAATAACCACTTGATGTTACACTTATACCTCCCCCAGACCCATTAGTATCGGAGTTGATGTTATTTAATTGGAAGGTCGAAGATTCGATTTCAAGTGTCTGGTACTAATCCAATCTTAATGCTCCTCCTCTATATATGGCTGAATTGTTATCAAATGTACAGTTGATTAGTTTAAGATGTTAAGTCAATTCACTAAAGATAACCCCACCTTCATAAGCTAAATTTTAAGAAAAAAAAGAAGAAATAAAATTCATACTTACATCCCCTATCATGAACCCTCCTCTATAAGCCGTGTTATTTATCAATTTACAGTCCTCAACAGTAAATGATATATTTTAGATATTAGATTCGAAGAATAAGGCACCCCCTAAGCCTTTAAGGACGTCAACTCTATTATTGCTGAATTAAGAATTAGTTATTTATATGACACTGTGGTTGTTAATAAGTACCGCTCCTGCATTAACATTACCCTCGTTACTTGAGAAGCTAGAATTTAGCACGGATAGAGTCGAGAGGTTGAAATATAAAGCACCTCCTGCTATCAATGCTCGATTGCTATCGATTTAACAATCTCTAATCATTAGTTTAAGACATTTTCCGTATATAAAACCTCCATAGAAGGCTATATTTCCGCGAGCCTAGGTGTTAAGTATTGAAATTTCAGCATCTTGTGAATTAACAAAAATTGCTCCTCCCAAGGATTACTCTCCGGTCAATTGATTAGAAGAGAACACACTATTAATGATTTAAAATACATTGACTCGTTCAATAAATATTGCAGCTCCGTTTTTTGAAGCCAAGTTTGAATCGAATTCACTGCCTGTAATGGTAACATCAGTTGTTTATATTTGGAAGACACCTCCTGTAGTTGTAGCTGCATTTTGGAGAAACTTGGAGTCTGTGATTTATAACTGTTAGAAGACTCCAAACAGGAAACCTCCAGTGTTGGCTTTACTATTGGTTATGTTAGACATTAAAATTATGATCTAAGCAGCTGTAGAGTTTTATACGGAGATCGCCCCGCCCTTTCCAACATTCTTAAGATATTGATCCTTGAATGTAGAATTTGTTATATTGATGACTTTGAAGAATTAAAGTAACAGAGCCCCACCTTCTTTATAAGCGGAATTATTCATGAAATTAGATTATTCGATCAAGATCACTGGAATATTCGTCACAATAGCCCCTCCTTCTTTTAATGCAGTATTAGATTAGAAATCAGTCTTGTATATTGTCAATTGGGAACATAGTTCACATAGGACGTTCAGCCCGCCCCCATTTAAGGCGAGATTATTTGATATAATAGAGTTTTACACAATGAATTAACCATTTAATAAGTCTGAAAATGCAAATATGGCACCTCCATCAGAGTTATCTGACACTTTATTATAAGTGAAATTTGAAAAGAGCGACCTAAATATATTAAAGTTGAATGTATAGATGGCACCCCCTAAATGCGCTGAGTTATTGTCTAAAACACTGTGTTCAATGACTATATTACTAGGAATTGCTGATAATAAAACCCCTCCAAATTATGATGCAGAATTTTTATAGATTTTTGAATAAGATATCAAAATGTTACCATCCGTTGCATATAAAAATCCGCCATCTAACGCCGTGTTTTATGTAATCTCTGTGTCATTTATGTTGAATTGTGAATTATTACTCTACGTTTTGATATGAATAGCTCCTCCCAATGATGCTTTATTAGAGCTGAAATAAGAGTTTTTGATCTCAACTAAGTCGTATTTTAATAGATTGAAAGCTCCACCATTTCCATTATTACATAAATTATTCATGAAACTACTGTTTAAAACATTTAAATTATTTATGTTTGCCGATAGCACACCACCAGCAATTAAGGCAGTATTTTCTCCGAATTAGCAGAATTAAATATTTAATTAATGGATATTGGCGTATATAAAGCCCCCCTCATCAGCAAAATTATGATCGATGATCGAAGTAGCCAAAACAAGAGAAGTGTTTGTGTAAGCTAAAGGTGAGGATTCACTGAAAATAACCCCACCTTTTCCTTTTGTTATATTATTAATGTTGAATTTGGAATTTTATATTCTGACAGTTTGGAAATTTTGTATGTATAAAACAGATCCTTATGTTAGAGCTTTGTTGTACTGGAAAGTACAATTATCTATATCCATTTAATTGATCTCACTTAATGAGAAAACTCCACCCATAAGGGTTGCAGAGTTCTAAAGTATTTAAGAGTGCTCCATTAAGATATTAATTGACTAACCATACAAAAATCCTCCTTGATAAGCCACATTATTAAGAATTTGTGAATATTAAATTTTCAAAAGCCCTTATTGTGAAGATTTTGCCATAATAACCCCTCCTAATCCTTGGATAATGGCAGTGTTATTAATAAATATCGAGTAAGCTATATTTGATGTCTTAAAATCATTAAGTCGGATCACCCCTGCGTTTTAAGCAAAATTCTAATTGAATGTTGTAGACGTTATATCCAAAGAATTTAGAATGCTAGCAGATACTACCCCTCCATCATTCGCTCTATTTTATTAGAAAACACTAGATAGGAACTCAACAGAAAAAGCATTTCCTTGAATAAATCCTCCGATATCAGCTGAATTATTCGTTATTAGAGATCGCTATATCGTGATAACAGAGTCTTATAGATTGTTCTCAACACAGATACATCCCCCATTTCCTCGAAATGTAACATAATTGTTAGTGAGATTTGTGTTATTAAAGTGTATTTTATTAAAATCGCTAGCGTGGAAAACACCACCATGTCCATTATCCCCTGCAAAATTGTTATTGAACTTACAGTTATCAATAAGGATTTAATTAGTTAAGGTTGTTTTTAAGACTCCCCCCTTACTTGCGTTGTTTTCAGAAAATTGTGAGGAATTTATGGTAATTGAGATATTTTTGGCGTATAAAAAGCCGCCATTTACAGCTTAATTGTTTGTGATTACTGAGTTTTCGATGCTCAAGATATTATGGTTGTTATTTGATAAGGAGGCTATAGATCCCCCTTAACCATCTATAGAAAGTATGGAATTGTTTATAAAATGTGAGTTGCTTATTATGGCATTCTCAAATACATCAAGGTTGATGCTTCCTCCTCTTAATGAGCCCCTATTATCCCTAAATAGACACCTGTTAATTTTTACATTGATTGACTGTGTGATATATACCACACCTCCTATTCCAGCGAAATTCTCTTTAAAGTTCATGTCCTCCAATATAATATTGTACAAACTACCATATAAAAATCCTCCTTATGATGCATTATTATGTGATATCTGTGAATTATTAATAATCAATTTAGAATCATTTAAGGTTGAGTGTGAGTAGATAGCGCCTCCCTAGTCATTGGTACCATTGAGATAGTTTCTAACGAATGTGGAATTTTGAACTGATAGTGATAAAAACTCGGTTATATATATGACCCCACCTTGATTACTGCCTTTATTGTTTTAGAAATAGCAGTTATTTATATCGAATTCACAACCTCGTTATGTTGCAGCTATAACTCCACCAGTTTGCGCTTAGTTGTCAAGGAAAATACAGTCGAGTAATAACACCTAGTTGTTTTCTGTGTAAAGGAAACCACCTAGTCCAGCATTACAGCGACTTATATTAGATCTATTGATAATTAGTTAAGAGTTTTATTATTTTGAATTCGAATGTATGGCTCCTCCATTACCCGAGTTTATCAAGTAGTTTTAGTAAAAAATACTGTCAATTATCTACACCAAACTAAACTCGAAAAGTATGAGGGCTCCTCCATCATTAGCTGTGTTATTCTACAATAAACAATTCATAATAACTGCTGAATCGGAATATTATAATGACAGTGCACCTCCTTAAAATCCAATATTATTTGTCAAGTTGGTGTTTGATATGTTTATCTTATTAATTGAGGCATGCATATACCCCCCCGTATATGCAAAATTATTATTAGCTTTTGAATTAAGAATAGTAATAGCTGAATTTTATGATTAATTTTGGGCATATATGGCCCCTCCGAGTCCATTCAAACCAACAGAATTGTTTATAAAATTCGATTGGTTTATAAACAAATCTTGACTAAGATTCAAATTCAAAACGCCACCCTTATTTACACAATTATTGTTATAGAAACTGCTGTTAAATATAGTGAAATTGGAAATAACTATAGAGTTTATCAAACCACCATCATTTGAAGCATAATTTTAGTAAAATTAACTTGTAATAAATAGCATTTTGCTGGTTATAGCGTAAATAAATCCTCCATCTTATGCTTAATTGTTATATATAATGGAGTATTCGATCAGAATCAATGAGGAAGGCTGTTCTGAGTGCATGGATAGCCCACCGCCTCTACCTTTATCTGCGGTATTGTGGGTAAAATTGGTTTGTGTGATATTGATAAGCTCAAAATTATTCATTTTTAATGCTCCCCCTTCAGTTTAGGCTATATTGTTTTGTAAATTGGAGTTAAAAATAACCAGTGTAGCGGATTAAGTTGAATGTACACAACCTCCATGTTAAGCTTTATTGTTATCAAATAAGACATTGATTATATTCATAAGGTGGAAATCCGCAGATATAGCTCCTCCTAATGGTCCTGAATTGTCTTTGAAAGTTGAGTTTTTAAGTTAAAAGTCAGTGTTTTATAAGAGTTATTTAGCATAAATTGCCCCTCCCAAGAATTAATCAACACTATTCTTTAGGAAAGAACACTCAAGCATATCTAAGAATACGTAGTTGAAAGCTTGAATTGCTCCTCCATTATTTTTTCCTTTGTTATCATAAAAAGTACAATTTTATAAGATTATTTGGTTAGTGTTGTTGAATGCTAAAGCTCCTCCACTATTCAAAGCTTAATTTTAAGTAAAATTGGTTAATTAAATAGTCATTTTCTGTTATTATTCACCATAAATGAACCCTCCGAAATGTGCTTGATTCTATTCTACAGTTGAGTTTGTAAATAGAAGATGGGAGTTTTAAATTGTTGACTTGGCGTATACCCCCCCTCCTTAACCAGTCAAACTGGTCAGACTATTATTGAGAAAAGTTATATTATTTATTGTTATATCTAAGAAATCTACAAGTGAAATAGCTCCTCCAAGATCACTTGCCAGGTTATCTTTTATTGTACAATTATGGATTTTTATATATTCAGAACTAATTACATAGATAGCACCTCCTCCAACACTTGCGTTATTCTCTTGTATTGTTGTATTTTATATTTCCATATTATAAACACTACCATAAAAGAACCCTCCATTAGAGGCATAATTTTTATAAAATATTGAGTTTTTAATGTTGACAATCGAATTTTATTTAGGATTTTATAAAAAAAAAGCACCTCCAAGACCTGTTCCACCATTTTGGTTAAAATAAGAGTCTATGATAGTAATATTCATATAGTTTTGGCCAGAGAATACACATCCATTATCTGTGCATTTATTATTCTCCCATACACATTAATTTATCTCAAATTTTTCAGTTTCAATATCGATATTTCCTCCATAAAAATTAAAAACTTTTTTATAGATTAATCGATCAACTTTCCCAAATAAAAAACCTCCTTTTTCCGCTACATTTTTGATCGAAGTGGTATTGTATAAGGTAATAGAGCTTTCTGGTATGTTGGTGAAAGCTATAATAGCCCCTCCTTTATGTAATGCATAATTGTTAAAAAAATTATTTTATTATATAACCAAAGTTCTAAATTCATACATATTCAGTGCTCCTCCATCCTTATTACATCCATTATATTCAAATAATGATTTTATTATATTAACTGAATCAACTTAGTGTACTACTAACACTCCACCTTAATTTCTAGCATTATTACCCGTAAAGGTCATATTTTCTATTACCAGATTTTTGAAGCCAGTTCCATATAAAAATCCTCCTTGATATGCCATATTGTTCGTAATTGTAGAGTTATAAACTATCAAATTTTAGTTTTAATTTGACTGATTTGAAATAATCTAAAGGCACCCTCCCTAACCGATTGACTCATTAACACTATTATTATTGAATAAGCTTTATGTAATTATTATTGATTCGAAACGAGTGATTTAAATAGCACCAGAGTACTATCCATCATTTTGCAAAAAATAGCTATCAAAAACTGTTAGATTTTATTATAAAATTGTGGATATAACAGATCCTCCTTTAGATACTTTATTTGCAGTAAAAGATGAGTTTTTAACGGTTAATGATACAACAGCTGCATTAATAACTCCTCCTTGACATCCTATATTATTACTTCCTATAGTATTTGTTATAAGAATAGCGGAGTCTGGCTATTATGACTCAGCCTAAATAGTCCCACTGTTGCAAGTTAAATTTTACTCTATATCCATTACATTACTGTCCAAATAACTTCCATCAATATAAAATTTATCAAATTACTTAATATATATTGAGCTTCCGTCAATATATCCATAATTATTGATGAATTTTGTTTCAGAAACATTTAATAATTTTGCAACTCCATTCAATGAATTTCCGTTTTATCCGATGTTTTGAGTAAAATTGGACTTGATTAGTTGTATAGTTTGAAGCTGTGCGTATATTGCACCTCCATTTTGAGCAGAATTTCGTGAGAAAATAGATGAATTAACTAATAGGATAGCGTTAGGTATATCTGATTTAAAGTAAACTGACCCTCCATCTCCAAGGGAGGAAATATTATTATCCACGAATTATGAGTTTAATATACTAACAGTGTTAAATTAAATGACGTAAAAGGCACCACCTTATTGATCGCAATAATTATTCTCGACAATTGAATTATTAATTTCAAGCAAACTTGTCTGATAAGCGAATATCGCTCCACCTTAACTGGCATGATTGGATATTAATTAACTATCAACGATATTTATAATAATTTTTGTAGTGTACATGAAACCTCCGAAAGAAGCCGAGTTGTTTGTCAAAATTGAATTCTTTATATCGATTATAGGTTTTATACTTTCTGATACTGCATAGATACCTCCTCCATAGCCTGAATTTGATACTGAATTTTTGCTAAAATTGGTATTTTAGATTGTCATTTGTTGAAATTCTTGAATATTTATGGCTCCTCCCTACAACCCTTAATTATTTTCCAATAAACACCTGGTAAGTTTGATAAGAAGGATGTCTTTTATGGATAAAACTCCTCCTTTTGAAGCTTTGTTGAGGGTGAGATTGGAATCCATTAGATTAATTTCAGTGAAATATCCGGCAACAAATCCTCCTTCCTGAGTGGCCAAATTGTTATTTATAGATGAATTATCTATATTCAGAAATTGTGAAAATTCTTTTGGTTTGTATAAAAATCCACCATTAGTCGCACTATTGTTAAATATATATGATCCAATTATTTTCACTTAAGAATTATTAAATAACGACATGATGAATAGACCACCGCCATTTATAGCTGAGTTATTGTTGAATTGACACTATTCTATGCTTATCTCTTAGAATTTAATAAGCTAAACCGCCCCTCCGTTATTCGAACAAGAGTTATCTACGAAGGAAGAATTTTGGAGAATTAGAGCTGATAAGTTTGCGTAAATGACCCCTCCATCCGAGGCTGTATTTTGTATAAATGATGAAGATATGGAGTTGATAGATCTTACTTCAGTGCATAAAAACCCGCCTTGATGAGCTTAATTTCCTTATCCAATTGAATTATTTATGATTATTAAGGAATTATCATCAGATTTCGCAAAAATTCCTCCTCCAGAAGTTGCAAAAATCGACCCCCCATTACTATCAGCTTTATTGTTTACGAATTAAGATTCAATAATTATTAAGTCTTTAAATGACAAGGTATTGATAACCCCACCATCCATACTCGCGTAGTTATTAGAAAAATTGCATTTATTGATATTTAAAGTAGTAGTGTTGAAAGATAATACCCCACCTTTTTTTGCTTGATTTGAAGAGAAATTCGAGGAAGAAAGTGTTACATTATAGAAATTCCCATAAAGGAACCCTCCGTAGTTTGCTTTATTGTTTGATGCTGTTGTATTGAAGATCTCAACTGTCATAGGGGTTTCTGACTGCGCGTAAATCACCCCTCTTTGAGTGGCAGAGTTTTATTGTATAATGCAATCTATCATACTTAGTTAATTGACGTCTAAGTACAAGAATCCTCCGTCTATGGCTAAATTATTACTAGCTGTTGTTCCATGTAATGTGATAGTAGAGTTATTTAGAACTGAAGTTGCAAAAATCGACCCCCCATTACTATCAGCTTTATTGTTTACGAATTAAGATTCATTTATTATTAAGTCTTTAAATGACAAGGTAGTGATAACCCCACCATCCATACTCGCGTAGTTATTAGAAAAATTGCATTTATTGATATTTAAAGTAGTAGTGTTGAAAGATAAAACCCCACCTTTTTTTGCTTGATTTGAATAG
>Ga0209107_10000711_pt1 | contig 19115 bp, 15 predicted proteins | sample LakErihyJuly2011_2_FD_187460 | JGI IMG/M metagenome (GOLD analysis project Ga0209107, IMG submission 187460) | Freshwater microbial communities from dead zone in Lake Erie, Canada - CCB hypolimnion July 2011 (SPAdes) (version 2) | ecosystem: Environmental > Aquatic > Freshwater > Lentic >... | reverse complement strand
AAGCGTCGGGTTGTATTGCGGTTTCAGGCGGATTAGAAGTGGCTTCAGATAGGTTGTTGGAATTGATTGACAAAGGTGTTACTGTAGAACAAGTGGCAAAAGTGACTCGGAATTTTACCGAAGCAGGAGTTATGGTTCACGCGTATTTGATGTACGGTTATCCAACCCAAACAGTCCAAGAAACGATTGATAGTTTGGAAATGGTACGTCAATTGTTTGAAATTGGGATTTTACAATCGGGTTTTTGGCATCAATTTGCAATGACAGCGCACAGTCCCGTGGGAATGTACCCGGAGAAATTTGGTGTCGTTAAAGAAACTGAAGCCATAGGAACCTTTGCCAATAATGATATTAATTTTATTGATTCCACAGGAATTGACCACGAGCAATTTAGTTTTGGTTTGAAGAAATCGCTTTATAATTTCATGCACGGAATTTGTTTTGACTATCCTTTGCAAGATTGGTTTGAATTTAAAATTCCCAAAACAAAAATCTCTGAAGACTTTATATTCAATGCGCTTTCTGATGAAAATGACCTTTCAATCAAACCCAATTCCAAAGTGGTTTGGCTTGGCGGAATCCCAGCTATTTCCTGTTTTTCAAAAACTAAAAAAGGAAGTTCTTGGGAAATGATGGCATTGACATTCCACGATAAAAAAGAAACGTATTCTGTTCAAATGAATAAGGAACACGGCGATTGGATGTTGGAATTGCTGAATAAAATTGCAGTATCAAATACTAAAATTTATACTTTACAAGAAATAAAATCCGACTTTGAAACTGCATTTGAAGATTTCGAATTGTTTTGGTTTTCAAAGGCAATGGTTACTTTGAAACTTTATGGGTTACTAATAATTTAATAATAAAAAATTATTTTTTATTGTCAAAATAATATTATAATTTTGAGAAACATAATATCAAAATGAAAAATATTTTATTTCTTACCATTTCTTTACTTGTGTTTACTTATGCTCAGGCGCAAGATAAAACTGTTTTTGATATTGCTCGCAAAGGAACATTATCTGAAATACAGGATATTCATAAACGAAATCCAGAGCTTATCAATGCAATAAATGATAATAAATCCACGCCATTAATTTTGGCTTGTTATAGAAATAATGAAGCGGTGGCATTGTATTTATCTGATAAAGTTTCCAATATTAATTACAATTCTGGTATGGGAACTGCATTGATGGCAGCAATAATGTCTGGAAACAAAGTTATTATTGAAAAATTAATTACTAATAAAGCCGATTTAGATCAAAAAGATACACAAGGAAAAACAGCTTTAATTTATGCGGCATTTAACAATAATACTGAAATAGTTCAAATGTTAATTAAAGCGGGTGCAAATAAAAAACTCGCGGATATTGAAAACAGAACCGCTTTAGATTATGCGAAATTCAATAAGAATACACAATTAATAATTTTACTAGACTTTTAAATTAACCATTCAAAAAAAACAAATTATGAAAAAAATTTACATTGCAATTGCCTTATTCGTTGGACTTAATGTTTCAATGGCACAAACAAAATCTTCTGGAGTACAGACACTGAATAGTTTAATGACGTTGAAAATTGATAAAAATTCTTCTAATTCAACCGTAACTGTAACTTTAACAGGACCTTTTGACAAATGGTTTGGAATAGGTTTTAACGCAACTGGAATGGCAGCTGGAACAGATTGTTTGTATTATGCAACATCATTCGTGGATTCAAAAATAACTGGACAAGGCGTGCCACAAACTGACACAGATAATACGAACAATTGGAATGTTTCAAATACAACATCAGGATCGACTAGAACGTTAGTTTTAACAAGAGGTTTTGTTGGAGGCACCGGCGATTATTCTTTTAATTATAGTACTGGAGATGCACTAAATGTAATTTGGGCTTATGGTGGCAGCACGAGTATGACGGGGCATCAAAGTAGAGGTACTTATCCATTAGCATTCACACTTGGAGTTGAAGATTTTGCTGCTTTAGATAAAATTGCAATTGCTCCAAATCCATCAAATGGTGTATTTACAATTTCTAAAAATAGTCAAACATCAATTTCTAATTTTACTGTTTTTGATATTAATGGAAAAGTAGTAAAAGTCATAGATTCGGAGTTGAATTTTGATACCACAACTGTTGATTTATCAACGTTTTCTAGAGGAGTTTATTTTATAGAAATTGCAAATGAAACGGATAAAGTAGTTCGTAAAATCATACTAGAATAAGGCAACTACAACCAATAAATTTTCCTTCAATCAAACAATAATTTGTTTTGTTGAGGGATTTTTTATTAAATCGAGTTAAATAATTATATACTTTTTTTATTATTGTAACCGTTGTTTTATAGTTCTTCCCAATTTAGTGAATCTTAAGTTTTTTATGCACGCAATTTGATAATATTTCATACATTTGAATTAAATAAAACAGAAATAAAATGAGTAAAAAAGTAAAAATAATAGGAGTTCTCTTTGTATTTGCTTTGATAATAGTTTTTTCTGTTTTTAATTATGTATTTCATGGTGGAGCAAGAGACCTGGCTTCTGAAGAGGCCGTGTTTACATTAAACTCAAAAGAGATTACGGCTGAATTTACAGCTAATGTTCCTGCTGCTACGAAAAAATATTCCGACAAAGCAATTGCGATTTCAGGGATGGTAACAGCAATTACCGACAGTATTGTTACGATTGACAATACCATAATATGTAATTTTAAAACTCCGGATACAACTATTAAAAACCACCAAAACGTAACTATAAAAGGAAGGTTAGTTGGTTTTGATGATTTAATGGGAGAATTAAAATTAGATCAATGTTCAATTAACAAAATGAATTAAAAATGAAAATTAAGAACGTATTATCGATTGCTCTAGTCTTTTTTGCTGTGGGTACTATAAAAGCTCAAGACGATTTATTGAATCAGTTGGATGCTGGAGTTCCAAAACAGGCTGATATTGAGTTGGCCGCATTCAAAGGCGTACAAATTTGCAACATGCAATCCACGAAATTGCCTGCAAAAGGAGAGTGGTATTTCTTAGTTTCTCACCGTTTTGGGGATTTAGGAGAAGGAATTAATAATTTTTTTGGATTGGATAATGCCTTGACAAAAATTGGCGGTATCTATGGCGTTGCGAATTGGTTGTCTCTTGCTGCAACGCGACATACGTATAATAAAACATACGAATTGGCTGCAAAATACAAATTTGCAAATCAAATTGTAGATGGTTTTCCTGTGACTATTGTGGGTTATAACACAATGGATATTAACAGTGAATTGAAAAAAAATGCTTTGATGCCAGGATTAAAATTCAATCACCGTTTGGCTTTTACCACTCAATTGTTGATTTCAAGAAAATTTAATGATTCTTTTTCATTAGAAATTGCGCCTATTTATGTCCATAAAAACTTATATGACGGACTTTTAGATCAAAAATCAACTGTTTTATTGGGAACAGGAGCAAGGTATAAGTTGGCAAAAAGATTGAGTTTGAATCTTGAATATGCGGCACGATTGAATTTGCCTGAAGAATTTGTTTCGGTATATCAGAATCCACTTACTTTAGGTTTAGACATTGAAACTGGTGGACACGTGTTCCAATTGGTATTCTCCAACAGCCAGCCGATGAATGATGTAGCTGTTTTTACAAATGCTACCGGAAGATGGTATGGCAAACAACAATTGTATTTTGGGTTTAATATGTACAGAGTATTTTAATAAAAAAGAAAAAATGAAAAATTTAAAAATAGTTTTATTAGCAATTAGTGGTTTGTTCCTTGTTTCCTGTGAATCAGCAACCCTTCAAGATATTTCGGCAGTAATTACCGATCCAACGTATACTGCACACGTTGCAGGCGTAATGAACGCAAAATGCACGGGTTGTCATGCTGGGAATAATCAATATCCAAATTTAGAAACGTATGCAGAAGTTAAAGAGGTAGCTCAAAACGGTTCTTTATTGTGCAGATTAGATGCGTCTTGCGGAAGAATTATGCCTCAAGAAGGTGCTTTACCACAAGCTACAATTACAATGATTAACAATTGGGCAGCAAATAATTTTCCTGAAAATTAAAAAACACAATAAGATGAAAAAAGTTTTAATTCTTTCGTTGGCATTATTTTTGGTAAATGTAACTTTTGCACAAAGAATGCTTACCCGCTCTGGGGAAATTAAATTTGATGCTTCAATGCCAAATTTAGTTGAGATTACTGGAAAAAGCAATACTGTTTCTGCAATTCTTGACGAGGCTACTGGAAACTTTGCTACGAGTGCCATCATAAAATCATTCCGATTTAAATCACCTTTAATGGAAGAGCATTTTAATGAAAATTATATGGAATCCTCTAAGTTTCCAAACTCCACTTTCAAAGGAAAAATTGCAGGATTTGACGCCAAAAAAGTATCAGCTACAAAAACGGTTTATGATGTTGAAGGAGATTTGACAATACATGGCGTTACCAAGAAAGTAAAAACTAAAATTTACCTTTCTTCAAATGGGGGAAAAGTAGCTGCTTCGGGAAGTTTTTCTGTTCATGCACAAGATTACAACATCGAGATTCCTAATTTAGTAAAAGAGAAATTTGCTGATCAAATTAAAGTTATTTTCAACTTTGAATTGGATACTAAATAAGGTCTGGCGTAAGATATAAATTTCACATAAAAAAAATCCGAATCAACTGATTCGGATTTTTTAGTTTTTTATCTTCCTCTTCTAGAGGACGCTTCTTGCTGGTTTCTCAAATCTTCAGAAAGTTGCTTGTATTTTGCTTTTTGTGTTTTGTCCAATAAAATTAAAATGTCAAGATCTGTTTTTTCAGCAATAGCTTTCAGTTCGCTTGTTTTATTTTCATTAGAATCTTCTTTTTTCAAAACTGCATTTTGTTTTTTCATGCTTTCGGTGATAATATTTCCGATGGCAATTACCTGAAGTTCGTCAAGGGTTAACTGTATTTTGATTCTATCAACTGCCTTTTTCACTGATTCTTCAATAGGAGTTTCTTTAACTGTTTGAGTTCTGTTTTGATTTCCCATTTGTTGGTTTTGACTTCCCATTGGATTTCCTCCAAAACCACCCTGGCCAAAACCACCCTGGCCATATTGCGCCGAAAGAGATTGAATAGAAAATAAAAGAATCAAGCTCGCAATTATTTTAAGTGTTCTCATAAATTTTAGTTTAAATATTCAAAATAGAATTAACAAAATTGTAGTCTTAGTATAACTATAATTAAACTATTGGTTCTCCATACAAATCAAATTCTGTTGCTTCAGTAATTTTAATCATCACAAATTCTCCAGTTTTTACGTAATGTTTTGTAGCGTCTATCAATACTTCATTGTCTACATCTGGACTATCAAATTCAGTACGCCCCACAAAATGTCCACCTTCTTTTCTATCGATAATACATTTGAAAACTTGACCAACTTTCTCTTGGTTCAAATCCCAAGAAATTTGAGATTGTAATTCCATGATTTCTTCAGCACGTGCTTGTTTTACTTCATCAGGAACATTATCTTCTAATAAATAGGCGTGAGTATTTTCTTCATGGGAATAAGCAAAACAACCCATTCGGTCAAATTTCATTTCTTGTACAAAATCTTTTAATATTTCGAAATCTTCTTGTGTTTCGCCTGGATATCCAACAATCAATGTCGTTCGAATAGCCATTCCAGGAACTGCAGCTCTAAAATCTTTTAGCAATTTTGTTGTTTTTTCTTGAGTGGTTCCACGGCGCATTGATTTCAAAATAGCATCAGAAATGTGTTGCAAAGGAATGTCAATATAATTACAAATTTTAGGCTCCCGTTTCATGATTTCCAAAACATCCATCGGAAAACCAGTAGGAAAAGCATAGTGCAAACGAATCCATTCAATACCTTCTACTTTTACCAAAGCGTCTAATAATTCCCCTAGATTTCGTTTTTTATAAATATCAAGACCATAATAAGTCAAATCCTGAGCAATCAAAATCAGTTCTTTAACGCCATTTTTCGCCAACCCTTGCGTTTCTTTCACTAATTTTTCAATTGTTTGCGAAACGTGTTTTCCTCGCATTAATGGGATAGCACAAAAACTACACGGACGGTCGCAACCCTCAGCAATTTTCAAATAAGCATAATTTTTTGGTGTCGTTGTCAAGCGTTCTCCCAATAATTCATGTTTGTAATCTGCCCCCAAAGCCTTCAATAAGGCAGGTAATTCTGTAGTTCCAAAATATTGATCTACATTCGGGATTTCTTTTTCTAAATCAGGTCGGTATCTTTCAGACAAACACCCAGTTACAAATACTTTATCTACAATCCCGCGCTCTTTTTTATCTGCATATTCTAAAATCATATTTACCGATTCTGCCTTAGCATTATCAATAAATCCACAGGTATTAATAACCACAATATTACCCTCTTCTTCATGCACAACATCCTTGCCACTTGCGCGCAATTGCCCCATCAATACTTCACTATCGTATACATTCTTCGAACACCCAAGGGTAATTACGTTTATCTTATTCTTCTTTAAAGATTTAGTTCTCATATATTTTATTTCCCTATAATTTGGGATTTTGCAAAATTACACTATTTATTTTTAGGAGCATAAACGTCAGTAGTTTTTATACTATTTTTTCCCGCTATTCGCTATATCCACGCAAGGGCGTGGGATGTCGCTGCTATCGGGGCTAATGAGTTTGTTTTGAATTCTCAAGACCGTTTTATTTATCTAAACGAAATCAGACTTAAATTAAAAGTTAGAATAGTAAGATTTGGAATAATGATAGTTATCGTTTCAAGGTAAAATGTCCTTTAGCAGTTCGTCCATCTTCAAAATAAACGGTATACCAGTAGTCGTCAGCAGGCATAATTCCACCGTTAAATGTACCATCCCATCCTTTACTAATTGGGCTTAGTTCTTTTAATAATTTGCCATAGCGGTCAAAAATGTAAATAGTAGTATTGTAATTATTTGTTGACGTTAACCCAAGTACATTCCATGTATCATTAAAACCATCAGCATTTGGGGTGAAAAATTTTGGAATTCCTATTACATTAATTATTTGTGATGAAGTACCACAACCATCTAAGTCTTTCACATAAACAGTATGAACTCCTGGAGCAACATCTGTAAATATATTTATGGCTTGATAGGCATTTGGGTAATCTAAACTATAAACATAATTTCCTAGTCCCGTAGCGTTAACAATAACTGTATTATTTTCACTCAAATCCATTATGGTTGGCATTTGAAAATGTGCCGCATCCGAAGCTATAACTGTAATTGTTCTAATCCTTGAACAACCATAAGCGTTGGTGACTTTTACGGTATAAATTCCTTCTAAATTTACATTTAGTGTGTAGGACGTTTCCAAAGGAAAAATTTCTACACCATCTTTTGACCAAACATAAGTATAATCAGTTTCTAGAGTTCCGTCTGTGATTTCTGCGGTCAATAAAACATAGAAAGTTGGAATATTACTGCAAACTAATTCGCTATCAATTAATTCTATTTTAGGAACTGGATTGACTATGAATTTTATAGTTTTTGTAATTTTACAAGTCGGATTTATTGGATTATAAACAAGTATCGTTATGTCTTTTGTAAAAGTAACAGGCAAAGGATTTGGTAATGGTGTAGTCAAAAGCAAATTATTTTCATCGTAATATTCATATACCATTCCGGCGGGTTGCCCCAAAATTACAATGTCGTGAATTGCTTGAGAATTTGTAAAATTATATTGTCCGTCTTGCAATGAAGGATCAGCTTCATCATCGCAAGTAGTGGTTTCAGTTGTTGGAATTGTAAAATCAATTGGAGATTTATCCACTATAAATTCAATTGTTGTAGAATAAGAACAAGCTTGACTAGTTGTATTTGTAACAACAGCTTTTATTGTTTGTGAAGTAGACGAAAAAGTTCCTGGAAATGGACTTGCTATTAAATTATTATTTGAATCTCTTAATGGGTTATTTGCAGCATCGAAATAAGTTACAGCCACTCCAGTTTGTCCCAATAACAAATCTCTTTCTAAGTTAACGGTAATAAAATTGAATATTCCGTCTTGGTTATCATCACATTGTCTAGGAATTATAACAGGATGAGCAAACGGTAAGGCTTCAACTTTTAATGTTACAAAAGGTCCTAAACCGTAACAAGCATTGGTAATATCACTATCAATTCGAACCCAAATATTTTGAGTTGTTGGATAGCCAATGTTTCTATAATTTACTAAATCAGTAATACCATTTAATTCGGCTAATGCATCGGCTCGGTTTCGGTAATATCTTATATTGTATACACCTGTTATTGGTAAGAGCCCTCTGATTGTAACTAAAGTTGAACTTAAATCAAAAGATGCAATTCCATCACGGTCATTATTGTTAATGGTATTATTTCCATTTATATCTAGTAAATCATCACAAACGGGCGGTAGTGTTATATTATAGGTGGAAGGAATGTTTGGCGCTGGGACTTTCAACGTTATTTTTGCAACACGGTAACAACCATTTACAGTGGTAACTCTAGTCCAAATATCCATTCGGGTAGGAGTAGTATTTGTGAAAGCAAGTGGATTGGGAATTACACCAAAGGTCGGATTTGCATTGGCACCAGCTAAAGAAGTATAATAAGTAAAGGTTTCATTGGCAGCATTGGCAGAAATTAGATTATTATTTACTGTCAAGTTAAAAGCAGTAATTGCATCTAAATCATCATCACATTGTACTATAGTAATATCATTAATCACGGGTAAAGGGTTAACAATTACTTCAGCAATATTGGTAGAAACCGTACCACAATTTCCATTTGAATATGTTGCAATACAATAGTAATAAAGAGAACCAACTACTGCAGTTATTGGAGTATAACTCAGTGTTGTAGCTCCAGTAATTGCTGTTCCTCCTGTATATGAATTAACTGTGTTAGTGAACCATTGATACGTTGGTGTCCCAGTTCCATCGATAAAAGCAGTAGTTAATGTTATTGGGGTATTGTTAATACAAATAGGTTGACTCGCTAAAGGTTGAGTGTTTACTGTTGGAACAGTAACAACTTGAACACTTACAAGTGGACTTGTTACTGAACATGCCGATCCAGTTTGAGTGATAATACAATAATAAGATAAGGTACCCACTGTAGCTGTTGATGGAGTGTAACTTGCATTAGTTGCTCCTGCTATTTCTGTATTGGTTTGAGAATTATACCATTGGTAACTATAAGTTCCAACACCTCCTGATGGGGTAACCACTAAATCAGTAGGGATAGTTCCTTGACAAATAATTTGAGTATTTGGTGTAATGGTCACTGTTGGATCTGGAACCACACGAACTAATGCAGTATTACTCGCCACACTACCACAATCTAATCCAGATAATGTAACTATAGCATAATAGTAATAATTTCCTGAGGTAATAAATGTTGGTGGTGTATAAGATGAAGCTATTGCTCCTGAAATTATGATACCGCTAGTAGAATTATTAATACTATTGCTATACCATTGGTATGTTGGCGTTCCTAATCCTCCTGAATATGTTATTGAAAATGGAGCTACACTACCTCCGACACAAATATCTTGAGATGCTAAAGGCTGAGTTGTTATGGTTTGAATAGGATTTACAACAAGGTTAAAAGAGGTAGTCATATAACATCCTGAAGTTGCAATTGTTAATCTTACATAGATGACTCTATTTGCTGTATTTATAGAAGTAATTCCGTTTTGACCTAAATTAGCATCGCTTTGAGAAGTGTGATAAGTTACGTTAACTCCGGGTTGAATTCCTAATGCCTCACTATTTTTTAAAGTTAAATTAAAAGTTGCAGTTCCATTGGTAGTACTATTATCAGTAGGATCTATTGCATCATCACATTTTACAAAATCTGTAATGGGATAAATAATTGGAACAACAGAATTATTTACAGTTACAGTTGAGGAAACAACCGGACAAACCCCAGTTGCAGGAAAACTATAAGTATAAATTCTACCAGGGTCAACAGCAGGGTTGAAAACACCTGTTCCAGAGCTTAAAACTGGACTCCATGTACCGCCAACCTCAGCTGAACTTCCTAATAAAGGAAACAAATCATAAGGAGCCGTTGTTACACATGAAGAAGTTGAAGTACTAACCCCCGTTTTATTAATTTGTTGAATTGTAACAATTACTTTAACGCTAATAGTTGTAAGCGAAGTATTACACGACTTTGTAAAGGTATAAATATATTCACCCGGTGAATTAATTGCGGGATCAAAAATATTTCCATTTAAAGGGCTGCCACCTGCTGGCACTGACCAAGTTCCTCCGGTTCCTGGGTTTCCTGTAATTACAGTAAATAAATCTTTTGTGCTGTTTGAGCAAACTGTAATATTGGTGTCTTGGGGTGTGCTTCCAAATCCAGAGTAATAACCAGCAAATCCAACTGCTGATCCTAAATATCCAAATACACCTACAGCTAACGGACCAGTTGAAACGACATTTATATTTCCTGATTGATTTCCAATTCTGTAAGAAACCCAATCGGTATTTCCTAATACAGCTTGCGCTTGGGTGTTTGAAATTCCAGTTCCATTTATAGTTAGCGTAGCTGTTGAATAGGTCAAAATCATTAAATCTGCAGTATAATTAATGGGGCCGATTTGGTTTACCAAGGGGATATTAACTGAATTTTGAAAAAAACAACTTAAGGGCGGAATGAAGTTTAAACCTGAAGTAGCTGTGCTCGATCCACCTCCTAAAAATTGATAAGCAAATACAGGATTACTGGTTTTTACATATAAATTGCTATTGACTGTTCCTTGGTAATAGAAATTGGGAACTACATAAAATTCTCCGGCATTAATTGTAATTACTGGAGTAGGAATATCATTAATAAAAATTGCTGTTCCGTCTTGATGGGCAACAATCAGAGGTGTTTCCATGACGGCCGATCCATTCCCTTTAATGAAAACATATTCAGTTCCAATTTGTGAGGCTGACACAATCTGATCTAATGTTAAATCAGCTCTTCCATTTTCGGTACCACCAAGAGCATTGCCAGTATTTACAGCAACGTCTTTATCAGCAGTTATTAGAGCGCCAATTATTCCGGTTAGATTTGCAGTGATATTGCTATAACCACTAAATACAATACTTTGTCCAGCGTTTAAGGTAAATGTTTGACTGTCTGCTGTAATGTTTCCTGACCCAGATGCAAAAATCACTCCTGTATTATAGTTTGATAGAGTAACAGTTGTATTGTTTTCTGTAGCCATTACACTCGCTACAAATGATTTTCTGCCATCCTGAGTTTCGTTTATTAAACAACCCAATCTGAAACTTTTTCCGATACCGGGTCTTCCTTTCGATATTAATGTTTCGGCATGATTGTCAGCCTGCATTCGAAAACTTACATAGAAATCTTTGCTTCCTGATAATATAATTCCTTTGTCTGAAACTACTGTATTGACATCACTAAGATTTAGAAACATTTTTGTTGGTTGGCCAGTTCCAATTGAAATGAAATTTGGAGTAGCTGCAGAGATTAAAACAGGTGAATTAGGATATGGATTTCCACTTCCATCAGTTATCGTAACCAAAAAGGGGGTTGTTTCAGGAGTTGATAAATAAACATATTGATCATCAATTTGACTTGCATCCCTTGAATGCAATGGTGGAATCCAGTGTTTGTTACTTAACTGGGAAAAAGAAATTAAGGAGTATAATAGTAAAAAGAGTAAGGTTAATTTTTTCATATAGTTATTTCACAAAGCGTAAAAATAGTTATTTTATCTCAAAAGTGCAAAATGCCCCTTTATAATTCTGTTGTTTTCTAAAAAAATACTAAACCAATAATCTTCCGCAGGAACAGGGCGACCATTATAAGTGCCATCCCAACCGTTTCCTTTTGGATTCACTTGGGTTATTAATTTTCCGTATCTGTCAAAAATATAAAGTAACATATTAGGATATTTAGCACTATTTTTTATTTTCCAAAAATCATTGTAACTATCTCCATTAGGTGTAAAAAATCTTGGATAATCTAAGACAAAAATCCTTGTTGGAGTTGGCATTCCACAACCATATATGTCTTTTATATACACTAAATAATCTCCTTCTTGCACATTTGTAAATAATGGGCTGTTTTGAAAATGAACTCCATCAAGTGAAAATTCATAATCACTTATTCCAGTATAATTGATTAAAACAGAATTTCCATTTCCAGAAAAATCATTTATGTCTACAGAAGTTATCGTTGCAATTCCAGAAGCTATTGCAATGAATTTTTTGGTTGCGATACATCCTTCTGCGTTTGACGCAGTTACAGTATAATTTCCTGCGGTTGCAATTGAAGTAAATGATGTAATTGATCCATTACTCCATGAATAACTCGAAAAGCCATTTGCAATAGCGATTCTCTTCGGATTCCCATCACATAAATAGACGGTTTCATCATTGAAATTTGCAGGTGTAAATACAATTACTTTTAATTTTATTGGAGTAATCCCAAAACAATCAGAGCCGTTTACAATTCGAGCATAAATAATTTGTTCGTTTACAGTTGTATTGGTATAATTATTTGGTAACGGATTATTTTGTAAAACAGCGTCATTTGCAGTTAGATAATATTCTACAACAAGACCTGAAGGCAAGCCCGCTAAAATTTGCGGAGTTGCATCTGTATTTAAGTCAAATGCGACAAAACCATCTTGATTGGCATCGGAATCACATTTTATTATAGGATTTTGTGTGGCAATCGAATTATTGGCAATTTGAAGGTTTACAGTTGCAAAAGCAGTACAGCCAAATTGATTGGTAACTTTCCCATAAACGGTATTGGTTGTTAGATTTTGATAATTTGTAGGATTTGGAATCGGATTTATATCCGTTATATTTTCATAAAATATTGGGGTGCTTAACAGTGAATTTCCACTAGTAATGATAGTATTCAATTTCGTCAAATCAAATGTTGTAAAACCATCATTATTATCATCACATTGAATCAAAACAGTACTTGTCAATACTGGTTTTGCACTGTATTCAATAGTAACAGTTCCAGTAGCAATACAGGCAGTACCGTTTAAAGTAATTTCAACTTTGTAAACTCCAGAATTTCTCACGGTATAAATGGGACTTATTTCACCAATAATTTCAGAATTATTAAGGAACCATTTATAGGTATTGTTACCCGATTGGGTAGCATTTAAATCATAGGTATTTCCATCACAAATTGGATTGTTTGTGGCAATTAATTTATTTTCACCCAAATCAACACCAACATTAAAGCTTCCACCGCTTAGAAAAATGGCAGAATCATATCTGTAATTTTCTTCATCTGCAATAACTAATTTAATATGGTAGGTTCTACCAGGAATTACAGTTGCTTTGGCTGTCATCGCAACCGTTTGTCCATTATAATTTGTAGGGTATTCGGTTCCATTAAAAGCATCAAAGTATTGTTCGTTTATCGCTGGGCAGCCATTATTACCTGGAATTAGAGGATGTACAGAGGTCACTTTTACAGGTGTTGAAGTATTGGGAACCAATGCTAAATTTTCATAGCGATCTTGAGTATTTGCTTCTTTTAAAAGAAAAGCAAATCCATCAGAATAGCGACACGAAGCATAGTCATGGTATTCTTCGGATGCAAAAACGTAGTCAAAACTAATTTTACTTGAAATCGGTGTAAAATCAAATTCTAAGGAAGTCGCATTTATACTTCCTGTTATTCCTAATGCCTGTTCCAAATCATAATCTCCAGCCCAAGAAGTTGAACCTTCATCTATTAAGCTTGAATTTGGACCCTCTGCTTTTTTTGCTCTAGACGTTGTTAACACAATTCCACTTGTAAAAGGGAAAACAACGGTATTGTTAGTGAAATAGCCATAGCTGTTTTGAATGCCGCTAAAAGTATCTCCAGTAACAGTAATATTAGACACTCCAGCACACGGACTATTGTTTACCAATACATTTTGAACCAATTGTTGTGCGGAATACGTATCGTCAACTTGAATATATTGCGCATTCAATGCCCAAGAGGTACAGAGAAATAGTAAAAAAAAGAGGGAATTTCGAGTATTCTTCATATCTCCGCAAAGATACTATAAATCTCGTTTTTTAAGTAATTTGTAGGACATTAACATAAAAATAACAGTCCATGCCAAAACGATTAAAATGGCTGTAAAATGAACATCATAATCTTTGCCATTTCCTGCGCCACCAATAGCAGTTTGAATATTTTTCACAACTGATAATCTCGAAAAAGGTTCAACTATTAAATTGCTCATCGATTCTAAAGGAAGAAATTGCAGTATATTATCGGCTGTTTTTCCTTCTGGAAACACTTTAAAACTTAAAATCCCTTTTAAAATTGATTCTAAGACATTCCAAACGAATAAAAATCCAATTGCAAATGCCGATTTTTTTACCAATATTCCTAAAAAAAGACAGAAAGAAAAGAAACCAATTAATTTAATGAAATACGCCAATAAATATTCTAAATCAGTGAAAACAATACTGAATTCGGTATAAGATGAAAAACTATATCCCAATATTAAAGACATTATAAAAACAAAAACAGTGGATACAAATGCGAAAACAACAACTGTTAAGAATTTTGATAAAATGAATTCTTGCTTACTCATTCCGTCAATTAAATTTTGTTTTAATGTGCCATAACTGTATTCGTTCGACATCATTGAAACAATTACAATTGCCAAAAAGAATTTTAAAATTGCCGCAATATAAGTGTTGAAATGCCAAATATATGGGAAATTGAAAATTCCTTGCTCTGCAATATGCAATTTAAAACTACCAATATTAAATTTTATCGAGGCTATTAAAGCGATAAAAGAAAGCAAAAAGAAATAACTAATGGTTAATATTCTACTTGATTTGCTGAGCCATATTTTTTGTAATTCTATAGATAGTAATCGTTTCATTTATATTTTAGATTTGTGTTTTCGGATTTGAGATTTGAAAGTTTTAAATTGAAATTGCTATTTATTTTTTGTTAGTTCCAAAAACTGCTCTTCCAAGCTAATTTTACGTTTAACCAAATGATTTAAAAAAATGCTTTTCTCAAATAGATACCGATTTAATGCGGATGCTTCTAAAGGATTTTTAAGATATACCAATACTTTTCCTTCCTCAACAACTACTTTTTCGATGGCTGGATGTGTACTCAAAACTGTTTTTAATGCTTCATTATCGTCCGATTGCAACTCGAAATAGCCTTCATTTGAAGTCATTCCATCAACAGTTCCTGAATAAAGGATTTTTCCTTTTTGCAAAACTAAAACATGCGAACATACTTTTTCAACTTCATCTAATAAATGCGAAGCCAATAAAATAGTAGTTCCTTGTGAAGCAATTAATCGAATAATATCTCGAATTTGGTGAATTCCTTGTGGGTCTAATCCATTTGTAGGTTCATCTAAAATAAGAATTTCAGGATCATTCAACAATGCCGAAGCAATTGCCAAACGTTGTTTCATTCCCAATGAAAACGTACTGAATTTACTGTCTTCTCGTTCTACCAATCCAACTAATGTCAGTTTTTCCTGCACTTTAGAATGGTCGATATTTTTGATTTTGCAAACCAATTCCAAGTTTTGCTTTGCGGTCATATAAGGATAGAAATTGGGACGTTCAATAATTGCCCCCACTTTTTTTAGTGCCTCGTGCGTTTCAACTTTTCCGTCAAACCAACTGTATTCACCAGAAGTTTTGTTGACCACATTCAGTACAATTCCCAAAGTTGTAGATTTTCCACTTCCATTTGGACCTAAAATCCCATAGACATTGCCTTTGTGTATTTCAAGTGAAACATTGTTTACGGCGTGAACATATTTATTATAAATCTTGTTTAGATTTTTTATGGTGAGAATAGTTTCCAAAGGATTTTGATTTAGTTTTTAATATAACGAAAGTAGGGCTTTTTTGTTACAAAGAAATCCAAAATAGATAAATTTAGGATTTGATAATTATTCATTAATGATTTCATTTAGCTTTTCTGTTCTTTATTGAAATAAACCAAATAATAATACATTTGCTTTTCTTCATCCCAGCCTTTTTCAACATATTTTTCGGCACTTTCAGGGTTAATGAAATCCATTTTTATCTGAATGTGGGTGTCTAAATTAATTACGTTTTTAATGGATTTTCGAGCATCCGAAACCGCTGCATTTGCAATTGGAAACGTCGTAATGTCTTCAATACTGTATTTTTCTCCTTTATCCACTTTGTAGCTTCTAAATTCAGGAATCAAATCAGGATTATCCAAAACTTCATTCAAGAAATTACTTTCTTCAAATTGATCATTTTTAGCAAAATAATTCACCGAACGGTTCATAAACATTACTTCTTCTTTTTTGTCTTCGGCAGGAAAAACGACATCTTTAGCAAATCCCTGACAAAATTTCAAGTATTTTTTAGTGATAAAATTCTCGTCTTGAAAGGCATCAACCGAAAGGAAATGTTCCAACCAATATCGCGCATCATACCGATTGCTATCCACCGTTAATATTTTATAACCTTCTTCTTTTTTGTAATTGAAAATCAAACATCCTTTGTCTAGTTTGCTGAGGTTAATTCCCTGTTGCAAAATCATTTCTAAAGCAGTTCCTTTTTCTTCAAACTGTAAAAAGTCGGATTGCAACTCACTTTTGAAAATTCCAATGGCATCAACTACATTATTATCAATGTTGATATTCGTCAAATACGTCACGTAAACTTCTCCGTTTTTGATATGCGGATGGTTTGATTGCTCAAATAAATGATTGGTAATTTTCTTTGAAACATCGTGCAAATTACTTGGATTGTCAAAAATTTCTGAAGCAAATTGGAACATTTCATTGTAATCCAAATCAACTTCGTGCGCAAATTGAAAATAATTTTCTTCCTTTTCTCTAAAAGGTCTAAAGAAATATTCTTTCATCAAAGGCACAATCTCATCATTCAAATTAAAGGGTTGCTCAGATAAAAATAAGGCTTCGTTGCGGCTTTTATTTCCAACTCTGTGAATCGACAAAGTCTCAATGTGGGTATTAAATAGGTTTAGCATAAGTTAGGCCCCTCCCGTCCTCCCCGAAGAGGAGGTGCCAAGAATAGAGCAGTATTTAGTTAATTAATATTTTGAATGTATTTATTGTTTCCCCTTTGGGGTTAGGGGGCTAATTCCAATTCTCTTCCGTCCCGTAATCCTCAAAACTATCGTCGCCGCTGAACATATCCAAATCATCTTCGTCTAAATCATCCTCAAATTCACCGTAAATATCATCGTGCATATCTGCTTCAAAATTTTTTTCCATCGCTTCATCAGGCATTTCACCGTGAGAAAAAATTGTTTCAGGATAAAAATTACCAGGAATTTGTTCTTCCACAGCAGCCAATTCCACAAGAAATGTCCACATATTTATAAAATCATAAACATATATAATCTTAGTATTTTGCTTGTCCAACAAATCCGATAATTGATAATCGCTCATCGTTTTTTGCTCGCCAGGAACATCTCCAGCGTCAAACATCGGAATCTCATCCTCCTGATTCCACGTATCATCACACGTATAAAACGAAGCAACCTCCATACCGTCAAACCCAAAAGAATTGAAAATTGCATTGTGTAAATCCTCCAAGGTATCCTCGGCAAGTATCGCAATATCTCTAAAAATGTCCTCTTCTGCGTCTAAAATTACTCTAAATTTATAAACCATATTCTTTATTTTTGTGAAGTAACAAAGGTAAAATTTAATTTTAGATTTTAGATTTCCGATTACAGATTTGTTAATAAGATTTTTTTTAGAAGCTAATCCGGCTATCATTCCAAATCCGCTTTATTGCTGCTGTCGTGCAACAAAGCGGGATTTTCCCTTCTACCTGCCTGCCTGACGGTAGGTCCGGGCTAAAAAGGAGTAAATAAGACCTTTTTTTCGGTGTTTTTACATTTCATCATAAAAATCCGACAATTCAGTAAATAATAAATAGTTATCTTCAACATCCGAATTACATTTGTACCAAATAATAAGACTTATGAAAAGAGAATGGATAAATATCGAAAGTTGGAGTCCTGAAATGATACGCCAGTTCATTTGGTTAATCGCTACTTTATTCGCTTCATTTTGGATTTATAAATTCATACTATCCATTATAAAAAAGCAAGAAAACAAAGTTCAAGAACAAAAAATCATCGCTGGAACTGCTTCTGCCAAATTTGAAACGCTAAAAAACCAAATCGATCCGCATTTTCTTTTTAACAGCTTGAATGTTTTAAGTTCCTTAATTGAAGAAAATCCCGAAAATGCACAACGTTTTACCACTTCCTTGTCAAAAGTGTATCGGTACGTATTAGAACAAAAAGACAAAGACTTGGTTCCAATTGAAGAAGAATTGGCTTTTGCCAAAACCTATATGAATTTGTTACAAATGCGTTTTGAAAACAGCTTGACTTACGAAGTCTTAATAGAAAACGTTGATTCTGAAGCCAAAGTAGTGCCGCTTTCCTTGCAATTACTATTAGAAAACGCTGTAAAACACAACATTATTAGCGAACAAAAACCTTTGCATATTCAAATTTATATCGAAAACGATGCGTTGGTAATTCAAAATAATTTTCAAAAGAAAGCCGTATTGCAAGACGGACAAGGCGTTGGAATTCAAAACATCATTAGTCGCTACGCAATTATTACCAATAGAGAAGTTACGATTGAACCAAACGAACACACATTTACAGTCAAATTACCAATACTAACAAAACAAATTACAATTATGGAAAATTCAAATTACGATGAAGAAAACGCTTATTACAAAGCTAAAAGACAAGTGGAGGAACTAAGAAAATTTTACACTAGTTTAATTTCTTATTGTTTAGTTATACCCTTACTTATTTTCATTAACCTCAAATCTTATGTTTGGTTTCAATGGTTTTGGTTTCCCGCTTTAAGTTGGGGTTTCGGGTTAACAATGAAAGGACTTCGTGTATTTGGTTATATTTCCAATTGGGAAGAACGTAAAATAATACAAATATTAGATAAAGAAGAAAATAAACAAAATTGGAAATAATTAAAGTAAATAAAGACAAAATGGAAAATCAATTTCAAAAAGACGAGCGTTATTATGCCGCGCAAAATAAAGTGAAAAGCATTAAAGGTTTTTACATTCACTTCAC
>Ga0209107_10000710_pt1 | contig 19139 bp, 12 predicted proteins | sample LakErihyJuly2011_2_FD_187460 | JGI IMG/M metagenome (GOLD analysis project Ga0209107, IMG submission 187460) | Freshwater microbial communities from dead zone in Lake Erie, Canada - CCB hypolimnion July 2011 (SPAdes) (version 2) | ecosystem: Environmental > Aquatic > Freshwater > Lentic >... | reverse complement strand
CTTTATAAAACAATACATTGCTTTATAAAGACCTCACACCCTAATTATCTTTGCCCCCTCCCTCGAAGAGCGGACAAATGGATTCCCGCCTGCGCGGGAATGATGAAGGGGGGGTAGAAAATGAAAGTTTTGTATAGACTTGTATATAGTTGCAAAAATATAACCAAACTATTTCTTGAAAAATACAAAATGTGTGCTATATTATTGTATATATATTAGACCTCTCCTAAAACCTCTTTTTACAAAATATTTTTTTAAAACATTTTTATGAGCCGATGCGACTTTATATCTCGTAAACTATCAAGGCGAAGAAAAATTTTAAAACAAAGATGAAATAAAAAGTCGGTTATAGGAGAGGTCTATTGCAATTAACATGCAAATTTATTGGCGTATTTATGGCTAGGCAAAAAAAAATACAGCGAGAAATAACGGCCGAAACAAAAGCCGAGCTAGATATTATTGCAATAAGCGATATTGAAGCCAGCGAAGAGGAGGCTTGCACACTAACAAAATCTACCTTGCCCTCGCTACCAAAGGGCGACTATCAGGGTTTGTATGCTTATATACAAAAAGTAAATTCTTTTAAAATGCTTACACAGCAGGAGGAACAGGATCTATGCGATAAATTTTACAATCAGGGGGACGCCCTTGCCGGCAACACAATTTTTTTATCCCATCTGCGGCTTGTTGTTAAAATTGCCTTTGGTTTTAAAAAACATTTTGATAACATGCAAGAGCTTATTGCTGAAGGAAATGTTGGGCTTTTAAAGGCCCTAAAAAAGTTTGATACCAAAAAAAATGTTCGCTTTGCAACTTACGCAATGTTGTGGATTCGCGCTAGCGTGCAGGATTTTATCAATAAAAACAAATCTATCATTGCAATTGGGACAAGCACAGCAAGCAAAAATGTTATTTACAATTTGCCAAAAGTTTTGCAAAATAACGATGGGTCGTTTAGCTCAATATCTTCAAGTCTTGGGGCAAAAAATGTTGAAGCTGTGTTTGGCACAATGTCGCCCATTGAAGTTGAACAAATTTACAGCAATGCAAAATATGGTGTTGTTGCAATAGACGAAAATTTTGAAGGAGCGGGACATCATGTTTCTAGCCCTTATAACTCCTCCATTTCCACCCCCGAAGAGGACTATCAAGAGCGAAAATCCAAACAACTTTTAAGCGCAAAAATACAAAAAGCCCTAGATACTTTAGACGATAGATCCAAAACCGTAATACAACATCGCTTTTTAAGCGACGAAAAATCCACCCTCTCCGATGTTGCAAAACTTTTGGGCGTTTCAATTGAAAGAGTCCGCCAAATTGAAGTATCCGCCATCACAAAAATGAAAACAATTTTGGGTAGTTAGGGTGTATTGGTGAGTAAAATTTATACTTTAATTTGTAAAAAAATAATGTCCAACAAATATCGCGAAAAACACAAGCTCAGGGCAATTGTGGACGGAGATTATGGGTATTTTGAGGTAAAAAAGAAGAAAAACATCAAGCAAAAAATATCTCGCTTTCAAAACATTAAGCCACTTGAAAACAATACTGCGCATACCTCCGTTATGCTTGGCGATGTTATGGAGCAATTTGAAAAATGCTATCTAGTCACTAAAAGCTTGAATGCGGTAGAATTTTCCGGCAATTTTTCCGTTAATAACGAACCAAGCGGCAACATTTTATCTACCCCACAGGCACTTAGCAATTTGCAAACTGGCAATTTTTTTATTGCCGTAGATGCAACCTTTGGCTACGGAGGCTACACAAATGCTTTTTTGCAATATGCCACCAATGTTTTTATTATAGCAACCGACCGCGACCCTACAACAACCCCGCGCGCACAGCAAATTTTGGAGGCCTTTCCTGAGCGGTTTATTTTTATTAACGATTGCTTTGATAAAATATCTAGCTATATAAAAAATAATGCGGTAAATTTTTTTGCCTGCGATTTTGGGGTTTCCTCAATGCAGCTAGACCAAAGGGCGAGGGGATTTTCGTTTTTACACGAAAATGAGCTAGATATGCGAATGAGCCCATCTCAAAATCTCACAGCAAAAACCGCCATTAACGAGCTAGACGAGCAAGATTTGGCGGATATAATAACAAACTACGGGGGCGAGAGTTACGGCAAAAAAATTGCCTCTAAAATTGTCTTCACAAGAGAAAAAACCCCCATCAACACCACAACTCAACTTGCAAATTTGGTGATTAGCTGCTATGGCAATTTTGCAAATAAGCAAAAAATTCATCCTGCAACAAAAACCTTTCAGGCAATTCGTATTTTTGTTAATGCCGAAATAGACCAAATTGAAAACTTACTGCCCAAAACCCTTAAAGTTTTGGCACGGGGCGGGGTTTTTGCTGCGGTTAGTTTTCACGAATTGGAGGACGGCGCCGTTAAGCGATTTATCAAAAAACACCAGCAAAAAATCAGCACAAACAAGTATATTCAATTTAGCACGCAGGCCCAAGCCGAAGAGGGATACTTGGAGGATGACGATAAGGAGATTTTTGGGGATGGCGATAGCGAAGCTTTAAGAGTTAACTCTAACAAAAACACTACAACCCCTTACAACGCCCAAGAAATAGCCGCAGATAGCGAAGGCGATAGTGGACTAGTAAAAACTAAGACTAAGGAGGGTTTTAGGGAGGGTGAGGCGGCACAAACAGCCACTGACAAAAAAATTATCATTAAATCGTTATTTAGCTCGGTAAAGCTTGTGTCAAAACAAGAAGCCAGCACAAACCCCCGCTCCCGCTCTGCCCGCCTAAGGGGTTTTGTGGTGGGAGCTGATAATATTTAACTCATCAAAAAAATTAAAGGCCTAAAATTTTGTAGGCGGCTTCAGAGTCGTCGTCTAAGGTGCCGTAAGCGGATTTTGAGGCAGATTTAGTGCCTTCACCTTCGCTTTCGGCAACAATGCCCTCAACCAAATTTTGGTAGGAATTTTTCACCGCCTCAGGATAGCTAATGGACGAAGACCCAGAAAATACAATGGTTTTAGAGTGTATCTCCTTGCCATCGGCCTCAAAGGCAATTTGTAAATTGTTTTTTACATAAAATTTGCCATAAATTTGACTAGTGGATGAAGACTGTGAGCATTTTACAAAAACCGCATTTTCGCCAGAGGCATTTTCGCTGGTTCGCATCCCCGCCCTATTTAATATTTGAGATATTGCCTTTTTTGCTTCGCAAGGCTCAATTTTAAACACAATTTGCGTGATAATTTTTGCGTAATTGTTTTCAAAATTTGAGGCAATTTCAAGGTTTTCCTTTAAATTAAAAGCCCCTCCGCTCAAGACATAAAGCAAATAAGCATTAGACTTTAATTTTAGCAGTAAATCGGCAATTTTTTTATATTCCGAGCGTTTTTCAAGCAAATTAGAAAATCCGCCGCCTCTTGCATAAATTGCATTAATTTTAGAAACAACATCGTTAAGCTCGGTTTGTTTTTCGCTTAGCATTTGCATCTTGTTAATTTTTACTTCAACATAAATTTTATCGCCCAGCGTTGCAACATTAGATTTTTCGTAATTATTAAATGTAATTTTTTCCACGCTAGATTTTATTTTTTGATTTAAGCTTGTGCTGGCAAAATTATCATTTGCCATTGTAGAAGTAGTTGTGGTGGACGACACATCAGTTCGCAGCTTGCTTGCGGCATCGTTAAGTGCCACCTTAATGGCAACCGAAAGCGAGCCGCCTTCGCCGGTGCCATACAAAAAAGTGCCATCAAAATTTTTGGCATTTATATACCAAACGGGAATTTCGTTTAAATTTTGCAAATTTTGAGAATTTTTTTCACTCCCGCAAGACCACAAAAATAGCGCGCAAATTAAAGAACCAGCAAAAATTATTACATTTTTTTTGCAAGCGTGCTTCCTTAAAATCATGTTTATGTTTATACTAATTATTAAGCAAAAAAATATATATACTAATATTATTATCAACAAACTTTTATTTTTCAAGAATAAAAAATTAATTATATTACATTCTTTTTTTGCTAACTTTTTATCTATCAATTATTTATATATTATTTTATGAGTGCTATTGTAAAAAAAATGCTTTTGGGGTTAAATATTAATCAAAAAAGCAGCAAAGGGGCAAATATTAAAAATGCCAAAGAAGATACCAAAGAAAACACAAAGAAAAATTTAATGGAGCTAAAAACTTTTGCAAGACAATATAGCGGGGCAAGTGGGGCGGGGGCGGTTTGGTCTGGCAATTGTTTTAGCAATTTTGCACAAAATTATAATTCCAACACCATTGCTTACAGATGCGTAAATTTAATTGCCCGCAGTGCCAGCTATGTTGGGCTAAATTGCTATGACGAAAATTCACAAGAAATTGTAAATTGCAAAATAACAAATCTATTTAAAAAACCAAACTCAATGGACGGCTATTCGTGTTTTATGGAAAAGCTATATTCCTCGCTTTTAATTTCGGGCAATATATTTATTTTAATTAATAAATGCGAAACAATGGAGATCTTGAAAAGCGATAAGGTTTCTATTTTAATTGATAAAAACGACAACATTATTTACAGATACAAAAAAGCCGAGAAGGAAATTTACGACTTTCCCCGCCAAAAGGACGGCAAATGCCAAATTTTACACATAAAATACTACAATCCACTTAACGAGCATTATGGCCTTTCGCCATTTGAAGTTGCAAAATTTGCAATTGAGCAACATAACGAATCTTCCAACTTTAACAAGGCACTTTTGCAAAATTTTGCCCGCCCTTCAGGAGCCTTAATTGTAAATACCGAAGGAGAGGGTCTTAGCGAAAATCAATACCTACATTTAAAAGAGCAAATTAGCGAAAATTTTAGCGGCAAAAACAATGGTCGCCCACTAATTTTAGAAGGAAACATGGACTGGAGGGAAATGTCCATCTCGCCTAAGGATATGGATTTTATGGAGTCTCGCAATTCCTGCAGCCGCGAAATTGCCCTTGCCTTTGGGGTGCCGTCTCAATTGCTTGGAATTCAGGGCGATAATACTTACGCTAATATGTCGCAGGCGCGTCTTGCACTTTGGGAGCAAACAATTATTCCTTTAATTAATTTTGTTGTAGGATGTTTTAACGACCACTTTACCGCAAACAAATCAACAAAAGAGACCCCAGTTTCAATTCAATTTGATAAGGACGCAATAGCAACCCTATCATCTAGCCGCGATAGCGAGTGGGAAAAGCTATCTCGCACAACATTTTTAACAATTAACGAAAAACGGCAGCTTCTAGGGTTTGATAACCTGCCAAACGGCGATGTTTTAGAACAAAACAATAATTTTACAACTCCTCAATCATTATAACAAATTTTATGCAAAAACAAGTGGAATTTACTGGCTATGCCAGTGTTTTTAATAACAAAGATAAACTAGGCGATGTAATTTTACCAAATGCAATAAAAAATGACAATAATACCGAGCCAATAACACTTTTGCTTTCGCACAACAATAAACGCGAAATAGGGCAAATAACAAAATACAAGGTTAATGCCAATGGCTTATATGTTGAAGGCTACATAAATGCCCAAACCCCAAACGGGCAAGAGGCACTGAGCTTAATAAAGCAGGGGTTTCGTGGCTTGAGTATTGGCTACTATACCGAAAAAAGCATTAAAGACAAAACTCGCGGAGTGAGGTATTTATCCAGCATAAAAATTGTCGAAATTAGCCTCGTAAAAAACCCCGCAAACTCACAAGCGGTAATTAACAATTTGTAGCTCAGTGATAAATCCGAGGGAAGCTCCTCGAATTTATTTGTATAGAATATAAAAAATAGTTTAATTACAAGTTGTATTATACAAATTTTTTTTAGCTATGTAAAGTGTTTTTTTATATTTCTTTTATTATTAATATTTATTTTATGCAAAACATTAATCAACACAATCAAAATCAAGGTGAGTTTATTAATATTAAATTTTTGGAGAAGCTTTCCTACGGAACCGAATTTTTGCCTTCATTTAAAACAAACATAATTACGGCAAGTGATGGGTCGCAGGTGCGAAGTGGCAAGCAAAATGGGGTTGTAAGGCGTTATAACATTATTCTGAGTCGCCTTAAAGCACAGGAGCTTGCCGAGCTATACGCATTTTTTGAAGTTGTAAAAGGCTCACTAAATAGTTTTAGATTTAAGGACGAAACCGACAATACCGCCGAAAACCAGCCCTTGGCCGAAGTGGAATCTGGCAAGGTTTTTCAGCTAATAAAAATGTATAGCCTGCTTAACGGGCAAGGAGAGAGCGTTTTTAGAGCGAAAAAAATTACAAAGCCATGTAAAAACTCTCTTACAATTTACGAAAACGGAATTGCAATTGAGCCACAAAATTACAGCGTTAATTATTGCAGCGGCCTTGTTACATTTACACAGCCGCAAAATTTGCAAAATTTGCGTGCAAGCTTTAATTACGACATTCACGCCCGCATAGAAGACGATTTTTTCTCCATAAAATCCTCCGCAAACGGCTACGAAGCCTCTACCCCCATCAAGCTTATTGAAATTATTGAGTAAAAATTGTCAACAAAAGCTTGACAATAAAACAAAAATTAACTATACTTATAGGTATTAATAATTGTTTACAAAAATGCCAACAAAAGTAATAGAAGTTAACGGCAAATCAATTGAGGTTGTGGATTCCCTCGGCAATAACAACGACTGCGGCTTATGGAGCCTGCTTTTAAGCACGGCTTCTGGTCAGCTACCACCCGAAACGCTTGAAATAATGGGCTTTACCGAAATATACAATACCGCAAAACACCTAACCGGCGAAAATCAAAAACAATATGTTCAACTTGAAATTGCAAAACTATACAACAACCCCCAATTAGCCGACCAACAATTTGCTGCGTTGAAAACAGCATTACAAATAACATTAACATCTTTTTTTGAAAATAAAATCAAACAAGCCACAGAGGCACACAACGATAAAGAAGCGCAATTTTATAAAGATTATTTAAAATATACACAGGAAACAACTTTAAAAAATGTTTCCAGAACATTCGTGACTGAATATGCCGAGGAACAATCGTTATATCAAATTTTGCAATATGCCTTTTGGCATAAAAAAAATATATACAGTGATAGATACGAGCAAAACTTTAAATATAATTTTGAGTTTTATAATAACTTATTCTCACAAGTTATTCAGCCATTAACCTATAATATGGAAGGACGAGAAATTACGACAGATAAGCGAATATCTCTTCATGGCCTTTTTGCATTTAAAGAGTTTGAGAAGGAAGATATAAAAACATATCTAAATATACAGCCGGAAAAAAAACAATATTGGATTGAAAAAAATGTTTATTGCCATAATAACACAATTTTTATTGTAGCAAAAACGAGCTATTTATATTCCGCTAACGCCCCCGAAGAAAGCGTGTCAACCGCATTTAACATAGAAGGAAATTTTATCAACAAAAAAAATGTTATTGACCAAATAAAACAACTAAACGCAAAACACGACAACAATAGTGTTCAAAACGAAATTGAGCAAATTATTACAAATAGTAATCATACCTATAATAAAAAACTAACAGGACAAGATAGACAAAGCATTAGTCAGTCGTTGTTAAAAAACAAAGGTGATTGTTTGGCCGTATCAAAAGTTGATAGGTTTGACCAAGCAAGATTGATCCAAACGGGAAATGATCAACACCTTTTGCAGCAAAGCATTGCTGACTATGCCGATAAATCTTATGCAGAGGTAAGTGATCTCAACATTAATACTTACATTGTTAATGCCTATAACACAAACCATTACGACAGCAAAACATTAATGCTTTCGACTGGATACAAACAAACAAATGGCAATGAATTTGATGCAATTCACGAACAATGCCTCGTGTTATACAACAATGAAGGAAGAGGCCACTTCAACTCAATCAATGCAACAGAAAAAAATTTAACAGATTTTTGTGATGCAATAAAGAAGTTAAAAAGACCAGAAACAAAAGAGATTGACAATAAAATTAAATCTTTTAAAAAACAATCCGAGGAAAATAAACAAAATTCGCAACGAAAGGCTAAAGAGCAATCTGCCGCACCAAAGCAACAAGATGCCAAAACTATAGATGTTATAGTAAATGGTGGTAATCAAAATAACAAATCTCAAATTGTTAAGCAAAATAACGATAAATTTGCAGCTTTACAAATAATTAACAACGCCGCTGCGTCTAATTTACAAGTAAATCCACTTGATAATTCTGCACAAAACGGCAGCGATATCGTGAACAAAACATTATCGCAAAATAATCAGGAAAACAACCAATTTAATAGTAAGGATGATGCACAGGCAAAAATCGACCAAAATACCGAGTATTGGTATAACAAAGGCCAAATTATAGGCAACAAAAAGACAATTCAACAAGCAACCCCTAACAACCAGATTCAGAAGAATCCAGCGGTAGCACAAACAAAACAGCAAATGGCAACTGTTGCATTGTCACAGAAAGTAACTAACGATATAAGTAAAATATTTAGGGAGTCAATAAGAAATATTTTTGACATTATATTGCGTCCCGAGGTATCGAGTGTAAAATATTCCCTTAACTCATCTAACAATAACTACCAACAAGGGCAGACTCACGCTAATTTGCAAGGGCAAAATTATACTGATTTGCAAGGGCAAACTTGTCCAAATACAACGCCTTTGCAAAGTTTAATGCTGGGCGAGTTGCAAAATAATGCTAACAGCAAAATTGCATCTTCAATACCAGAAAAGTCAACACCCGAAAAATACAACGAACTTGAAAAAGAAATTTTATACAATATAATGTGCGGAACTGATTACGAATTATTATTAAAACATTCAAATAAACAACTATTTGACGACATTATAGCCTTTAACGAAAAAGCAGAATGCAAAATCAAAGACCTTCCAGAGAAATTTATCGAAGAAAATCCAAAATACAAAGATAAACTCACAACTATTGATAAGTTATTTGCAAAAAATCCAAAATACAAAGATAAACTCACAACTATTGATAAGTTATTTGCAAACTTACAAAAAGTAGATAAAATTTGCGTTTCCTTATTAACAATATCCTAACTTTCAGGATAACATGGGGTTTGGGTGATTATACCAACACCTACGCGAGAAGAATGACGGGGAGTGGGGTGCATTAGGGTTGGAGGCTGAGGATTAGACTTGCAAGGTTTTCGGTTTTTACAATTTGACTTGCAGTAAAATTTTGCGAGAGCAAAAATTTGGTGTAAAAATTTTGAGTGTCTTGCTTACTTTTTAGCGAACGAAAGTTAAGTTCTACCTCATTTTCGCCGTGTTTTTGCGAAATTACAATTTGCACAGGCACGCCGATAAGGTCGGCCTTGGCAAATTTTTGCCCCGCACTATCCTCGGTGTCATCAAGCAAAACATCAAGATTTGCTTGTTTTAGTTGGCTATATATTTTTGTTGCTTTTGCTAGGTCGCCCTTAATTAAATTTACAATTATTACATCAAATGGGGCAAGTTGGGGGGTGAATTTTATGCCGTTTTCGTCAAAATTTGTCTCAATAAAAGCGGCCAAAACTCGCGCGGGGCCAATTCCGTAGGAGCCCATTTGCGGATTAATTTGCTTGCCAGAGGCATCGCTCACTAACATATTCATTGGTTTGGAGTATTTATCGGCAAAGAAAAATGTATGCCCTAGCTCAATTGTTTTTTGCTCCACAATATTTTTGCCAGTGAAATTGCTTAAACTTTGAGCATCTAGCTTAACAGAGCCATTAAGCACGGCCGCCTGCCAAGAATTTAGTGGCTCAGTAGATTTTGCAAACTCATCAATAATTTTTTCATCAGTTTTTGCGTAAAATTTTAACAAAGTATCGGCATATTTGTGACCCTCATTTGATATATTTTGTTGAAATTTCTCCACTACCTCCAAATAGCCCTGCTCCACAAAAACCGAGCTTTCGCCGCTTGGGGCAATAAAGTTAAATTCGTGACTGAGGCTTCCGCCAATTTCGCCGGTTGCAGCGGCATTTGGCATAACGGCAAGACCGAGACGAAAAAATATTTTCAAAAATGCCTCATAGTGATCAAAGTAGCTTTCAACGGCAGATTTTTCGTCAATATCAAAAGAGTAGGAGTCCAGCATTATAAATTCGCGAGAACGCATAACGCCAAAACGGGGGCGAAGCTCATCGCGAAATTTAAACTGAATATTGTAAAGCGAAAGCGGAAGTTGTTTGTAGCTTTTTATTTCGCCTTTTGCAATTTCAACCATTGCTTCTTCGGCGGTTGGGCCGTAGACAAGTTCCGCCTCGTGGCGATCGGTTACTCGTAGCATTTCCTTGCCGTAGGTGTTGTATCGTCCACTTGCTTGCCAAAAGCTGCTTGGCTGCAAAATTGGAAGTAAAATTTCGTTGCAACCTGCTACGTCTAGCTCCTGTTTTATTACCGCATTAATTTTTTTTAAAATTTTTAACCCCAGCGGAAGCCAAGTGTAAAGCCCACTTGCGGTTTGTTTTATTAGCCCCGCTTTTAACATTAATTTGTGAGATGTGCTAACCGCATCGGATGGGGCTTCCTTTTGCAATGGCAAAAAAAGTTTGGACAAAAACATAATTTTTATAATGAAAGAATTAATTTACATTGAGTCCTTGCCCTGAAATAATTTAGGGGCAAAGACTAAGCTTGTTGCAAATATAGTATTTGGAGTCTTTTGGGGTGATTTGCAACTACTTTTTTATAACTATTTTAACATTTGCTTCAATTTATTGGAAATTAAAAATAGGTTGGAGACCCCCTTGTTTTCGCTTATTTTAACATCGGCAACGAAGGAATTAAACATTTCAATTTGCTGAGCATTTTGCACGCTCCATGCTTCAAAGCTTGTTTTGTTATCAACAATGCCAAGGCAAATTTGGGTTAGGTTGTTCATAATGTCCGTTGCAATGGTTTTGTGAGCTATTTTGTCGCTTTCGTTGAGGTGATTAATTGAGGCTTCAATTTCGGAGATGGATTCAAAATTTAGCAAGTCTCTCGCGGCAAAAATTGTTTTAATAAGCGGAGAAACATCTGCTTGCTTGCCATATTTTGCAGCAAATAGGGCATATTGTGCAAATTTAAAGTTGGCAAGTTGTAAGTTAATTTCGCTAAATAGTTCGTCCTCATCGCCAGTGGTTTTAGCTACCAGCAAAGATATTTCCCCCACTGCCTTTGTAAAGCTTAGCTTGTATTTTTCAATAGCGGCAGAAATTGAAGTGGAGGAGAGGTCAAGGCTGGAGAGTATCCATAAAATTGTAACTTCCAAATAGTTTATAACTTTTTCAAAGAGCGATAGCTGAGCCGCCCATTTGCATTTAAAATCAAGATCCTCAATTTTTTCCCAAATTTTGTCAATGCCCAAGATGTCGCTTGCAATTGTTAGCGCCTTAACAATATCAACAAAGCTGCGGCCCGTTTGGGTAGAAAGCGAGTGAATAAATGTTATACCAACCCTGTTAATTGTTTTGTTTGTAAGGCAGGTGGCAATAATTTCGCGTTTTAATTTGTGCGAAAGCAAATCGGCCTTAAATTTCTGTGCCAATAAAGGTGGAAAGTATTTAAGTAGCATCTCGTTAAAATACTCATCGTCAATAGTTTTGTCAGCCAAAAGCTTAGAATACAAATACATTTTGCTATAACCAAACAAAACACAAAGCTCGGGGCGAGTGAGATGAGATTTTTCGCTTTTGCGTTTTTTTATCTCATCGTTGGATGGTAAAAATTCGTTTTCCCTGTCCAAAAAGTTTTCCTTTTCTAAAAATTTAATAAACTTTGCTTGCCTATCAAGATTTGCAGTTTTTGAGCGATACGAAACGCTAATTGCTTGAGTTTGCTCGTAGTTATCACGCAAAACAAGGTAATCAACATCATCAGTCATTTTTGCTAAAATTTCGTTGCGTTCCTCAAGCGAAATTTTCCCCCCAACAACAAGCGAATTAAGGGTAATTTTTATGTTGACCTCGTGGTCGGAGCAGTCCACACCGGCGGAGTTATCCATAGCATCGGTATTTAGCATAACCCCCGCTTTTGCAGCCTCAATACGCCCTAGTTGTGTAAAACCAAGGTTTCCGCCTTCGCCAATAACTTTTGCCCCAAGCTCGCATCCGTTAATTCGTATTGCATCGTTTGCCTTATCGCCAACTTCAATGTTTCGCTCGGTGCTTGCTTTTATATATGTTCCAATACCGCCGTTCCAAAGTAGGTCGGCTTTATGTTTTAGTATTGTTGAAATTAACTCGTTAGGGGTAATTTCCTCCGCCTCAATACCAAATAATGCCTTAATTTGCGGGGTGAGTTTTAAAATTTTCTCATTGCGGGCGTAAATCATGGTCCCTTCCGAAAGTGCCGATTTGGAGTAGTCAGTCCAGCTAGAACGAGGCAGGTTGAACATTCTCTCACGCTCGGCAAAGCTTTTTGCAGGGTTTGGGGTTGGGTCAACAAAAATGTGTAGATGGTTAAATGCGGCAATCATTTTAATAGTTTTGCTGCGAAGCAAGCCATTTCCAAACACATCGCCAGACATATCACCAATGCCAACAACGGTAATTTCGTCCTTTTCGGGGTTAATGCCAAGTTCCATAAAGTGGCGTTTAACGGCAACCCATCCGCCTTTTGCGGTTATACCCATTTTTTTGTGGTCGTATCCGTTAGACCCCCCAGAAGCAAAGGCATCGCCCAGCCAAAATTTGTAGGAAAGCGAAACCGAATTTGCAATATCACTGAATGTTGCTGTGCCCTTATCGGCAGCTACAACAAAATATGGGTCTTCCCCATCGCTAGGAACCACCAAGTTTGGATGTACCACCTTACCATCAACAATGTTGTCGGTAATATCAAGGCAGGCAGAGATAAATTTTTTGTAGTAATGCTTTCCGCATTCAAAAAATTCATCACGGCTCATTGTGGAGCAGTCTTTTTTAATAACAAATCCGCCTTTTGACCCAACAGGAACTATCACCGCATTTTTTACATTTTGCGCCTTTACAAGGCCCAAAACTTCAGTTCGGTAATCCTCAATTCGGTCAGACCATCGCAAGCCCCCCCTAGCAACTTTGCCAACACGCAAATGTAGGGCTTCAAATTCGCTGTGGTAGACAAAAATTTCGGCAAATGGCACAGGCTTAGGCATATTTTCAATAGTGTGGGGATGAAGCTTAATTGAAATGTAGTCCTTGCCTAGAAAAAAGTTTGTTCGCACAATTGCTTTTACAACTTGAAAAAACACTCGCATTGCCCTCTCGTCGTTTTCTCTGCCGCTAGATTTTGCAAGAACACTAATTTGCTTTTCAATTTCGGCTAAGTTACACTCACCCTTAAAGTTTGGATCAAGCTTTGTGTAAAAATATTGTAGCACGGCCTTAATGTAATTTGCATTAGAGCCGATAATTTCGCTAATAACGCGAATTGTATATGGAAACTGAATTTGTTGCATGTAACGCACAATTGCCTTAAATAAAACAATGTCTCGCGAGGCAATGGATGGCGAAACGCTGAGCGAATTTAAAATGCCATTTTCAACTTCGCCTTCAATTACTGCATTTAACAGGGGGCAAAAGTTTTGAGTTAGTCTTTCAATACTTGCGGCAGAGTTGTTGCACAAAACCACAATTTTTTTAATTGTTATTACCTTGCCCGCAACCCCATTTAGCTTGAAAGAGGAGGAGTCCTCAACGGCAAAGCCAAAATTGTTTAGTATTGAAACAATGGAGCTGAGGTCAATATCCTTGTTTTCTATAAAAATTGTAATTTTAAATTTGTTCTCGTTTTTATCTTCAAACTCCCTAACAACGGACTCAATGCTATTTTGTGTGCGTTGGTTAAATAGCAATTTGTTGATAAACTCGGCGTCCAAACTTGCTTCCTCGTGAGATACATCTGCCTTGTAATTTTCGCTAAAAATAGAGCAAGAAAAAGCAGTATTAATGCTTTTGAAGGCAAAATCCCAGTTTTGGCAAATGTTTAGCAATTTTTGCTTTAAATTGCAAAGGGAGTCCTCAGTAATTTTTTTGTCGGTATTTGCGGTTATGCGAACAATAATTCCGTTTAGGTCGCTATTGCTAATTTGTTCAAAAAAGATATCCTCCCCAAAAAGCTTTTCGCAGCAAGCAATCATTGCATTTTTAATTTCGTGGCTAGGCTGAGAATTTATACAAAGTAAAATGTCGTAAATGCCGTTGTTGTTATTTTTTACAAAAATAATATTTTCGCCAATTTTGCGGCTTTTTACATGTTTTACTGCGGTGTTATAAAGCTCCTCGGTGTTCATTTTAAATAGCAAATCTCTTGGGATGCTGTTAGCAAAGGACACAATTTCCTTGTAATTGTAGCTATGAGGCAAAAATTTTGTTTTGTCCAAAATGTTTGCAATCCAAGTTTGAATTAGTGGAATTTTGGTTACTTCCTCCTTGTAGGCTTTGGTGGTAAAGATTCCGTAAATTTCCCATTCACCAAGTAGCCTTCCTGCTTCGTTGTAGTCCTGCAGCTTAACAACATCAAAGCAGGCTTCCTTGTAAACTATGGATGTGTAGCGAGATTTTTTTATTTCCATTGCAATGTATTGCTCGGTGGAGGGGTGGCAGTCCTTTAAAAAGCCATCGTAAAATTTGTCGCAGTGTTTGTCACATTGGCAAATTCCTAAGGCCTTAGATTTATCCTCGGCAAAAGCAGCTCCATCGTGCTTCATATAGGCAATACCACATAAAATAAAATTATCGGCAAGTAGCCATTGCAAAAATTTTTGCACCTCGGCATTTGTTTTGTAAGTATCGGCATTTTGTGGAATTTTTAAGGAAGATGAGATGTTTTTAATTGTGCTTCGCATGTCCTTCCAGCAAGAAACCACGCTAAAAATTGCCATAACAATATTTTCAAGCTCCTTTAAAATAGAGGAGCGATTAATAGGGGATTTAAACTTAAAAAATACCACAGATTCGGAGTTGCTAGTTTTTGACTCCATGTCAAAAACTTCGCCAACTGCCCCATTTTCGCTGCGAGATAAAAAGATTGGAAAGTGTATAATATTTAAAATTTGATTGTTAATTTTATTTGCGAAAAGCAAGATGGAGTCAATAATAAACGGGCAATCACGCATGCCAAGTTTTACAAGTGATGTTTTTTCCTCAATTTCCAGCTTATAAAACCAGTTTGCGCCTTGCTGGGTTTTGCATAAAGTGTAGTTAGATTTTGCAAAATTTGTTGCTGTTTCAAGCAAATTGTTGTTGTTTTCAAAAAGCTTTGCAACTTCCACAACACTTGCATTTTCGGGGTAAAATGCCTCAATTGAAGCCTTAACCATTTTGGAGAATTTTTCGGACATAATAAAATCTAAATAATATTTGTGCTAATAACTACAAACTAAAAACAATATAATTTTTTATTTATTGTCAAGAAAAATACATTTTTTTTGATATTTTTATTGCTTTTTGTAATTTTACGCATTTTGTTGTCGCTCTTGCGGGGGGAGTCAGTTTGCCAACACCTACAGCGAGTTCCAGTCATAGTAGTAGAAGCAGGTTTCAAAGCCCTCGCCAAAGCCGGTGTCGTAGAGGTTGGCGTCTTTTATTTCGGGGTGGGGGGTGTTTGTGCCGTTGGGGTTTTTGCCGGTTAGTTTCCAGCCGTCAATTTTTGTGGGAAGTAGTTGAAACGCCCCCGAAGTTAGTACAAGCACAGTTTGGCAGCCATCGTTAAAGCCTGTTGTGAAGTCGTTTTTGCCGTCCAAAAATGTGTTACCATGATGAAAAAACGGCATTTTTGGCTTAAACAATCCCCAGCCCCGCGGCATTGAGCCAAGGCATCCTTGTAGCAACAAAACATTGAGGACGCTCAAAACACCAATTAAAAATAAAATTATTTTTTTCATTTGCAAATTACAACAATATAAAGTATAACAATCATTATATTGTATATTTTTTAAAATATCCACTTTTTTAGGAGGTTTTTTTATGAGAATTATTAAAACATTTTTTTTGCTTGCTCTGCTTGCGCTATTTGTAAAGCCCGCAACCGCTGCCGAATTTAGGCACAGGGGAGTAACTTTGCCAAAAAAAACCGCAAAATACGGACTCATGGGCCTTGGATATTTGCCACAATTTGAAGTAGAAAGCCTCTACGGACTTAACATTCCGCAAAGCGAGCCATTTGTTACGCAGGTAATTAATCATTTACAAAAAAATAATCAATCGGCGCTTAACAGCCCAATTGATTTGGACGGGCAAAAGTCGGGCCTTAACATTGGCTTTGGTTTTAAGTCAAATAGTATGTTTCGCTTTGAAGGAATGCTAACGGTTGCTCAAGGTAGACGCATTTTAATTAACACCCCCTTCACCGCCGATACAACAGTTAACAACGGCAACGCCAACTACACTACCAGCACAACATTTAGTAATGTTGATGTAATGACCCGATATGCCTCCCTTATGTTAAACACTTATCTTGATAGCGATTTTTCTATTTTTAGAAGCTACATTGGGGCGGGCCTTGGTTTAAATATATTAACAGGATCCATCCGTGGAAACACAAACTTTGGCACGGGAATTCAAACCGACCAAGTTTCTACGGCATTTAAATATAGCAATTTTGGTATTGGCGGAAATGTGACGGTTGGAACGCAAATTTTGGTTTCAAAAGCCGTTGCAATTGATATTGCCTTTCGTCAATTTTTTAGTGTTGCATCATTTTCGTCCGTTAGTGGTAGTGGTGGGGTGAACAAAACCGTTACAACGCAGTCTCCGGCGAAACATACAATGCAAATGATTAGTCTTGGTATGGTGTTTTATTTTTAGTATTTTTCAGGGGTGAAAATTTAGTTTTTTTGTTAAATTTTTTTATGAGCCAAAGCGACTTTATTTGATACAAACGAGCAAGGCGAAGAAAAATTTTTATAAACCTCTATAAAAGGGGATGAACTAAAAAGTGGGCTATAAGAGGGGTCTAATGAATTTTATTTATATATTAATGTATTAGTTCTATGAGCGAAAAAACTAAAACCGAAAAGGTAAAAAAAAACCCTCTAACATCAATGCCAATTGCGGCGGGTTTTAAGGGGGTTGTGGAGGTGGACGGGGATAAGTCTATCTCGCATCGTAGTATTTTGTTTAATGCAATTGCAAATGGCGAGGCACAAGTTAGCGGAGTTTTGGAAGGGGAAGATGTTATTGACACAATAAAATGCATGCAAGCCTGCGGCGTAAAAATTGAAAAACAATCGGACGCAAGCTACAAAATTAAAGGCGTAGGCCTTAAAGGGCTAAAACAGCCAAAGCAAGATTTATACTTTGGAAACTCCGGCACTTCGGCTCGTTTGTTTATGGGTATTTTGGCGGGGCAGGGCTTTGCTGCCCGTTTACTAGGGGATGAGTCTCTTAACCGAAGGGATATGAAGCGAGTAATTGACCCTCTATCCTTGATGGGCGCAAAGTTTGCCATGGAATCAAAAGCTGCCTTAAAAACAAAAACTAAATCTGGGGAGGATAAGCAAACCTTGCCACTTACAATTCAAGGCTCACAGGCACTTAAATTAATTGAATACAAATTACCAATGGCCTCTGCCCAAGTAAAAAGTGCAATTTTGCTTGCTGGGCTAAATGCGGTTGGCACGAGCGTTATTGTTGAAAAAACCCAATCTCGCAATCATAGCGAATTAATGCTAAAAGCCATGGGGGCAAATATTGTTTTTGACGAAAAAAAAGTTGCAATAACAGGGGGCAGCGCCCTTAACGCTCTTAGCTTTAAGGTAGCGGGAGACCCATCTTCAGCCGCATTTATTGTAGCCGGAGCAATTTTAACAAAAGGCGGAGATATTACCATTAAAAATGTTTGCATAAACCCAACACGCACAGGTTTTTACAAGGCGCTGAAAATGATGGGTGCCAAAATTACTCTAAAACAAACCACAACCATTAACGGCGAGCCGGTTGGCGAAATTAACGCAAAATACAGTCCAAATCTTAAAGGGGTCGATTTAGAGGCCGAAATTGTGCCCTCAATGGTGGATGAGTTCCCTATTTTTTCAATCATCGCCTCCTTTGCCGAAGGAAAAACCAAAATGGTTGGGCTTAAAGAGCTTACAACCAAGGAGTCCAACCGCATTATTGCAATTGCAAACGGGCTTTCTGCCTGCGGGGTGAGCGTTAATTACGGCGAGCATGATTTTTCGCTTGTTGTCTACGGCGATGGCATTAACCGCCTACTAAAAGCCCCATCAAAGCCAATTGCTACGCAAATGGACCACCGCATTGCAATGAGCTTTATTGTAGCTGGCCTAAAAAGCCAAAACGGCATAGCAATAGACGATAGCTCCATGATAAAAACCAGCTTCCCCAGCTTCGCCACACTCTTTACATCCCTTGGCGGAATTGTGGGGTAGAGGTAATTTGTATTTTTACTAGATTTCCCCTCGATTGCCATTCCCACTCAATCCCTTGCCGTTCCCCCACCTTTCTTTTGTCATCTCCGTCCTTTCTTTGTCATTCCCGCGAAGGCGGGAATCCATTTATCTTTTGAAAGTGTTGGATTGGGATAAAATGGCGCCTTAAAACCTCCCCCTGGCATGGCGGAGGTTGGAGGGGGAGAAAAAACAAAAAAGCAAATTCGGTTCTTTTTGTGAAAAAAAGCCTAGATTCCCGCCTTCGCGGGCATGACAAAATAAAAAGATTAAATAACAAGGCAACATAGGGTGGGAGCGAGAAAAGAAAAATTAATTTGACAAATGAAATTTTTGCTGTTATAATGTAATAAATGATTTTGCAATATATATTAAGGGCATTTATTTTTATTGAGGTTTATTAAAAATTTATATTTATTATACTATGCTTTTTTGTTTTTATAAAAGATTGCTTTCTTTTTTCGCATTAATTTTTTTATCAATTTTTGTGTTTGGATGTTCGTTTTCCAAGGCGCCAATTGATGAAGGCTCGCAAGATGAAAACTATAATTTGGACGGAACCGAGGCAGGAATGGAGCAGCAGGATGCCGCTCAAAAAAATCCGTTTCAGGTGCCTTTTCAAATGTCGTCTAATATGCCACTTAAAATGCCTAATCAAGCATCGGCTCCAATGTCTTCGGCTGATCAGGGGGGGCTAGTTAATGCTTTGTCGGGCGAGTATAAGAATGTTGCAAAAATGTTTTTGGCAAAAAATGGGG
>Ga0209107_10000709_pt1 | contig 19156 bp, 8 predicted proteins | sample LakErihyJuly2011_2_FD_187460 | JGI IMG/M metagenome (GOLD analysis project Ga0209107, IMG submission 187460) | Freshwater microbial communities from dead zone in Lake Erie, Canada - CCB hypolimnion July 2011 (SPAdes) (version 2) | ecosystem: Environmental > Aquatic > Freshwater > Lentic >... | reverse complement strand
CCTTTGAGCCATAAGGCCCCATTAGGGACTTCAAATTGCAGCAGCGAAACAGAGGCTTCGACAATGTATCTTTGCCCCTCCTAATGCGGATGTGGCGAAATTGGTAGACGCACTAGACTTAGGATCTAGCGCCGTGAGGCGTGGGGGTTCGATTCCCTTCATCCGCACCAATAAAAGCTTAGCCTACGGTCTTTGCTATTTTTATTTTATTGTTTTGAGAAACTCGATAAGATTGCGTTTCACGTAAAGTACAAGAGTTAGAAAATTGATCATAACTACCGATTAATCGCGCGATGTGTAATAAAATTTGGGTACTTCGAGTTTTGTTTGTGTATTATCTTTTTAACGTAATTTGAATTGATAAACTTTAATTTATTATATGCGTTTATTAATTTCTTTATTCTGTTCATTTCTTTTCAATCTGTTTATGAACAGTCTTTAAATAATAAAGATTCGCTTGATTTGAATTCTATTAATATTGAATATTTGAAGGAAGGTATGTATATTATCCACATTTCATATTTTAGATATAGAACTTTGTTAAGCTTTATCGTAATTCGATGAAAAATACGAATGTAATCCTAAGATTTCTTGCAATTTGTGCTACTGCAATGATATTCTATGTTCATTATCAAAGATTAAAAATTTTTGTAAAAAAAAGCCCTGAAAATTTTGCCAAAGAAAAATCCTCGTTAGACTTTGTTAGTGACACAGTTCATTGGTAGGCTAATATTTATTCAGTCGTCTGTCTACAACTTGGAATCCCAATATATTGCATGAGTATTGCCAAACCTTATTCGTCTTTCTTTAAGGGCAATCAAAGTTAAAACTATTACGGAAATCAACAATGATAATCAAGTTGAAAACCTTCATAATCTCTAAAAACAAACTTTGTTACTCGAACACAGGAATGCCAATCATTACACTCGGCCCCATGAAATATGAATAACCAAGGGTTATTGGTACTGACTTCCAAAGGTAGCAAACAGCAAGCTCTTTGCGAATCCCACGGTTAGAATAAATAGCTTTGGTTAACAAATCTACGCCAACCAATATTGTCCACTGTTTATTCAGTTTTAAGAACGCGCCACTCGGCAAGAAGAAAAGTGGAGAATCCTGATTTTCGAGATTATTTTTAGCAGCGTATTCAACAGTTTGATAAAAACCTAGGGGCAGGTTCTTGATTTCGAAACGATGAGAAAACTTCAAGTAATAAGTATTATTATACCCCGGACTTAATCCAAGGCCTAAATGTGTATCGTTTGCCCCATTTTTAGAAGACCTCAAAGAAGGTGAGTTTGTTAACGTGTCTATTCCTTTGAAATTAAAGTAGTTGATTGTGTTAAACCTAGATTTAGGTAAGTTTGTGGCGTTTAAACTTGATTTCAAGCAAAGAAAACTTAATATCAGAAAGTTGGCGATAATTATTTTACGAGCCATGCGTCTGGATAGATTTTTCGAATGTTCATTAATTCTATGATAATATTATTTTCTAAGGGGTAAAAACCGATGCGATAATAATCTTCTTTAGACGATCTGACTATTTTGCAACCACCAGGGCAATCAAACAGGTGTATTACTGATTTTGTATAAGTTAATGTCCGAAAGGAGGCTACGGATATAAATGGCGCGTTCGGAAGATTAGTTTCAGTGGGGCTTGGGTTAACTATCGTGAGTGTTGACTTTTCATTTTTCAAATCATCTGGTGTTTGCTTAACAGGACGGTCAGGTACCATTGATTCCAAAGTAGTTTTGTTTAATATCGCTTTATTTTTTACGCCAACTGTGCTGCTTTTATTTGTTGTATCCTTGTTTTCGAAATTCTGTGATTTGAGTCCAGGTCTTTTAATTTTTTTTTTTGATTCGGAATACAGTGATTTGAGAAAGTTGATATTATTTTGTTGAATTTCCATTGAAGAATCTTTGTTACTATATTGTAACAATAGGGAACTTGGCACGGTGTCTTTTCGATCTGATTTTGAATCTTTATATATTTTGTATTTTGATGTGTTTAACACATTAGTGCTGTCAAATTGGTTCGGTATATTTTTGTCGGAATTAATTAATTGTGTCATTGATTCTTCCACTGAAATGGTAACTTCCGAAAGGGTATCACTAATCCTCAAAGGATTTGATGGTGCTTTCATTAATTGAGATTCTAAGGATTTGTTCCTTAGTGATGAAGAATCTATTACGATACTATTTTTTGCATCAATTGATGTATCATCGATAAATGACATTAATGAGTTTATTGAATCTGAACGTTGAAGGGCAATTTGCCGGAGTGACTCGTTTAGTGTCGAATAACTGTTTGTTTGAGAGGAAGTGCCGATGTTTGAAACGAATAGCTGACTTTCAATGATTTGAGACTTCACGAATGCCCAATCAAGACCGCAGGTGTCGCGGCTTGGTGCGTAGTTCCAGCCTGAACTGTTAAATGTGACAAAACAACTTGGTCCTTTTCCTGTTTTAATCTTCCATATGATTTGACGCGGCCAATTCCCATCCTTACTTAATTTAAGTAGAATACGATTATTTGAATATGCAATTACCTCTCCATCACCTTTATATCCTTCCACGGGCTGTTTAACTAAAACGATTTGACCACAAATGCATGTTATATTTGTAAGAAGTATTATGATCAAAGACGATAGACGCAGCATCTTTCTAAAGTTTTCTTGATAAAATTCCAAAATAATGTGTGCGGAAGTATAATATGGAGTCAGTTGTATGTTGACTTTTAAATAGGTCAACATTAAGACTATCATTTTCAGTTTTTAAGATTCCTTCAATGTGAATAAAACCATTTTCATCGTTGATAGGTACATCATTGATAATGAAGCGATTGCCATTCGAAATATATTCTAAGTTTAAATTGTTAAGGCTTAGGTAGTTGGAGTAATTATTTGAACGATAAATATTTATTGTATGAAATGTGTTAGTCGTAGTAGAATCGGTAATGATTGTGAGGTTTCCTTCAAATGTTTGAACAGAATAGTTTGAAGACTCTGGGGTACATTGTGAAAAAGCCAACAACATGAAGGTTATAAAGAAAAGCAATAAAGGGTTGTGTGTCATTAGGCTTAGATGTAGTTTTGGACTTTCTAAATTTGCAAATTGAAAGTAAGCGTAAATGTATTTCTTTTTCTGTTATCTGCGTTAGTCGCTCGGGCTCAGTTACCTATTTGCAATGGTCAATACATTCTGTTGACAACCATGGCACAACCCGACTGTAACGGAGGGCAAGGGCAGGTTACTCTTAGTATTCAGAATTACTCGGGCATCTTCAAAGCGAAATGGCTTGCAGACGGCGCCGAGGTAACGAGTAAATCGTTGTATGCTGGTACCTACACTTACAAAGTCTGGATTCCAGGTCAGTCTGGCTGCTCCAACATTGGTGAAAGTCCCACATATTCCGTTGACGTCACGCAACCCGCTCCGGTGCAGCCTAATGCATCTGTAAAAGCGTATCCTACATGTGCTCCTTCGCAATCCTTAACTGGGCCAGATGGAGTCTTGGAAGTGGCACCTTCGGGGGGCACAGTGAGCTTTGAGTACAAAGTAGATTGGGATCCAATTACCGGAAGTACAGCCTTTCAAAACGGTACATCATTCACTTCTGGAGACTATGAGCGTTTGGGCACCGGGCCGGGCACGTATTTCGTCGCGGTCCATGATGACAAAGGATGTTTGGGGCAGGAATCTATATCCATGCCCGGAATTCCTGCTGGAATGACCATGTCGGACATTGTAACGAATCCCAGTTGTGCAGGGCAGAAAGGTGGTATCAACCTGATTATCAACAATGGAGCCAATTTGCCCCTGCGCTATTCGCTTCTAAATCCGACCGATGTAACGGATACGATTGCCACGAATTCATTAGGGACCTTCACTAATTTGGCCGAAGGCACATACAAAGCAAGTGTCACCGATCAGGCAGGATGTACCGTCCAGAAGAATTCTAATATCTATGCTCCGAGTCCGCTAGGTATTAGCTTGACGTCAAAGGAAAACGTTGGTTGTTTTGGGGAACAAGATGGGTCCATTTCAGTCTCAATAACAGGGGGCACTCCGAATTTTAGTGTGCATGCGAAAGATTTGTTGTTTAACACCATTGCGATTGACAATCAAAGTATTCGATCCAGAGATCTAAACGCCAAGTTTTATTCGGGCGATTACTTTGTGTATGTTGTTGACGGGAAGGGTTGTATTTCGGATTCAATTTATTTCACCATCGATGAGCCCGTGACAACCAACATGTCTGGGCCATTGGTGATCACCAATACAAAAACTGACGCTTGCTATCCTGGGATTGGCAGTGGTGAAATTCAAGCTACGAGCACGGGGGGCTATCCTACTATACAATTTGGACTTTGGACAGGAGATAAAACCATTTGGCGGGATAGGTGGCGAGATGGGAGGGTTTACCAATTTTCATCCTCAAATCAATCGAACGCCACTGGACTTTTTGAAAACCTATCAGCGGGAACTTATACCATTGGGGTGAAGGATCAGTTCGGATGTCAGCGAAGGAAGTTGGTTACAATAGGCACACAACCGGAGATAACCGTTTCCCAACAGTCACTCACAAACGTAGAATGTAATAGCAATTCCACGGGTTCGATAACGGTGAGTGCCTCGGGTGGTCTTGCACCACTGATTTATGAGTTGCTGCCTTCCGGAACGCAGAAGACGACACCAACTTTTACAGGGCTTTCGGCCGGTCCATACCAAGTAAAAGTTATAGATGACTACGGTTGCGAGTCCAGCCCTTTGAGCTTTGACATAACGGAACCTGATGTATTGGTCGCCACTATTACAAGTACGCGAAACCCCTCCTGCAATCCAGGCTCTGGAACGTTTTGGTATACGATTACCGGAGGTACATTGAACTACGAGGTGCTGCTGAATGGGGCTGTTAACCGAACAATAACTACTTTAAGCCCAGCAGGATATTCCCAAAATGTGGACCAAGGGACCTATACCTTCCAGGTAAAAGACGAGAATGGCTGTGAATCCATCCTGGATAATTTCACGATTTCCGGCCCGCCCTCACCGGGAGCCCCTCCAAATAACACGACAGGTCTTTCCATGTCAGTTAGTAATTTCCAGCATGTGAGCTGTCCGTCCGGCACCAATGGCTCCATCCAGCTAGCCATTCAGGGGGGCTGGCCAGCGATAGGGGGCTATACAATTGAGGTAGAAACGGTTACGTCGTATGTGGATCGCTTGGGAAGTCCCCGCACCAATAGCACTCCCTACCGCACTACGAACAGCTCATTTGTGAATAATTTGCCGGCAGGGACATACCGAATTCGGGTAATAGACAGCTACGGCTGCAGTCGAACCGTGCAGCAAACTATTGTTCAACCGGACCCTATTGTCCCCGATTTGGAGGGTGCAAGGGGTAACTGTGGCGTTAGTGGCAATAGCACGCAAGCGAATGGAGGGGTCACATTGTATGGAATTTCAGGGGGGACGCCTCCATATACCTACTTTGTGAATGGGATCTTGTCCACGGATGATTTCTTCCCCAATCTTAATCTTTCCGGGGTTAATATGGTCATTTATGACGCTAACAATTGCGTCCGTTATTATCCTTAACTATCTTGTAGAGATATGAAGCGTTTAATCTTTGCAGCTAGCCTGTTGCTCTACTCCCTGGTTTTCGGGCAAACCCCCCCCAAAAAACCTACTTACCAGATTACATCCCTGAAAATACAGGAGGTAGACGTCCGTAAGGATACCGTATCCATTTTGACCCTTTCGGGCCTTAAGGCTGATGAGGTATTTACTTTTGTCAAGGCTAACCAAGGCCGCTTAGAGGGCATCGGGCAAGTGGAGGTAATTAACAAGAAGGATAAGTTGCGAGACTACTATGCGGTCAACATCTGGACAAGAAAAGTCTCAGAAGTTCCTAAATTACCGTTCCAAGGTTCTTTCTACATAGGATACAATACGAATCAATATAAATTTCGCTTCAACTATGCTAAGCACTTTGGAATCAGTGGTATTGTCGCTGCTGATTTTATGCGCCCAGAGGATAGCACGACCCTTCGTATTGCTCCTGCTTTCACCTCAGATTTTATTCCCTTTTTACTTCCAAACATACGGGGGTCCATTGATGTTGGACCTATGTTTGGGTCTCAAATTAGATTTGCAACGCTTATGGCTAGAACCACTGTTGAAAGAAATTTAAATGATAAATTATCATTCGGTTTTAGCTACATGTTAATCGCTTCGAGAAAAAGACTTTCTGAATGGGGAGCGGGTATTAGTTATCATTTTTAAGCATGGGAATTGTTCGTTTTTTATTTCTTTATTTTGCGGTTATTCAGTGTTTTAGTCTTAGTGCGCAAAATGTGCTAATCAATGAAGAATGGATCAAAGTCGACAAAGGTTCAAAGATTTTTTTTAACGGAATAAGTCGTCAGCTGGCAATAACATCTTCCAAAAATGGATATGTCCAATTGAGATATAATGATCCTGGAAAATGGATTAAACCTACTCAAAGTACCCGTATTTCTTTGGAGAATTTTAAAGACGTTATTTTATTAGGAATAAGTTCTGATTCGTTGATATTTATGAGAGATAGATTGGATTCGAGTAAACGATTGATGTCCTACAATCTCAGCACGACTGTGTCCCGAATCCTTTTAAAAACCAGTCCGCAAAGCTTTGTGACTGCTGATAATTGTGGCGTCATCTTCAAGGAAGCTAATCAATTTCATTGGAGGTCGCTCATTTATGATACTCTTTTGACTTCCTCAATGGAGGCTCCAAGAGAGATGATTTGGCAAGGTTTTTCCGGGGGAAAGTGGCTGTTTATTGGTGAATCAAGGAAAATTAGTGAGCAGGGAAAATTAAATTTTTATGATGGGGTAATTGCACCATTTCCGTATCCAATCAATCGAGGTAAGCCAATAATTCAGGCCCATTGGATTAATGCAGATTCCTTATTCGTTGTAGAAGAGGAGAATAATGCTTTATCAGTTCGTTTGTATGCGCTTGTCGACAAAATGCTGATCAAGGGGGATCCTACCCGACTTAAGGTAGGATCGTATTCAATGCAATACGAAATATGGGAGGATACTATTCCAAGTATAGTTTTAGATCAAGTAAATGTAATTGGAAAGAAATCTGAAGGTGTAATTCCAAGTGAAAATGCTGACAAACAACTGCGAAAACTCGGTCGAGGTAAATTTGCGGTTCGGTTTAAATTTTTTACGGACCAAGATCAAGCGTATGGTTTTTTGAGTCGACTAATAAATATTCTTCCTGGAGCCTACGCATCAAATATAGATTCAGGAATCGTTATATTGGGTCCACGAAGAGTAACGCGTGATGAAGTAAAGAGAGATTCAGTTTTGGTAGCTAACATTGCCCCAAATTTGGAATTAAATGGAATTATTGGATTTGCCGATCAATTAGAAGAAAGGAATGAGACTGTTATTTCTCTACACGTGATGGACCGATTGAATATGGCGTCCATACCATTTCAGCTTTCTTTTTTCAACAGGACTCAGGACGAGATGATTTTTGTAGATTCTGTGCATACAGGTCAGGTAAGTTTAGTTTATGCGCATGGAGAGGAATTAGGCATAACGATAACCTCAAAAGGGTATGTTCCTAGATCGATAAGGATTAATTCAAAAACAGATAGTTTATCCACCATATATCATCAAGATGTTTTATTGGATAGGATGGCTCCTTTTTTCAGGGGAGTGGACGGGGAGTCTGTTTTGGCCATTGAGAATAGGAGTATAAATTTTCAAAACATACTTTTCAGCTTTAATAGTTCGCAACTAAACGAAGTTAGCAAGCCTGAATTGCGGGCAATGGCTGACTTAATTAAGAGATCCGGAGCAACACAAGTCCAAGTTATTGGCCATACGGACAATACAGGTTCTAGTGTATACAATCAGAAGCTAGGGTTGCGCCGCGCATTGTCAATTAATGATGAGTTGATAAGGATGGGGGTAAGCCAAAAAATTTTAAAACCTATTTCGCGGGGTGAATCGTATCCAATTGTTCCCAATAATTCGGAATTTAATCGGTCGTTAAATCGGCGAGTTGTACTTGAATTGAAATGATTCTTAAATTAAAAAGCTTCGAGTAGGAAAATACTTGATTTTCTATTTTTGTCCGAGCGCGAAAGGGCAGCTTTTTTCTCTTGAATTTGATAAAATCCAAAATCATCTGATTTGGAATTGTATGGGTGCAATAGTCGAATAGGCTTTTGTTTCCCTATTGGAACCATGAATATATCGTATCCTTGATCAATTGTTAATTTAGAGAAATAAAAATTACCTTTCAGGTCAGTTGTTGGAAAGAGTTCATTGTTGGGCGTATTAATATACCTGACGTTGACTGGTTCAGTCCAAGTATTAGGGCCTAGGCGGTTGGAAAAGTAAATATCAAAACCGCCTAAACCACCGGGAATGTCAGATACAAAGTAGAGTCTCTGAGAGCGAACGTCGTAAAAGGGATGATGGTAATTATAATCAGCGTTCACAAAAGGTAATGTTGCACATTGGGCGAAACCTAGGCTCATATCAACGTGTAAAAGAGTCATTTTAGATGAAAGTGTACGGCCTGAGGCGTCATTTAAGGCAACGATTAAGAATTTTTCTTCAGGATCCGATGTAAATCCACCAATGTTGTATTTGTTCGAAGTTATATCGCAAAGTCCGTCTACTTCCAATCGCTTTACAATCTCCGTCGATTGATCAAATAAGAATAGGCGAAAAAATGAATTTGCTCGTTTGGATTCCGCATTCGCAAAAAAACTCGGTCGTGTTTTTCCAACAAATACCAGGTTTTCTGGATTTATAAAGGCAAAGCCAAAAGCATCTTCAACCTTGCCAGCAATCTTACGGACCTTCACTGACTTATTAAAGAAATCATTACCTGGCCGGAGATTGTTAGTACTCTGGCCGCTAAGTAAAGTGGGAAGAAAAATAATAAATACTAATAAATGGTTTAGTTGGAAGATCATGTTTTTCATAAAAAGAACAAGGGACTTTCAATAACAACTCGATTAGGCTTTATTAAGTCAATAGAAATGCCAACGGCATGGCTTTGTCGTGTAAAATACGCCAGTTGACTTAGGGGAAGGTTGAAGGTATAAAATAGTTTGTGTGATTCGGTAGCGTCTATTTGAAAAGCTGCACCTATACTATTTCGTGAGAAGGTAGCGCCAAAACTCTGCTTATCGAGGTACTTGAAAAAGCAATGAACATTTGGGTCAACAGGTAAATTTTCAATCCAATTTACTAAAATAGAATATGAAAAATCCCAATCTTTGGTCATTTGAGTTTCACTACCAAAATAAAAATGGAGTCCGCGAGCACTATAATTATTAATTAATATATTGGTGCGAACTAAGTTCCGGAATGTTAGTCCCGCGTAGCCCCATGGGTTGTAATAGGTCCCGGAGATATCGATGTTGTAATTCCATGCGGTCACATTACCATTAAGAATAATAAAGTCTTCTCGGTCTAAATAGAGAGAATTAATAAGATCGACGGCTAGATTATTTACTCCATGTTGTAATCCAAATGAAAAATAATCGTCATTCGTAATTTGTAAATGATAGGCATTAGAAAGCTTCAGGGATGTATTTCTGATCGGACCAATTTGATCGTTATAGACTTGTAGATTACTACCTAATTTGTATGGATTTAGAAAATCCACACTAAAAATAAAGGTTTTTGGTGAACCATCTAGACCGGCCCATTGGTTATTATAAATTAATTTTACTTCTCCATTTGTTCTTCCTGCGTATGATGGACTTACAACTATTGGTGAAAAAATGTAGTTCCGAAGTCCGACGCTTGTTTGTCCAAAAGTTTCGTGATATTTGGAATAAAAGTATATTAAAAATGTTAAAAAATATTTGATGGTATTCATCGCATTATAAATATATAACCGGATTGGAAGGGAACCCCATTCACCTCTACTATATAGAAATATGTATCAATTGGGAGTTGAGAATTAGTTGTACTTAAAGCACTACTCCTGTTTGCAGATCCGTCAAAGGTATTTACATAGCTCGTTTGCTGGAAAACTAAATTTCCAAGTCTATCGTATATGCTTAATTGATTGTTAGGATATTTGTCCAATTCAGGAATAACGAAGAAATCATTATCCCCATCACCATTTGGTGTGAGAATATTAGGAATGAAAAAGTTACATTGGTCGGTATCAAGGTAGTCGGGCCAGCCGTCATTGTCGCAGTCATCGTAAATTATTCCATCGCGGTTATAATCACGTTCAACGATGTCTGGTATACCATCTCCGTCGCTATCGAAATCCATCATGTTTGGGATACCGTCAAAATCGAAGTCTGTGTCCCCTTCTATATTGTCTGGAATACTGTCACAGTCGTAGTCTGTTGTTGGTATATACACTAAACTAGAATCTCTACATCCATTGGCATCGTAAGAGGTAAAGTACCATGGACCTCCATAGAGATTGGTGGTCAAGGTAGTACTCGTCAACGTATCCAAATCATTGAGTACAAGGGTATGTGGCAATACTCCCCCCGTAATTAGGTGACCAATTTGGCCGGTCGTATCATAATAACAAGTAACCCCTCTGACAAGATTACTCTCCAGCACTAACAAAGGGGGTTCCGTTAAAATGATGATAGAATCGTTGTTCATGTAATTCACTGGACAACTCTTGCTATCTACTACTTGGACGTAGAAAGTGTCCGCTACCAGGCCAGGGTAGAATGTTGTGCCAGTGAAGACGCTGTCTATGCTATAGGTAAGGCTATTACCACCAAATGCTTTGATAAAGATACTGCCCGTGCTATCGCTGAAACACAATATATCATGAGTGATTATCGTATCAACAAACGCTGAATCGGGCTGTGGTACAAAGTTCTTAGTGACTGTGTTGTACGTAACCAAACAAGCGTTGCTATCTCTAACGGTGACAAATGTGGTATCAGAGTCCAATAGTGTAAACAAGGGGTTGGCTTGCCAAGAAGGTGTAGGCACACCCAAACTTGTTGTCAACTCATATTCTAAGTAATTACCGCCAGTCGCATTCACTAAAATTCGGCCATCACCGAACCCATAACAAGAAACAGGTACAATCGTGATGGAATTTACTTCCACGGGATCCGGTTCATTGACGACAATTGGAACGACAATTCCACAGCCTTTAAAGTCTACAATGTTGGCATAATAGGTGCCAGCAATCAAGCCGTAGATCGAATCGTTATTTGGCAAGTAATAGCTAGAGTTAATCGGCATGGTCAAGCTCGCGGTATCAACGTCCCAATCAATGTCATAGCCGTACTGGTAGGATTGGAAATTCGGGTTACCTCCGATGATGTTCAACTCAATTAAGCCTGTAGAATCGTGGTAACAGAGCAACTGATTAACAATCGGATTGACGGTCAATGGCGCGGGCTCACTGATCCAAATAGAGTCAGATTGTGAATTTGGTGTAATGAGACAACCCAAACTATCGACAACCTCTAGGAAGTAGGCTTGGGATCCTAAGTTGTTGAATAATCCTGTGGGGAAGTATTGCACCGAATCGATGCTGTATGTCAATGAATTACCCCCAAATGCACGCACATCAATGGTGCCATCCGTTTGGTTGTAGCAAGAAATAGGCGTGACAATAATGGTGTCAATGTAAGCTAGATCTGGTTGTTTCAGTGTAATCATATAGTTCTGGTTGTTGATCGCTTTACAACCATTTACATTTTCCACTCTAATTTGATAGAGGCCAGCAGCAAGATTGATCATACCTGAACTTGTTGAACCAGGCAAACTGTCATTCAGGTAGAGGGTTGCTCCGGCGTCTATACTATAGAGCTTCTCTGGCTTCAGGTAATTGAAGAGCGTAGAGTCCAAAATATAACCACCACTGGCCACGATTTGCATTTGGCCATCTAGCAATCCAAAACACGTAATATCCTGCGTGATCACCGTATCGATCTTCAACGGAAGCGGTTCATGAACGTAGACATGACGATCATTCACTTGGTAGATGGTCGGACAATTGCTGAAGTTGTCTGCCACATCTACGTAGTACCACCCTTTTTCGAGTGCTGTGTCCTTTGCACGGAATGTGTATGTCGCACCGCTATCTAAAGAATATCTAAGCGACTGTCCAAAGCGTGAGAATATGGTGATCTCACCGTCATCCATATTGTAACAGGTGATGTCCTTCACGATGATGGAGTCTACAATCGGATAATCAGCCTTCGTGATATTCCAAATATTCTTACTGAAGCAGGAATTAGTGTCCGTCGTTCGGAGCTCGTACTGCGTATTGTAAGTGACACTATCCTGATACAGGAGACCTAGTCCAGGTGCGGCAGGGACCGCTGGAATGGGCGGGCTGACACGGGCATCAAATTTCGTCCATTGGTAGGTCCAACCATTGGTGCTAGTATCCGTGACTTCAAATTCAATGGCTTCTCCGCGGCAAACAATACGATCCGAATCCGAGACAGCCACAATGGGTTGCGGCAACGGGAAGGTGTACGCCTTAATGGCCACCATGTTGGCACTTTCACAGTTGTTGATGTTGCTTACGGTGCGAACGAAGTAGTGAACCGTATCATTGCGCAAAGTGGATGGAATCGGTGCTGAATTCAATATCGATGCGCTATCTGGACCAATCCATTTAAAGTTATTACTTCCCACAACGGCAATCTGAGGCCGCAAAGGATTTCCATTTATGGCAATTGGGTTGGGTTCTCCATAGCATGTTGCCCAGTCTCTCAAGAGAATAGGATCGGGCGGAAGAGCGTTAATTCTTGCGGCGACACCAACTTCCTCCGAATAACAGCCCTTGATGGTATCCTTGTATTCAATTAAGTATGGGATATCTATAAAGTTCGAATTGCTCGGCTGAATCCAGGTGGGCGCAAACGGCGCTATAGCTAGTCGGTTGTGGTTTGAGTCTAGCCATGTCAGTTTATAGCCGGCAGGAATGGTATTTTGAGGATAGTTTGCTGATAATCTTATACTGTCCTGATTGTAGCAATATAAATTAATGAATGAGCCAGGAGGTATAATTTCTGGATATACATCTACATCGAAGTACATGAAGTTTTGACATGTGCGGTCGTCTTCAATAAGAAGTTCGAAGGACTCATATTTCAGAATGTTTCTCGCGAAGTACGAACCATCCTGCTGTTCAGTGAAGGGGACACCTGTGCTAATATTCCTCCACGTAAAATCCCAATTTGCATTGGTGGAGTCAGGCAAAACAAATACTTCAAACTCTTCTCCATAGCAAATCAAACCATCAGGATCTGAGTAGCTCAAAATGGGCTGGGGTAAGGCCAAAGTGTATGCTAAGACTTCGCTGAAATTGGACTCACAGTACATCGTGCCACCGCCAATGCTTGAGACATAATACACAGCAGTATCTGTCCGCAAAGAGGAGGGGCGGTAGCTTCCTCCGCTTAACAAATTTGTATCTGCATCGTACCACTTCGTCGTGAGTCCGGTTGTCGTAAGCAGGGTGCTGCTCAATGGAGCAACATTGGCCATATCTGTATTGAAACATTCAGTCCAATCACGAGTAATGATGGGTGCGTCAGGCAACTGATGGATGTTGACATCCACCGTTCGGAAAAATTCACTAACACAGCCCGTCATTTGATTCTTCAACTTGAACTTATAAGTTGTGGTCGTAAAACTTGTACCTATACTTGTGGAAGGAGCTACCAAGGTGTTTGGTACAATTGAATCACCAAGGAACGCATTGGTTGTGTTAACATACCAAAGTGCGGTCAAACTTCCCACCTCCGTGCTTACTTGTAATTCTTGGGCATCAGCACCAAAGCAGTAGTTTAATGAAGTTGGCGCATATCCTGTATTGTTTGCCGGAAGCGCAATTTGGTTGACCGTGACAGACTTCTGCATGAAGCATTGGTTACTATCCACGGCACGAACCCAGTAGACCTCGGGGTTGGAGTTGTTAGAGTGTGCCAGATAGTTGGTTCCTAATTGTGCATTGGTTGAATATGTTAAAGGAGTTGTAGGAATACTCGGGGTTGAAGCGCCCTTAATCCATTCGTACGTCGTACTGTTAACAGGTGTCTGAATGGATAATTCAAGACTATCATTTCGACAAACGCTGAATTGACCGTTTTCACTCAAAACAGTAAAGGACGGTTTGGCGGCTACATAGACGGGCACCGCCAATTTCTTACTGGGGCAGCCGTTTGAGCCAACAATGCTAAACTGACTGACAAAGTAGAGCAGTGTATCCGGTATGCTGAGGTTGGGTATAATCTTATTTTGGCTGACGCTGAGATCAATTTCCGTTGCAGTATCCGCTTCATACCACACTGAACGGTAATTACCACTTCCCTGGGCTGCAGACAGTGCGTTCACATTGCTCGCAAGCGTAATTGTTTTTAGAATGTTGTAGTCCGAGTTGACATCATTCAAATTTGAAACAGCAGGAATACGGCTTGCATTTTCACACGCTACCAATGGGCTCGTCAAAGTAGGCTGCGCTGGGCTTTGGAGGACTTCAACATCCACAAAATCATAGGTGGACAGACATCCTGTTGTGGTATTTTCAACTTGTACGTAGTAACGGTGTGTGCCAACAGAATCAGTGGAAGGTCTTGGTGAATTTCCCATAAATGAGCTGGTGTCCGGAGCAGAATACCAACGCGGCGCATAACTTCCTTGAGAGGCACCTGTGGCCGTTCCCGTAAAGTTGGTGAATTCGGTTTCAATGAAGAGTTGATCTGAAGCGCCAAACTGACAATATTCAAGTGGGGTAGTGACCGTAAAGGAAGGCAATTCGTTAACCGTAACCGTGATAATCTCTTCGGTCACACACCCATTACCGCTAGTCGCCTGTAAAATGTAGGTTCCACCACCGTTTCCGGTTACAGCCGTACTGATGACACATGTATTACAATTGGTAATTCTATTATTCTTGACGTATGGATTGCCAGTGGCCACCGGATCAAATAAGGTGTTGTAGAAATCAAATGAACTCGACGGAGTAGCAGAGAAGTTCAACTCCAAATCTTGACCGGCACAAACGGTATTATTCGGATGTGAACTTACGTAAGACACTACTGGACGGCGATCTTCAACATATATTCGAGTAGATTCGTATCTACAGCCGTTTTCGTTTACCACTTCAACGTGATATATACCTGAGTCTAAAACAGTCAATGTTTGATTGAACCCAACTGCGTAGGTGGTATCCTTAATCCATTCCCACAAATAAGTCTGAGTTGGATCATTCGGAATAACGTCAGCCGTAAGCGTGGTACCATTGGCAGCACACAAATACGGAGGAGCTGTAGGATCTACGTTGGTAACAGTTACTTGTAATTGGTTGTCGGTGACGACGGTGATGTCATCTTCTGAAGTACAGCCCTGGTTGTTCGTGAGTTTAAGAGTGTAGTCGCCGCCTATAGAAACGCTTAGGACGGAACTTGTCCCAATAACTACGCCTGAACTGTTTTGCCACTCATAGAGATAATTTCCTGGGATATTGGGTATGGCAGTGATAGTTGTGCTCTCGCCGGTACAAAGAACTTGTTTGCTGGGTGTTAGTGTGAATGGTGTTGTACTTCCAGCCGTTATGTTAACCGTTTTAGTCACTCCACAACTTACGTTGTTTGCACTTTCTATTACTGCAAAGTAGGTTCCGGAATTCGTAATGTTTAGGAATGAGGCGTTTTGCACACCGAGTTTAGCCTGCACAAGTGCCGACGGATCTACAATGCCTTGATATAAACGCACGTTGTATAAACCAGCGGTACTCGGAACAACATTGATCGCGGTACTTTCACCATCACATATTATGCTATCGGGATTAAAGGAAACTGTTGCATTAATGTTTGCTGGCGATACAACGATAGAGTTATTTGAAGTACACCCTGTTGTGTTATTGGTAACCGTTACGAAATATGTATCTGGGGTTGATACTGTGATTGAACCTGTTGAAAGTGCAGTTTGTGGTGTATTTGGCACGCCGGGATCCGTACCCAAGGAAGAACTCCAAGTGAAGTCATATAATCCTGTATTTGTGGGGTTTGCTGTAATAGTAACATTACCAGTACTACAGTACTGACTTGAATTTGCGGTCAAATTAACCGTGCTTCCTGCACCCAAGGATACCACCCAAGATTGAGAAGAAGCCGAGCACCCTGAAGTCTTACTGATTGCCTTGACCACATAGGAACCTGCTTGGTTGGTAGAAAGGTTACTGACACTTTGAGCAGTCGCTGTTGTCAGCGGAAGATTATCACGATACCATTCATAGTAATAGTCCGGGTTTGAAGGGGAACTGTTAACGGATGATGTAACAACAATGTTCCCCGTACCACAAATCGTTGTGGGACCACCAAGTACTACAGTTGGTACTGATTCAGAGTTTACTGCGAATACGTTTGAAATTTCGGTGCAACCTGTTGAAGCATTAAATACTTCTAAATGATAGTTACCTGTTGTATTCGCAATATAAGTTAGTTGGTTTTGGCTTGGTCCGGCTACAACTGTTCCTCCATCCTTGTACCAAGTGTAAGTATAGACTCCTGGAACGGCTACTGTGCCGGTGAGTGAAACAGTTCCATTGGGCAAACAAATCGTTTGCGTGTTGGCATTTGTGGGAGCAATGGTTACACCAACGCTTGAAATCAAGGCTAAGGTAAGTATATCCTCATTTTTACATGAGCTGTTGGGATCCGTGACTTTCAATTTGTACTCCCCAGCGTCTGAAACCGAAACTGATTGTGCTGTGAATTTGGGAGCTGGTAAAGCAACAAAGGCAGGGGATGTGGAATTTGGGTTCTTGAAGTACCATTCATAAGTGAGAGGAGAGGCGCCTCCAGCAGTTAGAATCACTGTTCCGCCGGCACATAAAGTGCTTGGACCAGTAATGCTAATTGAAGGAGGATCTACATACGTAACGACTTCACTCTCATCGACCCAACATCCAGTGTTTGGGTCACTTACACGGACTGTATACGTATTAAGACCTGTTGATACTGGTGGCGGACTATTTACATAGCCAGCACTGAATACAAACTCTTGATTAGACAACTGGTTTGCATTTGAGCCATTAATTTTCCATTGATATGAATAGTTAGTCCCAGGTGGTGTTGCAATTGCTTGCAATCCATTTAACTGAGGATTACTATTGGTACAAGGGGTTAGGTCACCTGTAATGGATACGGCATGCACCACTGAGGCCGTAATATTGAGAGGCGTAGATTCTGTATAACAACCATCTGCATTGGTTACTCGAACAAAGTATGTTCCACCTACAGTAGGATTGTAGATGTTAGAAGTTGCGTTCGCGATACTGCTTGCCGCGCCATTATACCATTGGTAAGTGTAATTTGATGACGTCCCGCTTACATTGGAGCTCAGCGAAACATTGTTGAATACTGTTCCATTTTCCAAACATAAATTGGCCGTAGTGTAGGCTTGTCCATTGGCATTTAAACCAGATGAACCTACAGTTACATTAGGAGCCGAAGCCACAGTAATAGTGTGACTTACAGGGGTTGTAATACACGTATTAGTATGTACGCCATTTGCCTCGTAAACACCTCCAGAGGTAGCGGTTGCCGTGAATACGTATTGATTGGAGGTAGTCCAAACCACATTATTGTCATGCGAAATGGTATATAGGTAGTTAGCCGTCTGGGCATTCGAGGGGGTTGCTGTCAATGTCACAACATCTCCTACACATACCCTAGTTGGGCCGGTAATAGCCATCGTGGCTTGAGCAAATTCTTGGACAGTTTTTGTCGCTGTGTTTGAACATTGACTTGTTGGGTCAGTAACCTTTAGAGTATACTGTCCGCCTTGGGTAATTTGCAAGTCTGGAGTATTAGCAACTGTGGTGATGCCGGGAGTCGTCCATTCATATGTATAACCAGTTGTTGGGACGACAGGGACACCAGGTGCGATCACAGATTGAAGAACATTCATTTCACCAGCACAAAGTGTTGTCGAACCATTTATTGTAACACCAGGCTTACTATAGGCGGTTAATGTGGTCGTTGATTCTGTTCTGCAGCCTGATCCTGATCCACTTATAGCTTCAACAGAATACGCATAGGTATTGCCCGAAACACCAGATACGCTTACCTGAGAACCAGTGCCAATGGAAGTTCCTGCTGCATTTTTCCAGAGATATGTATATGTAATTCCTGCACCACCAGTAGCATTAGCAGTTAGAGTTGTTGGGTCTGGACTGCAGATGCTCACGTGCCCGGTTGTAATGTTTAAAGAGGGAGCTGACTCTTTTATTAGTAGGATGTTTTGTGAATTTTTACACCCGTTGAAATCTGTCACTTCGACATTGACTGTTTGACTAGAGTTTAGAATTGAGCTTGAATGAACTGAAATGGAATTAGCATTTTGAGTACCAAGTATATTCCAATCATATTGCGTATATCCACTTGTGGCTGTCAAAGTGGTATTTTCCGCTTGTGAATTGATATTATTATTGGATTCGCACAAAATGGTTTTTGTCGTGGTGATTTGTACCTGTGGTTTGGCGTTTCGAGTCACATAGGTTAACGCCGAGGTACTAGAACATCCATTCGAGTTGTCGACTATTTCTACACTATAGTATCCCTGTACGTTAGCAGTTTGCTCATAGGTTAAGCTAAGTATGGCTCCTCCCGGTATGGTCCAATTATAACTATAGTTGACATCGTTTGAAGTTGTAAGTGTGGTGCTTAAGCCTTCACAATAACTAGTTGTTCCTGAAATAGTTGCATTTGGAGCAATTCCTGAGCCTACTGTAAGCGGTGAAGAAATACCGAAGCACCCAGAAGATAGGTCCGTCACTTTCAGCACATAATCGCCAGTAGTATTGGTGGTGAGTTGATTTGATCCTGCTGTCACGCTAAATGTGGTTCCTCCATCTTGAGACCAGTTATAGTTATAGCCTCCTGTTGGGGATGCGGGAGAAAGGTTGGAAACTTCCAAAGTGACATTAGACGTCCCACAAATCACACTTGCAGATCCTGTGGCCATTGAAATACCGACAACGGGAGTTGTTGCGACGGAGATGGATCCGGTGGTGGCATCGGAGCTACATCCTGCGGTGCTTTGAGCCACGACGCTGTAGGTACCTGCGCTAGAGGCGCTATAGGTATTGCTAGCGCTGGTAGCTC
>Ga0209107_10000707_pt1 | contig 19170 bp, 18 predicted proteins | sample LakErihyJuly2011_2_FD_187460 | JGI IMG/M metagenome (GOLD analysis project Ga0209107, IMG submission 187460) | Freshwater microbial communities from dead zone in Lake Erie, Canada - CCB hypolimnion July 2011 (SPAdes) (version 2) | ecosystem: Environmental > Aquatic > Freshwater > Lentic >... | reverse complement strand
TAGTTGTTGCTCATAGCAACCCACCCTTCTATTCGTTTGAATCGCAAGCCTCAGATTCTAGTCGGGGAACTAGCCTGGCTCTTACTACCAGTCTTCTACGCTGTGTGGGCTGGTGGGTCACACAGGAATCTATTTAGTACTGCCCTGCTGGTTTTGTGCCAGTTAGGGATGTTCTGCTCATTCCAGAACTTGCATCAAACTGAGCCTTTTCAAGAGCCGTAAGGTCTTGCCTTTTACGCTTTGCTGATGCTAGTTGTCCAAATATTTCTTTTTCGGCATCTGCTTGTCCATATGAATTATCATAAATAGAACCAAGTTTTTCTGCAGTTGGAAGAATCTCAGCAATATTTGAATAACCCAATTGTGCTTCTTTCTGGGTAACGCCCAGCGCAACAAGTGTATCGGCAGATGCTCTGTATGCTGCAAGTTTTTCTGCTGACATACTCTGATTTAGTCCCTGCGCACGTGCAGCAGCACCAATTTCTGCTCCAGAAACCTTCTTCTGAATAACATCAATGTTTTTTGCTGGGTCTAGAATATAAGCAACCAAATCAAGGTCCTGTATGTTATAATATTCACGCAAAGTCTTTGTAATAGATGGGTCAGCATTTTGTATGCGTTGAACCGCTGTTGAAACTCTAGTATTTAACTCTGTAGCAGAAACGTCATTAGCAATAAATTGACTTACATACTCATCATTGTTAAATTGAGTTAGCCCATATGCTTTCATAATCTGGCGGTAACCATCTTCAAGATTTAAATATTCTGATGGAGATAGAACTTTAAGATTATTTTTTAAACGAGTTGCATTAGCACTAAATCTTTTTGCATATTCAGGAGATTCTTGAAGGGCAAGCGTGATTGTTGCCTCCGTTGCGCCGTCAATTGCTAATGCTTTAATTCTTTCACCAAGCGACTGTAAACCGTATTGCGTAAAGCGAGCAGTCAATACAGCAATCGCATCTTGACGAGCAGTTTCTTTTGCCTTTGCGTCTTGCGCTTTTTGGTAATCAAGAGCAGCGGTATCCGCAGAAATTGTTCCAACAGCAGGTGTTACAACATTACCAGAAACATTAATATTTGCTTTTGCTGTTGCTGCGGTAGCCTGTGCTGCTGCTGTAGCCGCCGCTGCTGCTGCTGCAACTGCTGCCGCCTTTGCCTCTGCTGCTGCTTTGTTTGCTGCAGCGATTGCTGCTGCATTTCCTGCTGCTTCTGCGGCCTTTAGGTCCGCCTCGGCCTTATCTTGCGCAGCCTTTAACTCCGCAGCAGCCTTTGCTGCTGCTATCTTTGCATCTTCTGCTGCTTTTGCAATTGCAGCATCTGCTGCTATTAATTTAGCCTTTGCTTCTGCTAATTCTTGTGCTGTCTTTGCTGCTGCGACTGCAGCCTCTGCAGCAACTTTATCGGCGTTGGCTTTAGCGGCAGCGGCTTTAGCGTCTGCTTCTTTCTTTGCTGCTTCTTGAGCAGCAATCTCTTCTGGAGTTGATACTTTAACTTTACTAGTATCAGTTTTGACTTTACCAGTAAGTGGGTCGACTTGAGAAATTACATTTCCACCACCATATTGCTGATTAATTAATGCTGCTGTATCAATAGCATTCTGAAGCGCATCTATTTGAGCCTGAGTCTTACCAGTGGTTCCAACTTTAGCGGTGTAATAAGCATCTTTTGCAGCCTTTGCTGCTTTGTCTGCCGCTGCTTTGTCTGCCGCTGCTTTAGCATCTGCAGCGGCTTTTGCCTCTGCTGCTAAACGTGCCGCATTCTGTGAGTCTGTAACCCCACTAACTCCACCACCAGGTTGTGATGCTTGAAGTTGTGCAAGTTTAGCCTGAGTTGCAGCCAATGCTGCCTTTGCTTGAGCAAGTGTTGTTATAGGCCCACCACTGCCGTCATATTGCGCTAAATCTGGATTAATAGCCATTATACTAGCCCCATATCCTGTCCAACTTTGAGAGTTAATGAATCAAGGGTATCACGCGCATTATTAGTATATGCCCATTCAGGAGTACTCTTTAATCCTCTTTCAAATTGCCAAATTGGCATAGTCTCAGGTTGTCCTGTCTTAGGGTTAATATACTGTAGTGCCTGGCGCAGACGCGGGTCATTGTAAGTAACTGAGTCTGGGTCAACTTCTAAGATATTTGCAATAGAACCCTTGTATGCTGATGCTAGAGCATCAACGCTTGTTCCATTTCGAATTAGTTCAGAATACGCTGGAAATGCGCTGGCGGCTTTTTCACGAATTTCAGCCTGAATATCTTCAATTGTTGTTGTGCCTACAAATAGGTCTTTAGATTTCTGCGTCCAGTATGAATCATTGAAGTATCCTGTTGCAGCAAATGATTGAGCATATGACTTTAAGTCAGAGGTATCCCCAAGGATTTTTCCACCAAAGCCAGTAATTTTTCCTGAGAAAAAAAGTACTTCATCAAATTGATTGTCGTCAAGGCCACGGTCGTATGCATCTCCAGCAATCTTGTCAAAGTCTGTCATAGAAATTTTGATACCAGAATCAACAAGACGTTTACGTGCAGATACCTTATACTTATCTAGTGCATCAAGATAAACTGGATTTTGCTCAAGTTTTGTTTTTTGTCTAGCCTTAACTAGATTGCTTGTATTTTTATAATAATTAGTTTTAAACAAAGCCTCTGTTGCTGCTGCAATATTACCAGCCTTAAAAAGGTTATAGACTGCTTGGAGTTCAGGAAATGCTGCAATTAAAGCCTCACTAATACCGTAAGAACTTGCTGCAGCAATGCCTTCATTTCTTATTTTTGCTTCTGCGGCATCTGCTAGCCTAGCATCATACATTGCGTCTATTGACATTAGGAACCTCTCAAACTATTTGATAGCCATGAATCAAAATCAATACGCTTTTTACGGTCAAAGTCATCTGGGTTTAACTTCTTTAATTGTGATTCAATTGACATTTGAGCAGATTGTGTAGAATAGGCTGGAGTTTGTGTTGTAACAGACTCATACTTACCAGTTTTTTTATTAAGAACCTTTTCTTGAGTTGTTGATAATGTGCCCTCATTAATCTGTTTTTCAAGAGGAGCATACCGCGCTTCAAGTTCTTCTGGCGTGGCAGTCCTTCCCAGGGTATTTTGGTAAACATCATCTATAACTTTAAAAATATCTTCTTTTTTATATTGATAAATTTGACGGCTAGGAAGTGCGGCTTTTTTTGCCTCTTCGTTATCTAAACCAGGAATGTAATCTGCTGCTATTTTTGAATAAAGGTCTGCAAAGGTACGAGACTCGGCTGCAAATTTTGTATAGACTGGGTCGTTCTGGAGTAAGGTCTTAATTGATGCTACAGAAGACCTAACGCTTTGACCAGACTTACGTGCTAATTTTGCTAACTGCCCTAGTTGGGCTGCGGTTAAAGTATCTATAAGTGCAACGTTTGAAACAACCCCTACAACTCCTGGTAAAAATGCGCCAAGTCGGGCATCAATACCAGAACTTAATTTGCTTTCTGGGGCGGCGCCAGATGCACCAGTTGGCTTGGGGACAATGCCTGTATTTTTGATTGGGGTTGTGCCCCGACCTACTACTTGATTAGTAGCCATTATCTTTTTCCGCCAGTTCCTGTTGTTTCAACTATGTAAGTAAAATCATCATCTGTAAAGTATCTGTCATAGAATGCTCCAAAATTAACATCTTTTTTGCGCAAATCTGCAACCTTTTCACCAACGGCATTTTTAATATCAATTGCTTTATCTGTATTAATGCTTGTCTGGCGATATTTTAACATGTCGTAGACGTCATAACGGAAGTTTAAATACTCTACAATTGTATACCAACGCTCTTGCTTGGCAAGGTCTTGCCAAAGCGAAGGACTATTGACAGCCGTTGTTAAAGCGTTGATGGTATCAACTTGTCTCTTTTGGAAACCAGCACCTTGTTTTTCCTCATACCATAAATTGTTATCTGTCTGCATCTTGTCAACATATGCTTTTTTGTAAGCGTCTAGTGTTGCAAGTCCAAAGCCTCGGCTTGGGTCGTAATCGTTATTTGTAAGTTCTTGAGTAACGATTTCAATCATCTTGGTATAATTTTTCCAACCTAGGTTTACAATCGAAGAACGATTGTTTTCTAGGGCGGCGCCTTGTTCTTTAAACTTTTGTTTAGTTCCTGGTATTGCATGGGAAACTAGGTAGGCCTGGGCTGAACTAGAGAAAGCATAGTCGTCATCATTAAAAATTGCACCAAGAGTGCTAAGGTTTCCCTTTTCACCTATAGAAGAAATGATGTTTTCTATTACTTTGCCGTTCTTTTTAACCAAAGCAACAGCAGTATCATCTGACCTAACTCCAGAGAGTGAGTCTGTTAGTTTGTCAACAAGTAAAAAGTAGTCTGGGTAATCATCAGCAAAACGGTCATTACCCTCAGAGCCATAGGCATCATTATATTTTACAAGCAAGTCGGAGTATACTTGAAGTGGAGAAACAAATTTTGGTTGAAGCGGTAGGATACCAGAACCGAGGGCTCTAAGAAGTGCCAATGATTTGGCCTTATCTTTTGCTTCTCTATAAAGCGGACCTAGGTTAGGTGGCTGTATATGGTATTCTGCTACGTATTCAAAACGTAATTTCTCAATAAACATATTTACATCTTTATTAAATTGTTCGCCGTCTTCGCCAACAAATGCCTGATATGCTTGTGCTCCTCGGCGCAAAGTATTTGGCGTAAGTGGAGCAAGAGCGTTTGCAGATGTGCCAAAAGGCAAGAGCAACTGAGCAAACTCTCCTTCTCCAAAAGAATACTTCTTGGAGATTTCATTTAATGCTACCGCACTAAGTGGGCCTGGGGAAAGTACTTGACCGCCAGTTGGGTTAATTGCGTTAAACCAAGTTGTCGGAAGTCTTCCCTTAATTCCAAGTGCTGGCAAATCAACTTCAACATATGTATCGCCATATGCATCAACTTTTACGTCGCCGATGTAGTCTGGAATTTGTGCCATCTGTGAAATTTTGTATGGAAACTCTGGGTGGTCTAACATTATTTTGCCATAGGCTCGATATTGCTCTACAATTGCTGGGAAGAATGCTACTAAATAGTTAAAGGCAGCAGGATAGTTCATGTCTCTGCTAAAAGAGTTTATTTTATTTCTAAATTCAGTTAAGGCGTGTGCCCTGGCTACTGATTCAAACTGCGCTTTATCTTTTTCGGCTAACCTGCGACCTTGAGAGTTTGCTAAAGCAACCATGTTTTGAAGTTTTTCTTGATACTTGGCCTCAAAATAAGGATTATAAGATAATTTAGCAGTCGGCACTGTTGCTAACCAAGCAACGGCATCCTTAAGAGATGCATTTGCTTTAACAACAAAATTACTTTGTCCCAATAGGTCGCGGTTTAAGTCTGAGATAACGGTTGGGCGCTTAGCCAAATCTGGATACATTTCTTTAAGAATTTTAGGAGTAACTTCACCCTTTAAAATTAAAGTTTGTAAACGAGGTTCTGGTGCTAGTTTGTCAACTACGCTTAAAACTCGGTTATACACATATTGTGCATCGCTAGGTGAAAGTTTACGGCCAAGACTTTTGACAATTCCAAATCTTTCAAGATAGTTTCCAGATTCGTGACTTGCAATCCAAGCAATAATTTCTTTTTCAGTTAACTTCTGTGCCATAATCTTCTTTGCAACTTCATCAACTGCAAGATGATTTGTTAAAGTATTTACCCAAGATGACATGTGAAGATTTTCATCTTCTAGGGCAACAAGTGCTACGCCACCATCACGGTCACGTCGAACATTTGCTATACCGAGTTCACGTGTTGAGCCTATCAGGCCACGCATGGTGTCTCGACCTCTAATTTTTTCAAGCATAATCTGGCCTTGAACGCCAGAAAAGGCAGTTTCAAATCCTTCAACACCTGCAACAGTTTGAGTCTTTCTACCTACAGTTTTGCTAGGAATGCCCGCTAACGCAGAATCACGAACCTTGCGGAAAGCATCTTGCTCTTGTTTAATAATTTTAATGTAGTCAAGTTGCTTTTGTATCTCTGGTGTAATCTGACTTGAAACACCAGGCTTTTCAGTTATTGTTCGGTATTCAACTTTTCCGTTAACATCTAATTTAATCTTAGTGCTTTTTCCATTTTTATTTGGAATCATTTCTAAAATAGTTCCAGTTGTATTAGACTTTTTAGAGGTGTAAACGTCGCCTACCTTGTAACCACCAGTAGTCGCTGAAACATACCCTGAATCTTTAAGTTCTTTTTCTGCTGCCTCAAGAATTGATGTGCGCATTGTTATGTCTTGGTTTATGCGTTTAATATTTTTTGCAGGGTTTATTCTTGATTCTGAAATTTTAAGAATTCTAGCAACAGTATTGTGAGAATTACTGATATCGCGTAGGGTTTGAGTACCTAGATTTTTTATTGAATCAAACAAAACTCCATCGCCCCAAGAGCGTAAAGTAGAGTCACGAATAATGTTAATAGGGAATCCAACACGTGCAAGAGTAAAGGTTCTCCAAACAGATTGGAATTCATCTAATGTAGACCTCACGTGTGCAGTAGCCAGCGGCAAACCAGATGCTTCGCCTCTACGTTTTTTGTAAGAACCAAATGCTTTGTCAAGCAACTTAACGTCTGCAAGATATGCACCGTTTGCAAGTTGAGAAATAAGTAGAGGGTCTTTAACTATAGTTTGCTCAAGCCCTTCGCCTTCTACAAAATATGCTCTATTCTCATTTTTTGCTTCTTTTGCTTTTGCAACATTCATCTTTGATTCATTTAGCCACCTAGCAACAATTTCATTTCTTAAAGTTTCTGGAAGTGAATGTTTTTCGGCTACGCGAGTAATTATTTTTTCGTTAAATGCTTCAACAAGTAAGTTTTTTACTCCTTCGCCTTCTGCCATTGCGAAGTCATTAGCAAACTTTCTTGCCTCTAGTGGAGTCATAACTCCCCTGGCAACGGCCATTCTTGCAGTAGTTCTTATGCGAGTGGCGCTTTGGATAGCATCATTAAAATTAACTGTCTGGTGGGGTGCATCATCAAGGGCTCTGTTTATTGTTCTAACCACAACAGATAAACCAGTCTTTTGATAAATAGTTTGTGTTGCTTTGCCCTGTAAAGTTGCACGTGTAGTCGTATCCAGTGCGCCTTGCTCAAGGCCCATTGCAACACGGTTTTGTGCTCTATCTAATTTGACAAGTTCTATGTGTTTAACAAAAGACTTTGGCAAGCCAGAGGCTACTGTTCTTTCTTGCAAAGCAGAATCAAGAAAAAGGGACCTGTCTAGCCAACTCTTGGTTGAGCGCAAATCGCTTAACTCTTCTTTAATTATTTTAGAGTTTAACACTGAGTCATTTTCGCCAATAATTGCTGTCTGCAAACCATTTTTTTCAGTAAATTTAACTTGCGCTTCAAGGCGCTGAATTTCAGCAAAAGTTGCAGGTGCTCTTGTTTGAAGTTCTGCTAAAGCAGTTTTGTCGCCACGACCAATTCTAAAAATTAAACTCTGGCTAACAGCGTCTTTTCCAGCAAGAAGAGATGCAGCAACTTGTCCATATTCATTATTTTTAAATTGAGAATGAGATTGAATAGAAACAGCATCGCTGTTTTTAATAAACTCATAGAGGTCGGTGTAAACAGTTGTTTCACCCGCGGCTGTTTTTTTGTGCAATTCAATATCGTTAGCAAGACGTTGCGCTGCCCGTGCTGGTTCATTAGTTAAACGTGCAACCGACTTTTCAATTGGGCCACTAAGTTTTGCATTAATGCCACCAACTACTGCGCCCTTGGTAACAACGCCAGCAAGTTTAACGCCCTTAATATCTGGGGCTGTTGCAATTTCAAAACCAAAATTTAGTATTCCAGAAGTTAAAGCGCCAATACCCTTTTGTGTATCACCAAGAGTTTTCCACCCACTAATATTAGATGCGTTATGTACAACATCTCTACCAAAGTTGTATTTTTCTTGTCCGACTGCACTTTGCGAAAGTTTAGCAGATTTTTTAATATCTTTATCGATGGCATCAAAAGCGCCTGCTTCTGATAATGCTCTTTCGGCTTTACCTGCAAGGCCTGCTCCAATACCAAAACCAGCAACTGCACCTGGAACAGCACCTACTCCGCCAGCAAGTAATCCCGCTCCAAAACCAGCAACCGCACCCAAGGCTCCACCCGCAAGCATGCCAAGGCCAGCAAGTAATCCCATGCCAGCATCGTGGCGAGTGATATCATTTAAAAATGCATAGTTAGACCTAACGTTGCCTGTTCCAGCCATTAGGGCTTTTGTGGCTTTACCGTTGGTTTTTTTATCTAGTTCAGCAATAGTAAATGCTGCTGCGCCAAAACCCGCACCTACAGCCGCTCCGCCTGGTCCAAGAACTGCGCCAGCAGCGCCTCCTGCAACAATGCCAGAAGGTTTACCTAAAACTGAGCCAACGGCGTTTAATGCGCCTTGTCTACCTGTTTCAATATAGTCATTATATGACCTTGGATTTTTAGGCAAAGACTTAGCAATGTCAAGGGATGTTCCAAAGTTTATTTTTTTGTTAGGGTCATAAGGGCTTTGTGAGCCATCATTTTTATCAAAAAAATTATGTATTGCTCCTAAGAGGTCCCACATTAAATAGCCATCCCGTTTTCAGGGGGCATTAAATTGCTTCTTAAATATTGTACATAGTCCCTGGTCCCCTGAGAAGAACCTGGTTGGGTAGCCCAAAACTCAAGGAGTGGTAAATTTTCAATTATTGCTTGTACGTCTGGGTCTTCATTTGGTTCTTGTGGAAGCCCAGCAAAATTATTTGGTTGCCCCAATGGTGACAATCCGTTTAAAACATCTTCTTTTGGAAGTTGAGTTGGGTCTGTTGCTGCTGGAATTGAACTAAGTTTAGGAGAATCTGGTTGCTTATACATTGTGGCTCCGCCTTGCTGAGCCATTGTTTCTGTTCCGCTAGAACCCATTTGATTCATACCAGGAATATACTTCTTGCCTTGGCCCGATGTTCCAGCGCCGCCAGTACCAGATACTTGAAAATTTTGTGCAGCGGGTATTGCCATCTTAGCCTCCTACTTAAATTGTTTAAATATATGAATTGGTTCTGAGCACATATTATCGTATTGAATTGCAATAGCGACTGCTTTACGAACCATTGTTTCTGCTTGATTAATAGTTTTTACTTTTTCCACACCCAACGCTGCCAATGCGCCGAGGGCAACATCGCCACCACTACCCATAACATATACATTGCGAACATCGGTATCCCAAGAGTAATCTTCAGAAACCGAAAAAACTTGCCCTTTGACTGAGATAAGAAATCCTCCATCAATTTGCGCAACCTCGCCGTCTTCTTTCATGTCAATACCAGCATCAACAAAATTCTTACGCATTGCTGGTATAAACTTTTGAGTCATGTAAACATTTAAATCTTCTTTAATTGTAGGCTTAGGTTGTACGTAGCCGTAATGTAAAACATTACTTGCACGTGATGAACCACACCCAGCAATTAATACACCATTGTTTTCTACAATCTTTGGTGTCTTTGCTATTTGAAAACGTCCATGCTCATCACTAAGGCGTGAATCACATCCTAGTACCGACCAACCGTCACCTTGTATCGCTACCAGCGTTGTCATTATTGTCCCTTATTAGATTAAAGTTTATTTGTTGTCGTTGCCCTTGATGTTGCGTTTCCAGAGCCCGTTAGTCCAGCAATTAAACTCATTGCATCAGGGGGTGGGCCTTGCGGTGGTGCACCCATTGGAGAGCCTTCTGCTGGGGCTCCACCTGGAACAGGGGACGGCTGCTCGACAGGAGAGCCTGGTGCCCCAGCAGGAGGAACCTGCTGCTGCGGAGTAAAGATGTCAGTAACTGCGTCTTCTAACGCCTGACCCTTTTGACGGGATTTAATTACTGCAGCAATTTTAGTTATAATTGGGGATGGGTCTCCACCACTTGATGCCATCTGTGGAATAGCCTGGCTTAATGCGGTGATTGAACCAAGTAGAGATGTACGTAATCCTTCAACTTCAATCTTTTCAAGTTCCTGTGTAACGTTAACTGTAAATGGAAGTTCACGCATTGCCATGTCTTTAGAGATAAGTCCGCCGCCAAGTGCTTGAAGCATAAAAATAAGACCCTGTGCTGGATTAAGACCAGCAAGCATACCATAGCGTACATCGGCTGAATGGTCGCCCTTAATGTCTTTTGTTGGCTTGTATGTAACCTCGTAAGGAGAACCAGAGTCTACGCCACGAATTGTTTTTTCTTCTGGGAAAATGTACTCGTCTACGCAAAAACAAATTTCAATAACATCGCGAAGGGCTGCAGCAAAGATTGCTTGTGCAGATTTAACTTGTGTATCAAAGGCACCCATAAGGGCTTGTACGCCCTGGCCTGTTACAACAGAGGCGCTGATATTTCCAGAACGTCCTTCTGGATAACGCGTACCTGCGCGAAGTTCTTGGTTAAGCAACTGCGATTCTGTAAAAGCGCCTTGTGGAATGTTAAGTTCAACACGACGAACGCCCGCTGGGTTGGCGGTGCGAATAACCGCGTCGCCACCCAACTGGAGTTCTTGTACGTCATTTGGTAACACAATAGGTGCTTGTACACTTTTCTCTGCTGCTTCCATAGCCAGTAAGGCGAAACGGTTGCGGAGAAGTTGAATACCTAGTACGTCGTCGAATTGTCCACGCATCTCACCGTCAATAGACGGTTTACGCGCCACAACAACCATCATTTTGCCAAGCGGGTTAGACGCTTGAGATAAAATTAAATTGCTACGTCTTGGAACATAAATAACAGACTGGTCTTTATCGTAATAACGAATCATTTCAATCTGTGCATTAAGGTCTTGCTTGTAGCCATCTGGCCCAAGAAGTTCTCTATCAAACTCTGGGAACTGGGATACCAGTTCACCAAGGGTTAAAGAGTATCGTTTAGCAAAAGCCACACAACGTCCGTAGCGGTCAAATTCTGGGTAAGCCCCAATTGGATTTTCTACGCGGATACGTGGTAACTTGCTTTCTTCATCCAATTCAATTACGAACGGGACGAAACCATATGTTAAATACCAGTCTGCTCCAGAATACATTTGTACTGCTAGGTCAGAGTGCTGGAAATAATTAGATGCAATGCGTGTGCGCTTATCAGCAAAACTGCGGGCACGGTCATTGACTTGATTTGCTGCAGAACAGTTAATGGCTGGCAGTGGGGCCATGACCTCAGAAAGGTCACGGGCTACTACGTCAATAAAGTTAGCAACTACGTTAGCGTCAACACCTTCTGGGAAAAAGTTAGGGTATACCTGGGCAATCTTTCCTTTACGGACAGCAAGTACGTCAAGGTTACGCGCATCACGTTCGTGATTGCGGTAACGCAGGGAATCAACCCGTGCCGTTACCTGCTCTATTGTTAATGCCATTGTTGTCCTAACGATTGATTAAAAAATTATCTATTTTTGATTGAGCCAAGGAGTCCGCCAAGACCCCCGCCACCCATTGGCTTAAAAACTTTACCAACGTTAGAGCCACTTTTGCCAGAAATACCAGAACCGCTGCGAATTGAAACCGTTCCTTTAGGTGTAATTCCTTTTGCATTTTTTGCTTCAATTGGTTTTGCAGTCTCTCTAGCCAAGGCACCAGATTTAGTAATATTTACTCTTGTTTGCTCCATAGCATTTAATGACTTGCGATGTATATCGGGTGTTGATGCAACTACCTTAGCATTGCCACCTGAGGCCTTAATATCTTTATTGATAATTTTTCTTTTTAGTGGCGCAAAAAGTGAACCAGGTCTTGGGGATGGCATATTATTTTCCTTAACTGTATTGGTCTGACCATTGGTCTGAGAATGCTTCATCCAAGTTAATGGATTGGCGTTGATTAATTTGTGCTTGAGTTGCCCAACGATTCTGGGCAAACTGTCCTACATTAGAAGAACGTTGCATTAGTTCACGTACACGAATAATTGCAAACCAAAGAGCCATAACACAATCAGTTGGATTCTTGGTGTCAGGCTTCCAAGTGATGAGTTCTTGCACTAGAGTCTTTAAACCCTCAGAACCTTCATTGCTTGGTAGTTCTATTAAGTTATTATCTTGGAAACGCCCATCGCGGGTATTACCAAAAAGGGTTGCCATAGAGGCAACACCGAAAGATACGTCCCATTTGTTTTTGCCAGTGTAGTGTGAATTCAACTGGCAACCGTGAGAGGCTAAGTAGTTTCTTAACACATCATCCAAAGCGTATGCTTTTTGATGAGCGTTGATTTCAATTCTTAACTCTTGAGGCTTATATCGTTCTACCCAGTCTTCAATAAGATTTTGAATCTTAGCAGGGGTAGGTTCTGTCATGTTAATGCAATCTAAAACGTATACTCTTCCGTCTGCGCGATTATATGAAACAACCACAGCACCAGTAGCCCCAGACATAGCGGGGTCAAGACCAATAACAGTATAGAGGCTATCAATATTTTTCGGATGTCCAGGTGTACCCGCCTTTAGCGGTCCTCTCTTTCGCATTCCGTTGACTGAGCCAGCCACACAGGTTGGAGAGAATATCGAGTCTTCTTGGACATCTTCCTGTTGGTAGACCATAGCCCATACAGATGGAGCGACCTCAGAGCGACGCTTAAAGAGCGAGGGTCCGTCCCATTTGGGGTATAATCCATTTTCAAGTGCGTCGTCCAAATCGCTTTCTTGTTGGTCCGTTGCGGGCCACAATGTTTTCCATTTTTTAGGGTCTTCATCAAACTCAAGAACTGCTGGCATAGCGCAGTAGGTAAAGGGGGTCTTGCCGCCCGTCCACTGCCCACCATCTCGAATCATCTTATACATGTCTATGGGTGAGACACGTGTTCCTACAATAACAAGTTTACCGTGTCGGCCTAGACGAGTGATAACTTCTTTCTGAAGCCACTCAATCTGCTTTTCCCACTCATGGGCATTAGAGCCCATTACCACGTCATCTAGGATAATCAGGTCTGCACGTGCACCATAAATCTGAGACCCGAATCCCAGTGCTTGTACCGTAGGGTCTTTTTCGCCAGAGTCACGACCTGTGCCTAGGTAAATCATATCAGCAGACCATTGTGTAGCATCTGCCTTGTATCCACCATTAGGGCCAAAGGCCGTCTGTAACCTCATGTAAGCAGGGTGAGATAAACGGGTCTTGATTGCCCCAAGGAACTTACGGGCCATGCCCTGGGTCTTGGAAACAATAATTACACGACAGTTGGGATTTTGTACAATCTTGCAAGTAACGTAGTTAATTGTAATAGTTGTAGACTTAGCATGCTCAGGGGGCACGTTAATAAGAACACGGTTGGGGTCCCCAGGTTCATAGGTCATACCCCTGGGGTTCCAACTAGGCTGCCTGCCCTCCATGAGGTCAATCCAATTGAGTTGATGCTCAAAAAGTTTAGAGTCTAGAAACTGCTCGGAGAACTCGGGGAAGGCTAGGGTCTTAAGTTCTGATAGTTCAGCCTTGATACCTTTGCCAGCAAGTCTAGCCTTATCGGCCTTATCTTTAAAATCAGGGTCTTGCATGGACCATTGCCGAAAGGCGGTATCTTGTCTACCCACGGCGGCCATGGCGGCTGTAATAGTAGCACCCTGTTCTAGTAGGGCTAGGACCTTGGCTTGAGCCTCATCCTTGGGTACAGACTGTACTCCAGGCTTTCTTCCCATAGTTGTCCCATCCAATAAACACCGATTTAACGGTAATAGTATGCGGACAGAACTGTCCCAATATTATTAAAAATCTATATATTATATAAGAGATTTCGGAATCAAAGGGAGAAATCTCCCTATATATAATCTTTTATCTTATACTATAGATAACCCGTTCAAACGGGTAAAAACCGAGTTTTTGCTAAAAGATATTTTATTATAGGGTAGTAATTGAGCGTGTAGTGTGACTAGCGTCACACCTTTCTAGTATGATATAGATAGCCCCCATTATAATATATAACAGAAAATAATTATTGGATACTATAAGTGGGTACGGGGTCGCGAATTAACAACCCTGGGGTAGCATTTGGCTAGGTTTACAGAATAATAGTTATCGGATGTTACCCAATAGTAATGATTCGACTATCCCCTAGAGCCTGTGGATAAACCTGTGGATAAGTAGGGGCGATTTAATATAGTTATCCACAGACCTAATCCCTATCCTGTGGACAGCCATCCCGCGCTCGGGCGTGTCGCCCAACACAAACAATCGAACAGGTGTTCGATAGATTAAGTTACTGGCTAGTAACATCCTGATGTGGCAATATGTACTAAATGTCCGAATTGACCTTATTGCCCCGTTATGGTAGAATATGTCCTATAAGTCGGATATGTCGCAAATGTCGCTATATTATATAGTGACCAAAACTAGGGGAATGGATTAGACATATTGCGGATTTAGGCACTAAGATAAAGACATGGACAAAGAGTCCACGCAGTACCCAAACAAAGGAAAAAAAATGACAAAGGAAAACACAGTAAAAAACACTAGCCCGCTAGTGGATTTCAATGATTCACTATCTGCTGAATACATGGACGTAATCTCAAAGGGAGAAGATGCAAATATCGCTAACCTCGAGTTCATTAAGTCACTCGATAACCAAATGCAAACAGGCTTAACCCAAGCAGTAGCAATCGCCACACTTAAGTTCACAGCCAAGGGAATCAAAGTAGGCATAATCGTTAAGCATGGACATATCGCTTCAATCCCTACTGCTCGCCTAATCGTTGATAAGTACTTTAATGAGATGCCAGAGACAACAGCCTCAGCCGTTCTCACTCTTGCCTCTCGAGTTCTTGCGGATGTAAAGGCAAGCGGAGTCCGCAAGCACATTGCAAAGTTCGACACACTCAAAGAGTTATCCGATAACACCAAGACCAAAGCAGAATCCCAAGCGGATGCCAAAGCAGAATCTCAAGATGAGCAGATGCAAGAATCAGCAAAGGCCATTACTCTCGAGAACATTGTGGATGCTGTTGATTCTTACCTCTCAGCCAATGACCTCAAGACTCTCACCACATGCGAGTTGGAGAAATTGCACAAGGTAATCGCAAAACTAATCACAGTTGAAAACAACACCAAGGCGTTGGTCAAGTAATCGCCTAAGAGATAGCCCTCAACCCGAAAGGGTTGGGGGTTATTTTTTTACGCCCAACACAAACCAACACAAACCTGTGTGGCGTGTCGCGTGTGGCGTATCGTGTAGCGCACCCCGTCCAACACAAATTTTTGGCGCGTGTGGCGTGGATAGTGTGCGCTATATTATATAGTGACCCACATTATGCACTTGACATTCGACCCCCCATGGTGTATAGTAGTACTTGTAAGTCAGAGAAGCGGAAGGCATCCTGCCCCCGCTATATTATATAGTGAAAGGTAGTGAGATGAATAAAGATACCCAAACTTTGCTTCGCTTAATTGCCAAAGCAGAGGTCGTAAAGAATCACGCTGATGAAGCCCAACGCCTAGCAGACCTACATGCTCGCGGTGTTAAGGCTGTGGCTGAGGCTTCTAGTCGGGAGTCAATGTGAAAGCCTTAGCACAATGGGCTTGGTGCGTTGAGTGCCAAAAGCGTATGCCAATGGAAGAATACGCGTATGGGCATGATTGTGAGGCATCATAATGAGCCACTCAGATAACACCCAGCGAAAGTTCGACAAAAACTTGCCCGCGTGGCTTGCATTTAAGTTATGGCTTAGGGATGTAGACCCCGAAGACACCGCTATATTATATAGCAGACCAGCAACCAAACGCCAATGGCGCAGAGATATAGAAATGGAGTTAGGCGCATGAAAATTACAATTAGCATCCCTAATCCTTACAAGGCATGGAAGAATAACCGCAAGGTTATACTTACTAAGCGCCAAGCGCAGATGATTAGCACAGTATTGCACGATTATAGGCTTTCAAAGTCGGGCGATAATTTCGTATTTGGGAAAGACTATATCCAGCGCCTAGAGGATATAATGGATGCGCAGATATTTGATGGCCATGTGTATCGCTATCAAAAATTAGTCAAGATAGAGGAGTTAGGCGCATGATTAAATGCCCTGAGTGTAAAATCATCATGACCATTGAAGCATATGCCTACGGCCATGATTGTGAAGTGTGACTTTCGCGCTTGACATATGCCGTCTCATATGGTAAGATTAAGGTATTAAGTGAATGAGAGCCTACCCTGATTTGGGCAGGCAGTAGGCTGGTCGTCCATGATAGGCAGTTACGCGAGTGCGAGTCTCGCGGTGGACACGCTCACTATATAATATAGTGGCACTAACAAGGAGATGATATGAACCTAATCAACCTAGATGTAAGCGAATGGGGCTTAGACCTTTCGACTTACTTTGGTGATGTGTATGTTGCATGGCGCACTATCGTTTTGGTAGTCGTTGTCGTGTCTGTTATGCGTATCACTAAGATTATCCGTAAGCGTGTCAGCGCATGATACCTGCAGATGAATTAGTGGCTCGCGCCGACACAAACACCTCATGGGATTCCATGATGACGCACGAACTGGCCGAGGAAATCCTTGAGCGCAGTATCACCCGCGAAGAGTGGGATGTTATCCGCGACACGTTAGACGATAACGTGTATGAGACTCTTATGAGTTTCCGATGAAGTTCGGTAGCATGGTGCTAGATGAAGTTTCAACGGAATTACTGCGTAAACTGCTCGATTTTGCTGGCGAGGAGTTGATTAACAAAGAAGGCGTTAGCGAAGATGTAATAGAGCGCTATTGTCACCTGTATAATGAGACAGTTGAGCAGTTAAATATCTTTGATGAGACCGCTTATGTCTTAACGGAGAACATAGCCATGGCCTTAGAACCCACAGGCTGGGATGATGAGTACATGCATGAGACACCTGAGGGCATAATCGTGCCTGAATCCAAACTAGGGGATGATGAATATGATTACGCTGACATTTACTGACCCAGAGATTAACCAACTACGCCAAGCACTACGAGCATTAGAGGAATCCCATAAACGGAATTGCTTTCCTGCCCTAGAGGTGCTAGTATTAGAGATGCGCCGTAAGGTTGCTGATGCAGTTATAGATGCAAAGACATTGCCTGAACTGATTGAGTTAGTAAGTAAGTAAATCCTCTCGCTATATAATATAGCGGAGTTAAACTGAAAGGATAGGGACATGGACGAAGTTGATGAGACGAACGAAATCACGTGCGCGGTATGCTTAACTGGCACTGATTCGGAAAACACATTTACTACAGTTGATGATGATGTAGTCTGCGAAGATTGCATGCGCATGTGTGAGAAGTGCGAAGATATACACACGATTAACAGCGACATGAACTACGTTGATAATCAAGAGATGTGGTGCATGAGTTGCACAGAAGATTACGCCTACTGGTGTGATTCATGTGAGTACTACACCACCGAAGGCACTGTATATATCAGAGATAGACAAGCCTCATGGTGTACAGATTGCGCCAGTGATGCTCACTATTGTGATGATTGCGATGAATACTATGGAGACGGATGCAATAACTGCGAGCAAGAATCTAAGGTGATTCATGATTACAGTTACCGCCCTGATGCTATCTTCCATAGCACCGACAAGAATGAACGTCTGTTCTTTGGTATCGAGATTGAGGTAGAGGCTGGGCGTAAGGTGCAAGAAGCATCGGAGTACGCATACCAGTTGGAAGAGCAGGAGTTAGCCTATCTCAAGCATGACGGCTCACTTAATTGTGGCTTTGAGGTGGTGACACATCCAATGTCGCATGATTTCTATAAGAATGAGGCTGACGATTTCTTCAAGGTCATTGAAGGATTGCGTAGCAACTACAGGGTTAAGTCATGGGATACAAGTACGTGCGGATTACATATCCATATCTCACGCTCTGGCTTTAATGGTGGTCCGCATATGCACCGATTCTTGAACCTTATCTATTCCAATCAATCGTTCTATGAGACTCTTGCTGGTCGTTCATCTGACCAGTGGGCTAAGTTCACAGATATATTACAACAAGAATACAAGCGTGATGCAGAAGGTAATCGTACTTATAGTACTAATGAGCGTGGGTTCCATGAGTATGATGTGGTTACAAAGCGTTCATTCAAAGGTAAGTTAGATAATAGTCGCAGTAGTGATAGATACTCTGCGGTTAATACCCAGAATAGAGAGACGCTAGAGATGCGTATCTTTAGAGGCACAGTAAATGGTGATACTATCAAAGCCCACTTAGACTTAGCGCATGCCAGCGTTGAGTATACCCGAACTATGAGCATCAAAGATATTCGTGAAGGTGGTGCGCTGACATCCACTCAGTTCATACGCTACATAGCAGAAAATGCAGAGTTGTACCCTAACCTGCTCAATAGAATCACCAAGTTAATCCCTGTAGTAGCAACCGCTACTATATAATATAGTGAGAGAGAGATAAGAGATGTGTTTATTAGTTGTATGTTCGCCCAACTCGACTCCTAAGAAAAAGGATTTAGAGTGTGCATCATGTAATAATCCGCATGGCTTTGGCTATGCAGTAATCACCCCGAACGGTATTGTTACTGGTCGCGGTATGTCTGCCAAGAAAATCATTAAGGAGTTCTTGGAAGTACGCAAGGAGTATCCAAACAGTTACGCTATGTTCCATGCTCGCTATGCTACGCATGGTGTCAAGAATGAGGATAACTGTCACCCATTCAAGGTAGATGAGAATACCTATCTTGCACACAATGGCATCCTTGATGTAGATATTCATGCAACTGATAAGCGTAGTGATACGCGTGTCTTTGCAGAAGATATGCTACCTTCTATGGGTGGTGTCTCTGCCCTTGATGATGATAATGTATGGAAGATGCTAGGTAAGTGGGCTAGTGGTAGCAAGATTGCTATCTTTACACTAGACCCTAACGCTAGGGCTAACTGTTACATTATCAACGAGAGTTCTGGTCATTGGGATAATGAAGGCATGTGGTGGTCTAATACTACCTACAAGGCATCGGCATGGTCATCCTATGTGGGGTTGCCCAGTATTACGTCGGCTACGGCGTATCAGAAGAGCGATGAAGAAGAGTTGGGATTCTGCGGTGTCTGCCTGACAGAAGCGCAAGAAGATGCCAACCCTTACTTCTGTGAAGTATGTTCAATATGCTATGATTGTAACGGCACATATCAAGACACGTGCCTATGCTGGACACCAGAGACAGACCGATATGCAACCAA
>Ga0209107_10000705_pt1 | contig 19227 bp, 13 predicted proteins | sample LakErihyJuly2011_2_FD_187460 | JGI IMG/M metagenome (GOLD analysis project Ga0209107, IMG submission 187460) | Freshwater microbial communities from dead zone in Lake Erie, Canada - CCB hypolimnion July 2011 (SPAdes) (version 2) | ecosystem: Environmental > Aquatic > Freshwater > Lentic >... | reverse complement strand
AACTAGCCGCTATTTGCTCCCTTGGCTCAATAAAAGTTACTTTAAAGGAAGATTTTCCTGGATTCTGTTTCAAATTCTTTTCTAAGAACGTAATAATTTCTTCATTTAAATGAGCAGGGTGTAAAGTAATTTCAATAGATCTGGTTTGGTTTTGTTTTACCATTTCCAATAAAGACATGGATTGAATTTTAAATTCAAAATTATTGACTTGATTAAAACGCGTTCTAAAGGATCCGTTAATGTATACTTTTTGTCCAACTTCTAGATAGTTTTGAAATTTCACATAATCCTCACTCCATAAAATAAAATCTGTTTTACTAGTAAAATCTTCTATCACAAAAGAACCAAAATTCTTGCCTGTTTTTGTAATTCTATGTTGAACATCGGTGATTAAACCTGCTAGTTTAAATGGCTTACCCAAATTATTAGGATGAACCGCTAAATTATCTCTTACTTCATTAAAGTCAATGATATTAGTGAAATGATAGTGACGCATTTCAAAATTAAAATGATCTAATGGATGTCCACTCATAAAAATACCAGTTACATCCTTTTCATGTTCTAAGGTTTCGGTCAAAGTCCAAGGCTCACATACGGCTAATTTTGGAACAGGCACTTGCATGGCCGAAGGAAGGTCACCAAATAGGGTATTGGTGGTACCTGTACTCATTGCTTGGGTAGCTTGCGCAAATTGAATCAGTTTTTCTAATCCATTCACTCTATCTCCATCACCAACATGAAAATATTGGGCTCTACTGTATTCTGGAAAACAATCAAAAGTGCCAGAATATGCCAAACTTTCTAAAGACTTTTTATTTACTGCTCGAGACAACACTCTTTTGATATAGTCTACCATATCTATAAAATGACCGCTTTTATCCCGCTCTATAATAATGGCTTCAATAGCTGCTTCACCAACCCCTTTTAATCCACCTAATCCGAATCTAATTTGACCCTGTTTATTAACCGAGAATCCTTTTAGTGATTCATTGATATCTGGCCCCAATACTTTTATGCCCATTCTTTTACACTCTTCCATAAAGAAGGTTATTTTATCAATACTTCCTGCATGATTTAAAACAGCCGACATATATTCCCCAGGATAATGTGCTTTTAAATAGGCTGTTTGATAAGCCACCATGGCATAACAAGTAGAGTGTGATTTATTAAAGGCGTATTGTGCAAATGCTTCCCAGTCGGTCCAAACCTTATCTAATACATTTTCAGGATGACCGTTTTTAACTGCCCCCGCAACAAACTGTGCTTTCATTTTATCCAGAACAGATTTTTGCTTTTTACCCATGGCTTTTCTCAATACATCGGCATCCCCTTTCGTAAACCCAGCAATTTTTTGACTTAGTAACATTACCTGTTCTTGATACACTGTAATACCATAAGTATCTGACAAATATTCTTCCATTTCAGGTAAATCATATTTGATAAACTCACGGCCATGTTTACGTTCAATAAAATTTGGTATATATGCCATTGGACCTGGTCGGTACAAAGCGTTCATTGCAATTAAGTCTGCAAATTTATCCGGTTTTAAATCACGTAAATATTTTTGCATTCCTACCGATTCAAATTGGAAGGTAGCATTGGTTTCCCCTTTTTGATATAATTGAAAAGTTTTTTCATCATCTAATGGTATTGTATCTAAATCTATTTTAATACCATGATTTTGATAAATTAATTCTAATGCAGTTTTTAAAATGGAAAGGGTTTTCAATCCCAAAAAGTCCATCTTAATTACACCCGCTTCTTCAATTACTGAACCTTCAATTTGAGTAATCCAAAGGGTAGAGTCTTTGGAAGTGGCTACTGGCATAATCTCCGTTAAATCCTTAGGGGCAATAATGATGCCTGCTGCATGAATACCAGTGTTTCGTATAGAACCTTCTAATTTTTCTGCTTCATGTAAAACGATAGATCTTAAATCGGTACCCTTATAAATTTCTCTTAATTTTTTTATGTTGTCAATATCTTCTAATTGATATCCTTCTTTTTCTGCCAAGGATTTATCACCTTCTTTTGCAGTTAATGGTGCATGTAAGCAGCGGCCTAGTTCGGTACCTGGTCTATCGGGTACTAACTTGGCTAATAAATTGGATTCAGACAATGGCAAGTCCATTACACGAGCAACATCCTTTATACTACTTTTTGCAGCCATTGTACCGTAAGTAATAATTTGGGCAACCTGTTCTTTGCCATATTTTTCAACTACATAATCAATCACTTTTTGACGTCCTTCATCATCAAAGTCCGTATCAATATCGGGCATGGACTTTCTGTCTGGATTTAAGAAACGCTCAAATAGCAATTGGTATTTAATGGGATCAATATTGGTAATACCAATACAATAGGCAACCACACTTCCCGCAGCCGATCCTCTTCCAGGTCCAACAAAAACGTCCATTTCACGACCCGCTTTAATAAAGTCACTTACAATTAAAAAATAACCTGCAAATCCCATGGTTTGTATAGTGAATAATTCAAAGTCGATACGCTCCTGTAATTCTGCGGTAATTTCTGGGTATCGTTTGTGGGCACCTTCCCAAGTAATATGTTTTAAGAATTCCCACTGATTCATGTTGGCATCCTTATGAATCTTAAACTCCTTGGGGATAGGGAAGGCGGGGAGTAAAATGTCTTTCTTTAAATTCAGTACTTCCACTTTATCAACAATGGCATTTGTATTGTCAATGGCTTCGGGAATGTCACTGAACAATTCAATCATTTCATTTTGTGTCTTAAAATAAAATTTATTATTTGGAAACTTGAACCTTCGATTTTTAATTTGTAGCTCATCATTTACAAAATCATCAAAGCCAGGGGTACTTTGTTTCTCTCCGGTATTTACACATAATAATATATCATGTGCATTGGCATCGTCCTCATTTACATAGTGACTATCATTGGTTGCAATAACATGGACTTTAAATTTTTTTGCAAATTTTAATAGGGTAGCATTAATCGTTTCTTGTTCAGGAATTTGGTGTCTTTGTAATTCAATATAATAGTCATCCCCAAAAATATCAAACCACCATTTAAATTCTTTTTCAGCGGCTTCTTCGCCATGTCTTAAAATATATTGTGGCACATGCGCTCCTATACAACAGGTAGTTGCGATAATGCCTTCATGGTATTGTAAAATTAATTCCTTGTCAATCCTTGGATATTTGCTATACATTCCCTCTATGTATCCAAGAGAAGTTAACTTTATTAGATTTTGATATCCAATGGCATTTTTTGCGAGTAATACTTGGTGAAAACGGTCGTCTTTATTTTCTTTGGTGAAAGTTTTTTGATGTCTATCCTTTACCATATAAAATTCACAACCTACAATGGGTTTCACCACAGGTTCTAAAATGTCATTTCCATTTTTATCTTTTCCAACTACTTTTGTTTTTTTCCAAGCCTGATTCACAAAATTAAATGCACCAAACATATTTCCATGATCCGTAATGGCCAAAGCTGGCATATTATCGGTCATTGCTTTTTGATAGAGTTTATCAATAGAAGCTGCACCATCTAAAAGGGAATATTGTGTATGAACGTGTAAATGGGAAAAAGTTGGCATAATTGGATAGAGACTAAGTACGCAAATATCGATAAAAAGAGGGGTTTAAAATGAGCTAATTTTCCACAAAAAATGGTTAAAAATGGCTGGTTTTAAGTTTATTTTGGGCTTCTTGGCTTAACTTGCATACCATGCAAATAAAAACTTTATTATATAACATCAGTTTTATGATGGTAGTTATATTTCTTGGTAGTTGTACAACACTCCAAAATATGACCAAAATAGTAAAGCCAAGCCCGAGGGCAGCAAATACTAGAACTGCGAATATTGAGTTTTTAGAAAACTTATCGGTAACACCTGGGAAAGTTTATATAAATAACGCTTCCATTGGTATTGAAGAGATCGACCCACTTGATAGCAAACCATTAGATAAAATGCCCGATAATTTATCGGATATTGAAAAATCAAATTGGTTACAATTAAAATATTCCATACTTGTAGATGTTCCAGTAGAATCTATTACTAATATTACATTATTAAAAAAGATAGATGAATGGATTGGCACACCCTATGTTTACGGAGGAAGTACTAAGAACGGGGTAGATTGTTCTTACTTTGCTTTAGATGTGATGCAGGTTACCTTTAATAAAAAATTAAATAGAACCGCAGCGGAGCAATATGCGCAAAGTAAAAGAATAAATTGGAACGAGCTAAAAGAAGGCGATTTAATATTTTTTAAAACCCAAGGGCCTAATAAAGTTTCGCATGTTGGTATCTATCTGAACAATAATAAATTTGTACATGCCTCTTCAAAAAAAGGGGTTACCATCAGTGATTTATCAGAACCATATTATCAACGTACTTTATTTAGCATGGGTAGGATTGATGAGAATAATAAATAAGTTAAAGCTTACTCTATTATCACCTCTACGTAGTATTGCTTCTTTATTTCTTCAGCAAAAGTTTTTGTATCAAAATTTGCAATTTTAATTAATCTTTTTTGAGGCTGGTAATCTGTAGGTAAAAATTCAAAATGTTTACTCGCATAGTTAAAATGTAGTGGCATATCAAAACCTGCTATACAATTTTTCCATTGATAAGTTAGTATTTGTTCTTTTTGGTCATATTGAAAGGAAAAAACTGGAATTTGAATGGTTCTTAAATACTGATCAAATACCTTACTAAAGTTAATTCCAGATTTATTGGAGATATAATTTTCAATTTGTTGGGTAGTCACCGTTTGATGATAGAAGTCCTTATTTAATCCTATTAATATGGATCTAAACAAACTATCATTATTCATGGCATGTCTAATATTGTGAATCATGCTTCCTGCTTTAGCATACATATCACCACTTCCTTCTTTATTTACACCGTATTGTCCAATAATGGGTTTATCGTTTCTTATCGTTCTTCTGCTACCCACACTATATTCATTACCTGCTTCTTTGCCATAATAAAATTCCGTGAATAAGGTTTCTGAATAATTGGTAAACCCTTCGTGCACCCACATATCGGCAATATCCTTAGTGGTAATATTATTAGCAAACCACTCGTGTCCACTTTCATGCACTATAATAAAGTCCCATTGTAATCCCCAACCAGACCCTGATAAATCTCTACCTAAATATCCATTGGCAAATTTATTACCATAGGCAATTGCAGATTGGTGTTCCATCCCTAAATGAGGGCTTTGTATCATTTTAAAACCATCCTCATAAAACGGATAGGGGCCAAACCAGTGTTCAAAGGCCTTAAGCATTTGTGGTACTTGTGTGAATTGTTTTCTTGCTTTTACAGCGTCTTCTCTTAAAACCCAATAGTTTACATCTAAATCGCCATTTAATCCTTTGTATTTTTCATACCAATTTACATAGTCGCCAATGTAGGGGATAATATTGTAGTTGTTGATTGGATTTTTAACAAACCATTTAAAACTAGTTGTATCCGAGGCTAGTAATTTTTCCTCCTTATAAATTCTGCCATTTGCTATGGCTCTAATATTGTCTTTTTTAGCCAATTGGATGCTTATTATGGCTCCATTATCTGGCTCATCGGATTGTATGTCTTTACAAGGATACCAAACGGAAGCACCTAAACCTTGACATGCAACTGAAATCCAAGGATTCCCATTGGTATCTTTTTTCCATATCCAGCCACCATCCCAAGGAGGTCGGAGTGCTTCTATTGGTGTTCCATGATACTTGATTAATAAATTAAACGAATCCCCAATTTGTAATAAAGTGGTAGGATTCGCAATTGCAATATTACCATCCCTTGTAAAGGCCAAGGTATCCATTTTAAGCAACCCTTTTTTATTTACCATCATGATCACTTGGTCAATGATGAGCGGTTGTTGTAAATCTATTTGTAGTTGTTTATTTATTTTTACAACCATTGCATCCCACAGCACTACACCCTGCATTGATTTTGATTCAAAATTTGGTGTTACATGAATGTCATATTTCAAAATATCGAACCAATCTCTGTTTTCATTGAGGCTTCCACGTAATGTATCGGCTTTTGTAAAACCTGTTTGGGCAGTGGCTGATAATCCTAGTATAAGGAACAAAAATAGGATAGAGATTGATTTCATAGGGACAGATTGATATATCTTATAAAAATAAGAAATAATTCAATCCGTATTGTTGGCAATGACCCTCTAGTCCTTTTTTAACTTAGCTTTAAAGACCTTTTCGAATTTCTCTAATTTTGGCCCAATCACATATCGGCAATACCCTTGATTGGCATTGTCATTGTAATAATTTTGGTGGTAGCTTTCTGCTGAGTAAAACTTAGAAAAAGCAGTTACCTCCGTAATAATAGGTTTATCCCAAGCCTTAGCTGCAGTTAATTGAGTTATATATTTTTGGGCAACATCTCTTTGATGGTCATTGTGAAAAAATACAGCACTTCGATATTGAGGACCAACATCATTTCCTTGTTGATTTGGAGTGGTAGGGTCATGCGTTTTCCAGAATACCGATAAAATGTCGTCCAAACTAATTTTAGTGGTGTCATATACAATTTGACAAACCTCGGCATGGCCGGTTGTTTTATCACAAACCTGCTCATAAGTGGGATTGTCTACATGACCGCCACTATACCCACTGGTTACTTTTACCACACCTTCTAGTCTTTGATATATGGCTTCGGTACACCAAAAGCAGCCTGAGCCTAGTGTAATTGTTTCTGTATTTGTCATATTTATGTTTTTTGTAGCGTTATCTTTTGGACGGTTCTTTTTGGATTGGGCACATGCCTGTAAACTAATAAATGCCGTAAAAAGGAGCAATCCTGATATAATTGGTTTCATAGGTTTTGGATGTTGGTGTAAATTAAAACAATCTAATCTTATAATTGTTCAAATCTAGTTAATGTTTATTTAACTAAATTTGCTGCCTATTAAGCCCTATGAGAGTCTATCCTGAAAACGCTTTATCCCAATTAGAATTTGATAAAATCACTACTATTTTATTAGGGCATTGTCAAACCTCTATTGGAAAGGAGTTAGTAGAGGATATGCGCATTCATACCCATTTAATATATATTCAATCTTCCTTAAGACAAACGCAGGAGTATAAATACATTAAATCGGCGAATCAATATTTCCCTACCGATTTTGTATTAGATATTAGAAAGGATCTGAAATTATTAGGTATCCCAGGAGCGCAATTGACTGGAGAACAATGGTTACTAGTGAGGCGTTTAGTAGACCATATAGGTAATTTATACAAATGGTTTGATGCAGAACGCAAGCAAGCATATGCCAATTTATTTGAAGTCATTGGAGAAAGTTATTACGAAAAAGTGATTATTGAAAGTATTGATGATATTATAGATGACCGTGGAAATGTTAAAGACAATGCTTCCGATGAATTAGCAAAAATCAGGATGCAATTGTATAAAAAGCGCCAGGAATTAAGGCGCATTTTTGACAAAGTCATTCATAAATTAGCGAAGGCTGGATATACAGCTGATATAGATGAAAGTTTTAGCAACGGTCGTAGAGTTGTTGCCGTATTTTCAGAATATAAACGTCAAGTAAAAGGTTTTTTACATGGTGAAAGTGATAGTCGTAAAACTGCTTTCATTGAACCAGAAGAAACTATAGAATTAAATAATGAACTATATGGGTTAGAACAGGATGAGCAAAAAGAAGTACAAAGAGTTTTAAGATTATTAACCGCAACACTTTCGCCTTATTCTGCTTTATTATTAAGCTATATTCAAATGGTGGGTATTTTTGATTTTATTCGTTCAAAAGCCATTTTAGCAATTGACATGAATGCACATATGCCCATGGTGCAAAACAATGCCACTTCCCAATTAATTGATGCATATCATCCTTTATTGTATTTGTATAATCAAGTTTCTGGAAAAAAAACAATTCCTGTTAATTTACAATTAGACGATGAGGCACGCATTTTAATTATAAGTGGCCCTAATGCAGGAGGTAAAACGGTTTCAATGAAAACCTTGGGATTAAACCAGGTGATGATGCAAAGTGGTTTATTGGTACCCATGAACCCTACCTCTCAAATGGGTATTTATAAACAATTATTTATTCAATTGGGAGATACACAGAATTTGGCTTTTGAATTAAGCACTTATTCAAGTCACTTAATGCATATGAAGCATTTTATTGAAAATGCAAATGGTAAAACCATGTTTTTCATTGATGAATTAGGAAGCGGATCGGATCCTCATTTAGGGGGTGCTTTTGCCGAAGTTATATTAGAGGAATTATCGCATAGACATGCACAGGGTATTGTAACAACGCATTATTTGAACTTAAAAGTAATGGCCAATCACAATAAAGGAATTGTAAATGGAGCCATGCAGTTTGACGAAGTAAAATTAGAACCCCTTTACCAATTAGTGGTCGGTAAACCTGGTAGCTCTTATACATTTGCGATTGCGGAGAGAATTGGTTTGCCAAAGAACTTAATTAATCGCGCGCGTAAATTGGTGGATACCCATCACTTTGAATTAGATAAATTATTAAATAGAACGGAACAGGATTTGCAATTGGTTCAAAAAGAACGTCGTGACTTACATAAGCAATTGAAAGAAAACGAACATTTGCAAAAAGAACTTTCTAAAACATTAGATAAAGAAAAGCATTTGCAACAAGTTCAAGTATTGAAGGAACAGAATAGAGTTACAGAAGATAAATTTGCTTATAATAAGGACATGGAGCGACAGTTAAAACAAATTGCTTTAGATTGGAAAAAGAGTGAAAAGAAAGAGGAGGTAATGAAAAACTTGTTCAACTTATTATTTAAGAAGAACGATGCGATTGTGATTAATAAATTAGCAAAAAAAGTAGATAAGAATTTCAAGGAAACCAATGCGCCAATTGTGGTGGGTGCTACTGTGAAATTAAAAAAGAATTACCAGGTGGGTGAGGTGTTAGAATTAAAAGGAAAAAGAGCCATTGTGAAAGTAGGGCAACTTCCAATGAATATTGACTTGGTAGATTTAATGGTGGTTGAAAAAGTAGTGGCTGCCCCTAAGATTTCAAATAATACTAAAAATAAAAAATGATACTAGACGACTTAGAAAATATAAACAAGTACTTAGCATTGCATCCTAGATTTGAAAAAGCATTTGATTATTTAAATACTACAAAATTTGAGGACATCAAGCCAGGAAACTATGATATAGATGGAGATGATATTTATGCCATTGTTGTGAATGATGAAGCAGTGGCCATGTTAGATTCCACGGCTCAGTTTGAATGTCATAATACCTATATTGATATTCAGTATGTTTTTAGTGGGGTAGAAACAGTAGGATATAAGTCTCGCTTAACCTGTGTGGAACCTAGAGGAACTTATGATAATAAAAAGGATGTATTATTTTATGAAGATGCTCCCGATTTTTTCTTCAAATTGCACCCAGGTCAATTTGGAATTTATTTTCCAGATGATGTACATGCACCGATGATTGGAGAAGGGAAAATAAGAAAAGTGGTTTTAAAAATTAAAGTTAAATAAATGATATGTCAGTAAAACAAGTCGAAATGGTATTGGCTCCAAGGGAACCACATTATGTAGGAGATGGTTTTAGAGTGCATAATTTTATTCCAAGTGGATATGGACTTACCATGCAACGTATGGATCCGTTCATTTTTTTGGATTATGCTTCAAAATTTCATTTTACTCCAAGTCCTAGTAAAGCAAAGGGTGTAGGTGTTCATCCACACAGAGGTTTCGAAACTGTAACCATTGCTTATCAAGGAAGTATTGCACACCATGATAGTGGCGGCGGCGGTGGGGTTATTTCAAAAGGAGACGTTCAATGGATGACCGCAGCAAGTGGCGTTTTACATAAAGAATATCATAGTGAGGAATTTAGTAAAACAGGTGGAGATTTTCAAATGGTACAATTATGGGTGAACTTACCTGCAAAGGATAAAATGTCTACGCCTAAATACCAGGCTATATCTAATGCACAAATACCTAAAATTAAAGTTCCAAACAATGGCGGTGAAGTGGAAGTCATTGCTGGTAATTATGAAGGTCATACAGGCGCTGCATCTACTTTTTCTCCTATTCACATGTTGAATGTGAAATTAAATAAAGAGGGGGAAGCTAGTTTTACTTTTCCTCCAAATTTTAATACCGGATTATTGGTTATTGAAGGTTCTGTAATGGTGAATGGAATTGAAGCCGTTCTTTTGGATCATTTTGCATTATTAGCAAATGCAGGGGAAATATTTTCGGTAAAAGCTACAGAGGACAGTATTGTATTAATATTGTCTGGGGATCCTTTAAATGAACCCATTGCTTTCTCATGGACCTTTTGTAATGAATACCCGTCAGGAAATCATGCAAGCCTTTGAGGACTATGAGCAAGGCAAATTTGGAGTTTTAGAAGCGTAGTAAATAGAATTAATTCTAGATACTATTTTTTTAATTTGTGTAATTAGTTACAATAGGAGTTTAAATTTGTAGGCTATGAACATAAAACGTTTAGCCCTATTAATTTTTTTAAGCTATTTGTTTAAAACAAGTAATGCCCAATTTGAACTTAAGATAAAATCAAGTAACACGTATGACAGTATTGCCTATTTAAGAGGAGTGATTTTTGATGATAAAAATTTTATTCCAAAAGATACGCTCGAGCTATATAAAGGAACAAATACAGTAAGGAATAGCAAAGCCATTATAGGAGGAATTTATTTTCTCTATTTTCCAAAAAGTAAAAAGAGGTTGTATTTGACGATCGAAAATAATGATAATATTTCTTTGTCCTTAAGCAATGCTGATTATCTAAATAACATTCGTACCAATAGTATTAAAAATGACAGTTTTTTCGCATACCAAAGATTAGAAAATTCTTTGTCCAATATCGACAGTGGCTATGATCTTGAAATTAAGCAAGGGAAGAAGTTTAACCTTTCGCAAAAAGCTATTTATTTTGAAGCGAAAAATAAGCAATTAATTAGTGCTAGAAGTGCAATTATGAAAACCATAAAGCCAACATCAGCTTTATATATCTATTTTGATGCATTGAATGCACTAGATGCTTCCGTTCCCAATAAAAGAAAATTTGATGAAAGGCTTAAATTTATGCAAGCCATAGATATTGATGCCCCAAAAATATTTTTTACCCCTGTTTTAAGACCAATACTCACTGAATATTTATCTTATTACCCATTACAGGCAGACTCTATAGTAAAAGGAGTAGACACTATCATGCGAAAGCTTTACTGCAAAGGGAAAGCGTATCCATTTATTTTTGACCAACTCACTAAAATTTTAAAGAATAGAGAAATTCAAAATAACACCAATGCCTATTTTTATTTTATAAATAAATATGTAAAAGAAAATAAATGTAAATTTTTGGATCCAAAACAAGAAAAACAGTTTTTAGATGAGTTAAACCAACTTAAACAATTAACTGCTCAGGATACAAGTGTGAATATTATTTTAAAAGACACGGCAGAGGTTAATCAAAACCTGCATGAATATGCAAAATCATATGACCTTACTTTGATTACTTTTTTTGACCCTTCCTGTGAACATTGTAAAGTTGAATTGCCCAGGATGGATAGTACCATCAAATTATTAGAAAAACAATTGGTACTGACTATTGGGAAATTTACAATCTGCAATGATATGGGAACACAGCCAGCATTCTGGAAATCTTTTATTAACGAATATCATTTAGACTATAATTACCTACATGTTAGTTTAGGTACCAATAACGAAATAAGGAAGGCCTATGACGCCTATTCAAACCCTTTATTTTACCTTATTGACAAAAATGGAAAGTTTATTAGCAAAAAGTTAAGTGTAAATACTTTGAAAAAGACCTTGATTAACTATATTCAATCCCCTAAATAATAAAATTTTGTTTAATTTTATCATCATAAATCAATAGATATGAAATCGATTTTCGTTACCGCATTTTTAGTTTTTGGAATGATGAGCTGTAAAGCTCAAACCACTCCAGCCGATATTACCAAGGTATTAAAGTTTACAAATGACAATTTTGACATGGGTAAAATTACAACTGGCAAATCCACCGAGTTTAATGTTGATATACTAAATATAAGTGCTGCACCAGTTACGCTCGATAATGTGATGGTAGGTTGTGGTTGCACAACACCTAAATACACCAAAGGTCAGGTGATCGCTCCTGGTGAACATGCTTCTGTAGTGCTTGGTTTTAATGGGAGTGCTGTGGGTGCTTTTTCGAAAGTGGCTACTATATTTTTCTCAGGTAACTTAACTAAACAAGTTAGTTTCCATGGGGAAGGGGTACAACAATAGGTATTATTTACTTAAAATATAGGAAGGTCATCCAATGGGTGGCCTTTTTATTGTAGGAATTCGCTCAAGCAAGCTTGGCTCATTTTGAAAATAAAAAAACCACGATTTATCGTGGTTTTTGGACTGGTTGGCGGAGAGAGAGGGATTCGAACCCCCGGACCTGTAACAGTCAATAGTTTTCAAGACTATCGCAATCGACCACTCTGCCATCTCTCCGCGGCAAATGTAGGATAGGAAACCGAATTATGCAAAAAATAACGCCTTTTTATTATCCCACACAAATCACCTAATTAATTGACTACTAACTATCTTTACAAAAAAGGACTAAGTGAAAGAACTATCGGCTTTAAATGTATTTTTTTGGAAATATCGGTTCCGATTTTTCACGGGTATTCTATTGGTGATTGCCACCAATTATTTAGCTGTATTGGCTCCACAAATCACTGGATATGTAGTTAGTTTGGTGCAAGCGAAACTTCCAGGTGGAAAAGCAGTATCCACCACCAATCAAGATGTCATTGTTTCATTTATTTCTAAATTGAGTGTACATAACCAATTTAGTTTTGCCTCATTAATCACTTTTTGCAGCATTACCATTTTGGCATTGGCCATTATTAGGAGTGTTTTTATGTTCTTTATGCGTCAAACGATTATTGTGATGAGTAGGCATATTGAGTTTGACCAAAAAAATCAGGTATACGCACATTATCAAAAATTAGATACTGAATTTTATAAAACACATAGCACTGGAGATTTAATGAATAGAATGTCCGAGGATGTGAGTAGGGTAAGGATGTACACAGGACCTTCTCTAATGTACTTGATAAATTTGGTTTCATTAATTGGATTTTGTTTGTTTAATATGTTTAGTAAAGATGTTCGTTTAAGTTTATTCGTATTAGCACCTTTGCCAATTTTAGCCATTACCATTTATATCGTTAATAGTATTATTAATAAAAAGAGTGAAGAAATTCAGGGGCAATTATCCGATTTAACAACCAATGCACAAGAATCCTATTCGGGTATTCGCGTAATTAAATCCTTTGTTCAGGAATCCGCTATGTTGGGGTTCTTTAAAAAAAATAGTGAACTGTATCGCAAGAATGCAGTGAGTTTGGCTAGGGTAGAAGCGTTTTATACACCCACCATGTCTTTAATGATTGGCTTAAGTACTTTATTGACTATTTACTTAGGTGGCATGCAAGCTTATCAGGATCCAAGTAAAGTGGGGACGATCATTGAGTTTGTTATATATATTAACATGCTTACTTTTCCTGTTAGTGCAATTGGATGGACAGCGAGTATGATTCAAAGAGCTGCTGCTTCACAAAAAAGATTAAATGAATTTTTATCTATTGAACCAACCATTAAAACTAAAGCAAACCCAATTGATTTAGGACTCGTGAAGGGTGCTATTGAATTTAAAAATGTCAATTTTACCTATGTGCATTCAGGGGTAAAAGCATTAGTTAATTTTAATTTAATTATTAAACCAGGTCAAAAGGTTTTAATACTTGGAAAAACAGGATCTGGTAAATCGTCTATCGCACAACTCATTACTAGGATGTATGATCCGACCAATGGCATTGTAAAAGTGGATGAGGTAGATATTAAAGACATATCCGTTCAAGCTTTACGTAAATCCATAGGATATGTACAACAGGATGTGTTTTTGTTTAGTGATTCAATACATAATAATATACAATTTGGACTAGAGGCAATCGCTAATAATGATGCGTTGATCCTAGCCACTAAAACTGCCAATGTCTATAATGAAATAGAGCAGCTACCTAAACAATTTGAGACCCTCATTGGAGAACGTGGTACCACTTTAAGTGGTGGTCAAAAACAGCGTGTTTCCATTACCAGATCCATTATAAAGAAAACATCTATTTTTGTTTTTGACGATTGTTTAAGTGCAGTAGACGCTAAAACAGAACAGTCCATACTAAATAGTTTGTCTAACTATATTCATGAAAAGACAGCAATCTTTATAACACATCGTATTTTTTATAGTTACAAGTTTGACTTAATTATCTATTTAGAAGACGGACAAATAGCTGAAATGGGCACACATGAAAGCCTATTAGCTAAAAATGGTCTTTATGCAGAACTTTATCGGATTCAACAAACCCATGAGCAACATTAAAAATTATTAAAATCAAAATTTCCATTTTTCAAGCAATTTGTATATTTTAGATAACTAAATGATATAAATAATATGGAGAACGGCAATTTTGATCAGCAGGAAAGAAAAATGGAAAGTGTTTTTAGCACAAGAATCCGAGCTGGTAAAAGAAGAACTTATTTTTTTGATGTAAGGGCTACCAGAGCCAATGATTATTTTTTAACCATTACGGAAAGTAGAAAACGTTTTGACAATAATGGGTATGATCGTCATAAAATTTTCTTGTATAAAGAAGATTTCAATAAATTTTTAAAATCGATTACCGAGGCAGTTGATTATGTAAAAACAGAACTGATGCCTGATTTTGACTTTGATGCTTTTAATCATGAAGAATCTTATGATGCAGATGGTAACTATATAGGACAACCTACACAAGAAAATAAAGCGGATGATACAGTAGCAGCTGTTCCGGTATTAACTGAAACCCTTCCTGAGCCTGAACCAGAACAAGATATGGATCCTTCAACAATCACGGAAAAGAAACCATTGGAAGCAAGAGATACACAGGCAAGCGAAGGCGATAATATGAGCGGTGAAGAAGTAGACAAATGGTAATTACAATTGCTTTGTCATCCAAATATCACATCCTGAGTGACCGCTATTGCCAATTGGTTGATGAATGCGCGTAAATCCTACATTTTCATAAATTGAAATGGCTTTTGAAAGTTCGGGCATGGATTCCAAGTAAACCTGTGCGTATCCATTTTGCTTTGCCCATTCCATAGATTTTTGCATTAATTGTTTGCCCAATCCGGTACCCCGTGCCGATGATTTTAAATATAATTTTACCAATTCGCAGGTGCCTGTTGGTAAATTTTCAGTTGGAAATATACCGCATCCACCAACCAATTCATTATCTAGGATTGCTACAAAATAATATGCACCAGGGGCTCTGAATAATTCATATAAAGCATCGGTAGTAGGATCAAAAAATACGGTACCTGGTTTATTTGCGCCAAATTCAGTTAATGCATCACGTATCACTTTAGCCAAAGCGGTATTATCGGAAGGATCTATTGGGCGGATATGAATATTGGGTGTCATCAATTTATTTGTATTCTTTATGCTTTTTTCCAAGCTTTAAATTGATTGATTAATCCATTGGTGGAAGCATCATGACCTTTAACGGATTCCTCATTTCCCAATTCAGGTAAAATTTTATTAGCTAATTGCTTACCTAATTCTACGCCCCATTGGTCAAAACTAAAGATGTTCCAAATTACTCCTTGCGTATAAATTTTATGTTCATAACAAGCAATTAAAAAGCCTAATGAAGTAGGCGTTACTTTCTTCATTAAGAAAGAATTGGTTGGTTTGTTGCCAGCAAAAACTTTAAATGGAGCCAAGAATTCAATTTCCTTTGTCGATTTATTTGCATCCGTTAATTCAGCAACCACTTCATTTTGTGTTTTTCCATTTAACAATGCTTCGGTTTGAGCAAAATAATTACTCAATAATTTATCATGATGATCTCCAATTGGATGATGTGTTTGTGCTGGCGCAATAAAATCACAAGGAATAACTAAAGTACCCTGATGAATTAATTGATAAAATGCATGTTGACCATTGGTACCTGGTTCTCCCCAAATCACCGGACCGGTTGCATAGTTCACTGCCGTTCCTTTACGGTCAATATATTTTCCATTGCTCTCCATATTGCCTTGTTGGAAATAAGCAGCGAATCGATGCATATATTGATCATAGGGTAGGATGGCCTCACTTTGTGCACCAAAGAAATTGGTATACCATACACCCAGAAGGGCCATGATTACTGGAATATTTTTATCGAATGTTGTTTCCTTAAAATGATTATCTGCATCATGTGCTCCTTTTAATAAATCTTCAAAATTATCATACCCAATGGTTAAGGCAATGGATAAGCCAATGGCACTCCATAAAGAATATCTTCCACCCACCCAGTCCCAAAATTCAAACATGTTCTTACTACTAATACCAAATGTATTCACTGCTTTTTCATTGGTACTTAAAGCAATAAAATGAGTAGCAATATGTGCTTCTTCTTTAGCATGATCTAAAAACCAGCCGCGCGCAGTATGCGCATTGGTCATGGTTTCTTGTGTAGTAAAAGTTTTAGAGGCAATTAGGAATAAAGTTTCTTCTGCGTTTACTTTTTTTAATGTTTCTGCAATATGTGTTCCGTCAACATTGCTAACAAAATGTACTTGAATGCCTTTTATCCAACAAGGTTTTAATGCTTCTGTAACCATCACTGGCCCTAAGTCACTGCCGCCAATGCCTATATTCACTATGGTAGTAATGTTCTTGCCTGTATATCCTTTATGTGCTCCACTATGAATAGACGTACAAAATGTTTTCATTTGTTTTAATACACGCTTAATTTCTGGCATCACATCTGCACCGTCTACTAAAACCGGAGCATCTTTGAAATTTCTTAAGGCTGTATGTAATACCGCGCGATTTTCTGTTTCATTTATAGATTGTCCTGAAAATTGTGCATCAATGGCTTCTTTCAATGCACATTCGTTTGCTAATTGTAATAAAAGTTGCTTGGTCTTATCAGTGATAATATTCTTAGAGTAATCAAATAATAAATCGGGAGTGGAAATAGAGTAGGTCTCAAATCTTTTTTCATCTGCAGCAAATAAATCACGCATATGCTTACGACTCATCTCGTCTTCAAAGTGTTTTTTTAAAACAAACCATGCCTGTGTTGTCGTTGGATTAATTCTTTCTAACATGTCTTCTTCTTATTAATATTTATGAGTACTTTATTCTTTATAATGCATTGATGATATCAATGGTTTTTGCTAAATCAGATTCAGTGATATCTAAATGAAATACAAATCTTACTTGCGTAGGGGTCATGGCAATTGCTAAAATTCCTCTTTCTTTTAAAGTGTCGGCTAAACTGGTAGCGGTATACTTTCCACCAATGTTGGCAATGACAATATTCGTTTCAACAGGTAATATAGAAATTACAAAGTCTTTGTTAGCCAAAACATCACTTAGTTGTAAAGCATTTTTATGATCATCTGCCAAACGGTCAATATGATGATCCATTGCATATATACCAGCAGCCGCTAAATAGCCCGCTTGTCGCATACCACCACCAAACACTTTTCTCCATCTACGCGCTTTTTTAATAAAAGCAGCAGACCCCAACAAAACACTTCCAACAGGAGCCCCTAAACCCTTACTAAAACATATAGAAATAGAATCAAATATGTTTCCATAGTCAATGGCCGCTTCTTTTTTATGAACAATGGCATTAAATAAGCGTGCGCCATCTAAGTGTAAGGCTAATTGTTGTTCCTGAGCTACCTTTTTAATTGCTTTAAATTCATCAAAATCATAGCAAGCACCGCCACCTCGATTACTTGTGTTCTCTAAACTTATTAATCGAGAAATAGGCTTATGTACATCATCAGGATTAATACCAGCTAAAATTTGTTGAGCAGTAAGTCTTCCACGGTCACCCTGTAATAACTTTACCGAACAGCCAGCATTAAAGGCGATTCCACCTCCTTCATATTGATAAATATGTGATAATTCGTCACAAATTACTTCGTCTCCTGCCTGCGTATGTGTTTTGATAGCCAATTGGTTGGTCATGGTACCCGTTGGACAAAATAAGCCGGCTTCCATTCCAAATTTTGCAGCAGTAATCCTTTCTAAAGCGTTAATACTTGGATCTTCTCCAAACACATCATCTCCAACTGGAGCAGATTGCATAAATGCTAACATTCCAGGGGTTGGTCTTGTGACGGTATCGGATCGGTAGTCAATCATAAAGCGAAGATAATTCGGGAGGGGGGATTATCCTTAAAAATTTGGGTTAAAATGATGAATTATTGTCCCCAAATTGAGGTAAATTTGACCTGCAAACCTGCTTTAAGTCCTTAATAATCAATATTTGTAAAATTGGGGACAAAATATTACCTTTGCAGACTGGCAACACTAAACTATTTTGGTGTTTCTTACGTTATATACTTAAATAAATTCATTGCATGAGGCAGCTTAAAATTGCTACACAGATTACCAACAGAGACTCTCAAGCGGTTGAAAAGTACTTACAAGAGATTTCTAAAATTTCAATGATCAATCCTGAAAGGGAAACCACCTTAGCGCAACAAATTAAAATGGGCGATCAACGTGCGTTAGATGAATTGGTTCAAGCCAATTTACGTTTCGTAGTTTCGGTTGCAAAACAATATCAACACCAGGGCTTGTCTTTGAGTGATTTAATTAATGAAGGTAATTTAGGTTTAATTAAAGCTGCACAACGTTTTGATGAAACCAAAGGATTCAAATTCATTTCTTACGCTGTTTGGTGGATTCGTCAATCTATTTTACAAGCATTGGCAGAACAAGGTCGTTTAGTGCGTTTGCCACAAAATAAAATCGGTACCTATAATAAAGCCAACAAGGCCTATATGGCATTTGAACAAGAACACGAGCGTGAACCTTCTACAGAGGAATTGGCTGGTATCTTGGAAATGTCTGAAACCGAAATAAATAACATTTTCCAATCTAATACGCGTCATACTTCATTGGATGCGCCAGTACATGAAGCAGAAGATGTGGCAATGGGTGATTTATTACAAGGGGGTGATGATACAGATGAGGATGTGATGAAAGATTCTCTGAGAGAAGAAATTCGTCGTGTACTTAAGTCGTTGAGTCCTAGAGAGGCAGAGATTGTTAATGCATATTTTGGTTTAGATGGAGAAAACGGAGTTACTATTGAGCAA
>Ga0209107_10000704_pt1 | contig 19233 bp, 17 predicted proteins | sample LakErihyJuly2011_2_FD_187460 | JGI IMG/M metagenome (GOLD analysis project Ga0209107, IMG submission 187460) | Freshwater microbial communities from dead zone in Lake Erie, Canada - CCB hypolimnion July 2011 (SPAdes) (version 2) | ecosystem: Environmental > Aquatic > Freshwater > Lentic >... | reverse complement strand
AAGTCGAAAATCGGCAGGAGAATTTATGTCTCCTTTTATGGTGGTACCTTCTACAATTCTATTGGTTTTTCCTAAAAGATCGGTATATGATTTTGGGCTTTTTTCAAACATTTTCATTATTTTTTAGGTTTTATTATCTGATGCGTCTCTAAAATTCCTTGTCCTATAATTTCTGATGCATTTCTTTTATTTGAAACTGGCAGAATATCTCCATTGATTTTTTCTGGCATATCTGTTGGGTTTACATCAGGAGCATCTAAGTTAATTGGCGAAACATTAGTTGGAGGAACAATTGGTTCTGCTTTTTTAGAATTTTGAGTTGCCGTTGGTGCTACTAAAGGAGCGGTCAAATATTCTTCTATGTTTTTATTAATTTGAACAACTTGGTAGTTGTAATTTGAAATAATAATTGGTGTTTGTGGTATTTTATACTCTTTATAATCCTTCAAAATTGCGGTAATTCCTTTGGCAAATTCTTCTGAAATAATTCCATGAATTACTATAAAGTTATCCGTCATTGTATAAATATCATTTGAAAAATACAATTTATCTAACTTTCTTGTTGCTACAAATTGGTTGATTTTATCAATTAATATTTTATTGTTCTTTTCATCGTTGTAAGTGACTTTGAACACTATTTTCCAAGATTTTGCTGCTACTGCATAAAATTTAAAGCTTTCTAAAACTGGGACATCATTTTTGAGTAATGCTTCTGCTTGCTTACCTTCTTCTTTGTTTGGATAATTCAGCGCTACAAAATTCAACGCTTTTTTGAATTCAATAATTCCTTTTAATTTTCCAATTGTATTTGCCTCGAGCAGCTCAAATTTAGAAAGCAACTCTTCTCCTGTAAATTGATCAATCGCCTTTTCCAATTCGGTGTTAGCGGTTCTGTAATCTCCAGATTCATATAATTTATACAATTTGTTATACGCTACATCTGGCGTGTCAATTCCTGCAATTTCGGGATTTGTATTGCTCAAAATTTGTGCATATCTCGAATTTGGATATTGACTTATAATTCTCTCTTTCATCGCTAAAGCCTTTTCTTTATTGATAATTTCATAAATTTTGTACAAATTATACATTGAAGGAAGTACCAATCGCTCTTCTGGATTGTTTTTTAACAATTGCTCCAATTTGTTGGCTGCCAACTGATATTCTTTGAATTTATCTTTATATATTGATCCCAATTGAAAATAAGCAAAATTGCGTTCCTTAGCGATGCTATCAAGGACATTTTGATTTTTTGGAATGTCTTTTAAGTAATAATCCGTTGTGTATTTTTCTTCCAATACAATGTCTTTTCCTTTGCTTGACGATTTAATACTGTCTTTTATATTGGAAATATTAGTTGCGTCAGAACTTGCTTTTTCAGTGGACAATCTCCAATTATTTTTATACGCTCGGTCTCCCCAAATTTTCTTAAACTGAAGTTTCCCGTAGGCAACAGATTTTTGATTGTAGAAATAAAAATCGCTTTCTTTTCCTGTGTTAACCACCCCTTGCATTGCGCCAGGGGGCATCATATCTGATTTTGTTTCAGGAGCTTTTTTCGAATCGGTTCCGCCCAGGCCTGAAGCGTCATTAGGTTTAGAATTGTTTTTTTCTTTTAATACTTCTTGTGCGGCCAAAGCTTTTTTAAGTTCGTCTTCTTTTTTAAGTTTCAGAATATACTTTTCATAATAGGCAATTCGCTCTGATTCTGATAATCCTACTACATTCAAAATACTGTCATTTCGAATTGCTATTCCTTCATATTTAATTACGTCAGCTAAGTTTTCTAGTTTCTTTTTAATGAATTTATGTTCACGAGAACGCGCATTTAATTGCACTAAAGTACTATCATAATATTTGCCAGCTGTTGGGTATTTCGCAGCATTGAAATAAATATCTGCCAAATTTCTATAGTTGGAAGCAATAGTGTAGGTGTCTCCTAGTTTTAATTTTAGTGATTTGTTGTATTCTTTTTTAGCGCTTTCAAACTTCTTGTTTTTATCATAATATAATGCTATTTGATGGTGAAGTACATCAAGAAACGGTCTGTTTTCTCTGTCTTTCAAGAGTTTGTTGAATTTTAATAAAAAAGAAACAGAATCGGTTTTTTCAAATCCAGCAAGTTGTGCTTGTTTAGCCTGAGCGTGAATAATATATTGTCTTGGCGATTTTCGTTTCATATCAATAACCGATTGATAGGCAACAAAAGCACTGTCTTTAAATCCTAAATCGCCATAGAGTTGTGCTAAAATAAAACGGTATCTTGCTTTTTCCTCTTTTGATTTTGTGAATGAGGTTGCCAATTTCAATTTTGCTACAGCACTATCTTTTAGCCCTAAATTCAAAAATGCTTGCGAAATTGTGGCATTTGCATCTGCAAAAACTTGATTTTTAAATTTTATGTCTTTTAAGATTGCCTGCATGTTTTTGAGTGCCAAGGCATCATTTTCTAAACGCATATTGGTTTTTTCTCTCCAAATTTTCGCTTCGTGGATTTTGTCGCTAGTTGGAGATTTGTATAAAATATAATTGAAGGCTTCTAAAGCCGGGATAAACCTTTGGTCGTAATACCTGGTTTTTCCTAATAACAAATAGGCTTCGTCCATTTGTGGGTTTCTTTCGGTACCTCCAATATTCATGGAATGTTTTTGAATGGCTTTTGTTGCTTTGGTTTCTGCACGTTCAAAATTAGCATTTTTTGTGTCTCCCGGTTTCAGTTCATCTTTGTTGACTTGCATTCTTTCGATTGGCAAAATCTCCCAAAAATTATCTTTATAGGTTCCTTTAAGGTCAACAATTCCTTTGTCTAAAGCTATTTGCCCATTGTACAAAATATTATCTTTTGTGCTTAGGGCGTGGATGTTCCTAGAAATAAAAGTATCTCTTTTGGTAGAACAAGCTAACAAAAAAATAAGTATTCCAAAGGTGAGCGAATATTTTAGTAAGTTGTTTTTCAATGTAAAACGGTTTTATTCTTTAACTTATAAATACTGGTTTTAGTATATAACTCGTAAAAATACATTTCTTTTTGATACTAGAAAAGGTTCGGGTATGTTTTTGGACAACAAATTGTGATTGTTGTGGGATTTGCGTGAGGGATGGTAGCGGAAATCCTCTGTGTAACAAAGTGAAACAGAGATTATAGCAAACAGCCCGACCGAGTTTTCTGATTGCTTCATTTTTTGCAATGACTTTCTAAACGAGGGCGCGCCCAAATTAAAATCTTTATTTATACTGCAAAAAACGCCTCTAATTCCTTTAAAGTTTCTGCTGAAGTCACGATGTCTTTTACAACTTCGCCTTTGTTTAAAGCTACAATTCGGTCGCAAACCTCAACGGTGTGTTGCAAATCGTGGCTGGAAACCAAAACCGTAATATCAGGGTTTTCGGCCAATTCTTTGATGATTTTTTTGAGTCGGCTAACCGTTGTTGGATCTAAATTGGCGAAGGGTTCGTCGAGAATAATTACTTCGGGATTCCCGATTAAAGTGGCTATAATTCCTACTTTTTTCTGATTCCCTTTGGACAAATCACGCAAATATTTTTTGTTTCGTAAGATTTCATCGTTGAAAAATTCTTCGTGTTTATTGAGTAATGCATTAACATCGGCTTTGTTTTGACCACGAATATCCCCAATAAAATAAAAATATTCTTCGGCTGTAAGATAGCCAATTAGGAAGGATTCGTCAAGGAAAGCGGCGGTGAACGGCTTCCAGTTTTCGCTGGTGTTGACTTGAATTTCGTTGTTGATTATTGTTCCTGTTGTTGGTTGGATTAAATCCAATAAAAGGCTGAAAAAAGTTGTTTTTCCTGCGCCATTATTTCCAACTAATCCGAAGCTTTGTCCTTTTGGAATTTCAAGATTAGCGATATTTAGAACTGTTGTACCGTTGTAGGTTTTTGAAAGTGATTGTGCTTGTATCATTAAAAAAAGTTTATTTGGTTATACGTTTATTTGGTTATTTGAAATTAAAAAAATCAGTTAATTTTCTTGTTGTTTGAATCCGTTTAAAGTAGCGTATTTTCTAGTTTGATAGCCTTTTGTGATTGTGTTCATTATGAAATTTCGGCAAAGCAATCCAATAAATCCAATAGCTGCGATGGCAATTACACCAGTTTCAGGATTGAAAATTTCCGAAAAACCATAGAATAGTAACCCTGGAATAAAAAATAATGGCAAACCAACAATCCATTGTGTGGCTCCAGTTCCTTGATAATTCATAAATGGCGATTTTTCTAAATCGATGCGTTTTTTATTGAAAGACCCGGCAAACATTAAAACCGGAATATTGATTCCTAAATTATAAACGGCACATGCTAAATTGGCTCCTAAAACATTCCAACCAAAATAGGCGTAAGGCGTTGTTAATAAAGCTAAGACAACAACTGAAAAAGACATTAATCCCACTTTTGAATCTAAATATTTTCGGAAAGGTATGTTTTGAGACATCATCATTCCATAATATCCAGAATCCCAAGATGGAATAAATTGCCCAAAATTTACCATAAAAATTCCTGACATTAATAGCCCAATCGGAATGTGAATGAATGATATTTCGTTGTGTCTTGGGTTGGCATAAATCATTAATCCGTAAAGTAAAAAGATAAACGACATGAAAACCGTGGTTCGTGGCCGTTTATTTCTCCAAATTAATTTTAAATCCAATTGCAGGAATGGTGCAATTTCCCCAAAGCGTTTTGTCCAACTTAAATCGGTGGTGTTGGCTTCTTGAATTTTTGATTTTAATGAATTGTCTAGGTAAAAATTGCTTTTTAGATAGTTGTAATTCCAGAAATACAAACCTGCAAAAAGTGCTATTGGCGCAAAAACTAATAATGGATTTTTTAATAAATTATTTAAAATAGTCCCCGTGAAACTGCTGATTTTGAAAATTTCGAAATATTCTAAAGCTACGAAAGTTCCGCCAAATATTGCAAAAAACAAGAACGCTATAATGTTGTCGGCGAATTTCTTTTTTATTAAAAAATTAGCATAATTTACTGATAATGTCAAAATATAGAGCGTTAACATCCAAACTAAAACTGGTACCGCATCGTCATTTCCTTCAATAATTGTGGTAATTCCAAAAGGCAAAATCACCAATAGCGGGAAGAAATTATAAATAGAAATCAAACTTTTCAGTAGCACAAAATGAATTACTTTTTCTCTTTTAATGGGTAGAATTAGCAACGGCTTGATGTTCATTACGGGCAAACTTTGCATAAAAAATCTGAAAATTAAATCGCCAGCAAGCCAAAAAATAACCGCGTTATTGACAATTTCTATAGGTTTTTGCTTAGGGAAATTTTCATGAAGTAGTGGGTAAAGTGCAAATCCTATTACCAGAAATGACAATAGAAAATAGAGCGCTACAAAACCTAAGAATACTTTTAAGGCAATGCTTTTTCCAACACTTGCCGAACGGAAAAAGGCTTTTAATTCGAGATTGAGAAAATGTTTGAACATAGATTTGGTTGGGTTTATAATTTTGATAAATATAAGAAAATTACTGATTTGATACTTTATATTCTGGATAAGTTTTTTCTAAATATTCTTGCGCTTTTGAGGGGATTTCGAATAAAATGATATAAAAAAACAATCCACAACCTACAAAAAAACAACTTATACCTAAAAGGAAATATTCAGTAATTTCAGTAAAACTGTTGCATGCGCTATTTACTGCAAAAAAAGGCAAATTAAACAAACTGGCAAAATTACCACATCTGTAAATGGTGTTTTCTAAAAGCCATTTTTTAGAATTCAAAACGTTTTTATTTTTATTCAACTCTCGCTTTATCAATGCGAAAAACACTATTGCTAATTGGATTGCAAACAAAATTCTAATAATTTTGAGGTTGTTATCATTGAATTTTAAAAAATAAAATACAGCAGTTATTAATAACACCGTTCCTATAATTTTGGGTAATTCAAAAAACGCTTTAAAATGATTCCAAACCCATTTAAAATATCTTTTGTTCATCGCTTTTTGTTTTTTTCGAAGTACATCTATAAAACCGTAAACGCCAAATTTCTTAAATTCTTTATTTAAAAGTGTTTCAAACGACTGTGATGGGTTTGTTTCCCATTCTAGTTCGATGGCATTCGCCAAATGATCCACTAATTCTGTTTGCAAATCATAATATTCTACATGATGCTGGCGAGTGAAAGTGTAAAGTTTTTCTATTTGAGCGAGAGTTAATTTCATAGTTTAAACTTTAGATAATTTTCTCTCAAATTGAAAATGATTGAAGGCAAGTTTTATATAACATAGTGGCCAAATAAAATAAATACTTGTTAAAAAATTTGAAGACAAATTGATTTCTAAATTAACCTTTGTTCGCATTAATGGCATTAGGCCAATTCCTAAAAGGAAGAGAAGTCCCAAAGCAGAAATGTTTAGTTTTTTATAAATAAATCCAAATGATGTAACAGATTTTGATTTCCAAATCAGATATTTACAAACTACTATAAAAAATAGTTCAAGCAAAAAGACAATTCTTAACACCATTCTAATGCTTTCAATTGCTATTTCATTATTGAAATTCCTTACTAAAACGGTCAATGCTGTAGTTGTAATGATAACAAATACGATTGCTATTAAGATAAGCTTTTTTGAATTTAAAATCATTTTATCAATTACAATTCTTGGGACAATATTTTTACTTCCAAGCCATTTAGATGAACTTGGTCTCAATTGCTCTTTCCAATTTTCAAACGCATGTATAAAAGCCTTTTCAAACAAAATATCATTTTCTCCAATATTATTTTCAATTTCGGAAGCAATATGGTCTGTTAATTCTAATTTTATATCATCATAAACAACACCATTTAACACTAAAGTTTCGTTTATTTTTGCTATTTGTTCTTTAGATAGTTTCATAATTAAAATTCTAATTTTGGACTCACCAAACTTTGCATGTTTCTAATAAAATCTTCCAATTCCGCCAAACGATTTACAGTTTCTTTGGTTCCTGTCTCGGTTAGTTTGTAATATTTTCTAAGGCGGTTGTCTACTTTTTCAACTTCTACATCAAGCAACCCTTCCGCTTCTAGTTTGTGCAAAGCAGGATACAAAGCGCCTTCGGTAATTTGAAGCTCACCAAGCGTAATTGCTTTTACCTTTTGAGTGATTTCATAGCCATACATTTTGCCGTTTTCCTCCAGCAATTTCATGATGATGGTGTTTAAACTTCCTTTATATAATTGTGAATTTTTCATCTTCATTTTCAATTTTGAATTGCAAATATACATAAGTTTCTTATACATAACATGTTTAGGCATAATAAATTTAAAACACATTCACTTTTAGAAACCTAATCCGTTTCCTATCTTTGCAAAAAAGAAAGCAATGTCGTCATTTTATAAATTGAACATTAAAGAAGTAAAACGCGAAACCAAAGACGCAGTTTCAATCCTTTTTAATGTTCCCGCAGAATTAGAATCCAACTACAAATTCGTTGCTGGACAATACCTCAACTTGAAATTAACTTTAGACGGAGAAGATGTTCGCCGCGCCTATTCTATCTGTTCTGCACCCGAAAGTGGCGAATTGAGAATTGCGGTAAAAGCAGTTAAAAACGGACTTTTCTCACAATTTGCAAACGCAAAATTGAAAGCAGGCGACACGTTGGAAGTTGGAAAACCAGAAGGAAATTTCACATTTGAACCTCAACACGATCGCCAAAGAAATTATGCAGCATTTGCAGCTGGTAGCGGAATCACTCCAATTATGTCAATTGCAAAAAGCGTATTAACAAGCGAGCCTAAAAGCACTTTTGTGTTGGTGTATGGAAATAAAACGCCCGAAGAAACAATTTTTCATCAGGAATTACACGATTTGCAATCACACTATGTTGGTCGCATTTTCGTGCATTATTCCTATACACAAGCAAAAGTTGAAAACGAACTTTTTGGTAGAATTGAAAAATCAACAGTTAATTTTGTGCTGAACAACAAACACAAGGAACTGACTTTTGAGAAATTCTATTTGTGCGGACCCGAAGAAATGATCAATACGGTTTCGGCAGTTTTAAAAGAGCATAATGTCGCTGAAAAAAATATAAAATTCGAGCTTTTTTCAAGTTCTTCAACGGAAAATAAAATCCAAGAATCGTTGGGAGGTCATTCTAAAATTACGATTTTAGTTGACGACGAGGAAACTACTTTTGAAATGTCGCAAAAGCAAACTATTCTGGAAGCGGCTTTGAAACAAGGAGTTGATGCTCCGTATTCTTGCCAAGGCGGAATTTGTAGCAGCTGTTTGGCGAGAATTACCTCGGGAACTGCCGAAATGAAGAAAAATTCTATTCTTACCGACAAAGAAATCGCCGAAGGTTTGGTCTTAACGTGTCAAGCGCATCCCACTTCCGAAACGATTTATGTGGATTATGATGATGTTTAAAAAAGTTTTCAGTGTTCAGAAAATTAGTAATCAGTTTATTTGATTATTAATTGATATTTCAATTGCTATTGAACTATTTTTTCAATTACGTGTTCTGGTAAAATCGTTCGCATGGCGTACTGATATCCTTCAACTTTTTTATTTCCATAGACCGAAGTTGGAAGTTTTGGATATAAATTTCTATCAGAAACCAACGCATTTTCCAGCGGTTGATTAAACGGTGAAAATCCTAAAAAGGGATGGGTTGCGCCCCAAAGCGAAATTGTTTTTACGCCTAACATTGCAGCTATATGCGCGTTTCCAGAATCCATAGAAAGCATTATATCCAAGTTGCCGATGAGCTGAATTTCTTGATTGAATTGGAGTTTTCCTGCCGTTGAAATTACATTTTCTTTGTCTTTTGAAAGCAAATTCAACGTTTCGATTTCCTTTTTCCCACCGCCAAAAAGTAAAATTTTATAGTTGGAATTTTTAGCCAATTCGTCAATTACTTGCGCCATTAAATCCAGCGGATATACTTTGGAATCGTGTTGCGCAAAAGGGGAAATTCCAATCCATTTCTGCGTTTTTTCACCAACAATTGAGGTAATTTCTGAAGTTAATTCTTGTTTTTCGGGAAACGTTGGATTCGATAAATCCAAAGGAAATCCAAGTGATAGAAATACATTGGCGTGTCTTTTAAAAACGGTTGGAAGCTGCCTAAAAATTTTGTTTTCGGCACGGGTAACTTCTTCTTTTTCGGTTCTGCCTTTATCTGTAAAAGATACTTTTTTTCCGCTCAAGGCAAATAGCGTTCGGATTACTTTAGAACGTAAAACGTTATGCAAGTCGGCAAATGCGTCAATATTCCGTTTTTTTAAATCCTGAAATAATCGAAATAATCCAAAGAAACCCTTATGTTTTCCGTTTTTATCAAATGCTAAAAAAGAAACATTTGGAATTTCATCGAAAAAAGGCTGAAAGAAAGGACTTGAAATTACGGTGATTTTTACATCAGGATATTGCTTTGAAAACGCTCTCAAAATAGGAACCGTCATTGCGACATCTCCCATTGCGGAAAGTCTTATGACGGCTATATGTTTTATTTTTTCTGACAATTTAACGCGTCAATTATTTCTTATTTTGATACAAAACTGGGTTCAAATCATCGTCATTGTACATTTTCATTTGTTTGTACACTTTCATAAATTTATCGCCGCATTCAATGTCATTTAGCAAATCATCAATTGCAGTAGAAAGATCGGTTCTTTGCTCCAAAAGAATGTTTAACTTCGCTTGACATTTATCACGGTGTTCTTCTGAAGCTCCAGTTCGAGTAGCTTCTTCATTCATGTGATAGATTTTCAATGCTAAGATTGACAATCTATCAAAAGCCCAAGCGGGACTTTCAGAATTTATTTTTGCGTCGTCATTTACTACAACGTGGCTGTATTTTTGAAGGAAATAACTGTCGGTATATTCCACCATATCGGTACGTTCTTGATTTGAAGCGTCAATTCTTCTTTTCAATGTAAGTGCGGCTACAGGATCAATATTTGGATCACGAATTATATCTTCAAAATGCCATTGCACGGTGTCAATCCAATTTTTATGATACAATAAATGTTCAAATTTATCTTTAGGAAAAGGGTTGTTAATAGGTTGATCGACATTATCAAATTGATGATAATCGTGAATACTTTGTTCAAATACAGAATAAGCTAATTTTGAAAACATATCTTTACATTTTAAAGAACAAAGATACTTTTTATACCTTTAACGTTGAAACTTTAAACTTAAACTTTATACCTATTTTTATGAAAATTCATCATTTATCAGAAAATAATAGCGTTCTAAATCATTTTTTAGGACAAATTAGAGATGTTAACATTCACAATGACCGAATGCGTTTCAGAAGAAATATTGAACGCATTGGCGAAATTATGGCGTATGAATTAAGTAAAGAATTGCATTTTAAAAATTATGCTGTTCAAACTCCGCTTGGTATAAAAAACACATCGAAAATCAGTGATCAATTGGTTTTGTGTTCTATTTTAAGAGCGGGATTGCCGCTGCATAATGGGTTTTTAAATTACTTTGATGCTGCTGAAAATGGGTTTATATCTGCCTACAGACACCATCCGAACAATGATGATTATTTTGATGTTTTGGTTGAATACCAAGCCGTTTCCGATATTAATAATTCCAATTTAATTTTGATAGATCCAATGCTTGCCACAGGACAATCAATTGTAGCAGTTTTTAATAAATTAATGGAACGTGGTACACCGAAAGAAATTCATATTGCTGTTGTAATTGCTGCTCCAGAAGGAATTGCGCATCTTGAATCGTTATTGCCAGAGCATTGTCATCTTTGGATTGCTTCTATTGATGAAAAACTCAATCAAAAAAACTACATCATTCCTGGGCTTGGCGATGCGGGTGATTTGGCTTTTGGAAATAAATTATAATTGAGAGAAAAAAGCAAAAAAGCTACACAAAATTACAATTACGATTGTTAGTTCCTTCTTCACTTTTGATTGCGGCGTTTCGGTGAAAAGCGTAATCATAAATGCCAATGGCGCAAAGGTAAAAATCAGAATGTCGTTGCCTTTATTTGGCGAAACTAAGAAAACTGCAATCCCAATAAAAAAAGCAGCGACAATTTTCTTGTAAGAAGAATGTAGAATAATTGGTCGGTTTGAAATTGTAAATATCACATAAAAACTAAAATATAAAGAAATGGTTGCAAACGAGGATATGGCAAGATTTTGATAGTTATTGACAAAATAATTGATTTGAAAATCCCTTGAAGAATTTGCAATTAAGTTACTGACAATACTTTTTTGTAGCACCAAATCAATTAAAATAAAAATCACAGTTGACATAAAAAAAGCGATAAAAGGCAAAAACCAAGTGCGATAATCTCTTGCTGTGTGAAAAAGAATACTAATAAATACCAAAATTATAAAGAGAATACTCCAAAAATGAAATAAAGAAGCCACAAAAATCCATAAAGAAGCATCAAATATTTTTTCTTTGGTAAATTTTGGCGACTGCAAAGAAATTAATCTTCTTAACGCTAAAATTATGAAAAAGTTAGAAATAATTAAGTCTAAATTATTCATAGTTGAAGGGAAAAAAAGTAGCAATAGCAAATAAAATAAAATCATATAAGAACTGTCTTTGCTCAATCCGTTCTTTTTTATTATAAAATTTGCAGTAAAAAAAGAAGCTCCAATTGTTACAATAATAATTGCTTTTTTAAACAAAAACCCAAGCGATAAATTATTTCCAACTTGATGAAATTGGTAAACGCAAAAGAAAAATAATAGCATTAAAAAAATAAATGCATAATTTATTGGTGTAGATTTCTTAAAAAGACTTGTTATCATAAGGATATTTTATACTTTTGTAAATGTAAATATAATACTTGTACAAAGATGAAAGCATTTTTTGAAGGAATACAATGGTTGTTTGAAAATATTATTTTCATTCCTCATAATTATTTAAGAAAATTAGAACTCGAACATTGGTTTGCGGCAAATACTATTAATTGGATTTTTGTTATTATTTGCATTGCAGCAATGATTTATTGGATTAAACAATTAAAATTGCACAAAGACAATAACGAAGAATATCAAGATACAACGGCGCATTCTTTTTTCAAATAAAATCCTAAAACTACTGTTTTAAGATCAAAGATCAAAACCAATATCTTTTCTAAAATACATCGTATCGAAATGTAGCTTGTCTATGTTTTGATACGATTTTTTTATGGCTTCTTCAAAATTAACCCCTAATGATGTTACTGCTAAAACGCGTCCTCCATTACTAGTTATTTGTCCGTTATCTGCTTTTGTTCCTGCGTGAAAAACAATAGAATCAGTAACTGTTTCAATTCCTGAAATCACTTTCCCATTAACATATTCTTCCGGATAACCGCCAGAAACTACCATTATTGTTGCAGCGCTTTGGGTTTCTATTTCAAGTGTTTTTTCGTCCAGTTTTTCATTGGCTACAGCCAAAAACAAATCCACTAAATCAGATTTTAATCTTGGAATTACAACTTCAGTTTCAGGGTCGCCCATTCTCACGTTGTATTCAATAACAATTGGTTCGCCCTTTACATTGATTAAACCAATAAAAACAAAACCTTTATACTGAATTCCGTCTTTTTGCAAACCTTCAATTGTGGGTTTAACGATTCTATTTTCGATTTTTTCTAACAAAACATCATCTGCAAAAGGAACTGGAGAAACCGCTCCCATTCCGCCTGTATTCAATCCTGTATCGCCTTCGCCAATGCGTTTGTAATCTTTGGCTGTGGGTAAAATCTTATAATTTTTTCCATCGGTCAATACGAAACAACTTAATTCTATTCCGTCCAAAAATTCTTCAATTACTACTTTCGAACTTGCTTCACCAAATTTTGAATGAACCAACATATTTCTCAATTCTTCTTTAGCTTCCGCCAATTCTTGAATGATTAAAACCCCTTTTCCCGCGGCTAATCCATCAGCTTTAAGAACATACGGTGGTTGCAATGTTTCTAAAAATGTGCAACCAGCGTCAACAGTTTCTTTTGTAAAACTATCGTAAGCAGCCGTTGGAATATTGTGTTTTACCAAAAACTCTTTAGCAAATTCTTTACTTCCTTCTAATTGTGCCCCTCTTTTTGAAGGCCCAATTACGGGAATATCTTTTAAATCGGGGTCGTTTTGGAAAAAATCAAAAATACCTTTTACCAAAGGATCTTCTGGTCCAACAACCACCATTGCTACATTTTCGCTCAAAACAAATGCTTTTATGCTATCAAAATCCGTGATTTTCAGGTTCACATTTGTGGCAATACTTTCTGTTCCGGCGTTTCCTGGGGCAACAAAAAGTTTGGTACACATTGGGCTTTGAAGCATTTTCCATGCAAAAGCGTGCTCTCTTCCTCCTGAACCTAATAATAAAATTGTCATTGTGTAGTTGATTGTTGTGAGGTGCAAAAATAATTTCTTTTGCGGTTAAATTGGCATTAAAGAAAAAAATTTTTAAGGGTAATTCACATTAAAAAAGTATGCCCGCTATTTTTAAAAAGTCATTCTTAATTAATATGCCTTTTTTTCTCCATTTAAAATATTCAAAACCGTTTGAACTATAATTTTAATATCTAAAATTAATGACCAATTATCAATATAAAAAACATCGAGTTTTATTCTGCATCTCATATCTTCATCGGATTCTATTTCACCTCTAAACCCTTTAACTTGAGCTAATCCAGTAATTCCTGGTTTTATATAATGCCGAACCATGTATTTATTAATTTTTTTTCCATACGACTTGTTTTGAGACCAAAGATGCGGTCTTGGCCCAACAACTGACATATCTCCTAAAAAAACATTAATAAATTGTGGCAATTCGTCAACACTAGTTTTTCTAATAATTCTGCCAATTTTGGTAACCCTGGGGTCGTTTTTAGAAGCTTCTTTCTCTGTTGTTTCATTTAATTTCATGGAACGAAATTTATAACAAAAAAATTCTTTTTCATCTAAACCCGGTCTTCCTTGTTTAAAAAAAATAGGCCCTTTAGATTCTAATTTTATCAATAGGGACAGGAGAGGAATAACCCATGATAGTATAAAGACTATAATTATCAGAGAAAAAACAATGTCAAAAATTCTTTTAACTAGTTTTATAGTAGGGTCGTGTAATACCGTTTTTTGCATAGTCAAAACGGGGAACATTTCGTAATAATTTATTTTTAAATTTTTAGAAAATATCTCCTTTGCTCCTGGAATGAATTTAATTTCTATTTTATTCTCATCTGAAAATCGAACAATGTCTGCTAACTGATCATTTGTCATTTCGTCTAAAGTGCAGTATATTTCATTTACTTGATTATCAATTACAAAAGTTTTTAAATAGTCTATATCTCCTAAAATCTCTGCCTTTTTCTTTTTATTTGAAAAATATCCTAAAAAACGATAGCCGTAATCATTTCTCTCTTCAAAAAGTTCTTTCAAGCGAATTGATTCTGTAGTAAATCCAATAATTACGACGTTTCTGTAATTGCTTCCAGTAATTATTCGGTACTTCTTTAAATAATAAAACAAAAGGAATTTAGAGGTGGTGATTAATATAAAACTTAATCCCATGAACCTTAACAGCGCATTTTCGCTAAAAATAACTTCTTTTGAAAACGGGAAGAAAGCTATTATTAGAAGAGAAAACAGGATTCCTTGTTTTACAATTTTAGTTAGTATTTCAACAGGAGGTGTGAATCTAAAAACATCATAAAACTTTATAAAAAAAGCAATCGTTCCCCATGAAATTAATAAATACCCTATATAGATGCTATAATTTAAATTTAGTCCATTAAAACAAAATAATGCCAGCAAAGAAATAACCAATAAGTCAGAAACGATGCTTATCGGTCGTATATATTTCGAGTATCTTCCTGATTGCGCAGCAGTCATATTTATTTAATATATCCTGAAAAATCTTTGTGTTCTTCCTTTAACAATTCTTCTTTTGAAAGGGATTTGAAATAATCGTACGTTATTTTCATCCCTTCTTCACGCGAAACTTTTGCTTCCCATCCTAATAATTTTTTTGCTTTTGTAATGTCTGGCTGGCGTTGAAGCGGATCATTAATTGGTAAAGGATGATATACTACTTTTTGATTAGTTCCAGTTAATTTAATGATTTCATCTGCAAAATCTTTAATCGTTATTTCATCTGGGTTTCCAATATTTACAGGAAATACATAATCCGAATGAAGTAATCTAAAAATTCCTTCCACTTGGTCGTCAACATAACAAAAAGAACGCGTTTGCATTCCGTCTCCAAAAATAGTTAAATCTTCGCCACGCAGTGCTTGTCCGATAAATGCTGGAATAACTCTTCCGTCATTGAGTCGCATTCTTGGCCCATAGGTATTAAATATTCTTACAATTCTAGTTTCTAAGCCATGAAAAGTATGATACGCCATTGTAATAGATTCTTGAAAACGCTTGGCTTCGTCATAAACGCCTCTTGGGCCTATGGTATTTACGTTTCCGTAATATTCTTCGGTTTGTGGATGTACTAATGGATCTCCATAAACTTCAGAAGTTGATGCTATGAGGATTCTGGAATTTTTAACACGTGCCAAACCCAAAAGATTGTGAGTTCCAAGCGAACCTACTTTTAAAGTTTGAATAGGTATTTTTAAATAATCAATTGGACTTGCAGGTGATGCAAAATGTAATATGTAATCTAATTTACCTGGTACATGAACAAATTTCGTAATATCATGGTGGTAAAATTCAAAATGTTCGAGCTTAAATAAATGTTCAATATTTCTTAAATCCCCAGTTATTAGGTTATCCATTGCTAAGACATGATACCCTTCTTTAATAAAACGATCGCATAAATGAGAGCCTAAAAAACCAGCGGCTCCTGTAATTAAAATTCTTTTCATATTGGCTTATTTTTCGTTTATGACCTGATATTGTATTATAAACGTTAAAATAATTATAATATTATACTAAAGTGAAATTGTTTTTTCGCTTTTTAAATTAGAGTTAAAAATACAATACATTAGTATAAAAAAAGTAACTCCTCTTTGCCTCCAAAGAAAAGATTCTGTAATAAATAAGCTTATCATGAGAACGGCAAAAGAAATATGAATAAAATCTTTTTTTGTAATAGCATTTTTTAAATTAGCTATTATAATAACTAACAATACAATAAATCCCATCACGCCAAGTTCGGCAAAATTCTGAATATATTGATTGTGGAAATTAAAATTACCGTAACCTTTGTGTAAATTGTATTTATTCTCCTTTTCAACTAGCTTTCCCTTTGAGGCATTCAATCCAAATCCTTTGAAAAAAATAGAATTGTCTTTTAAAAGCTCAAAAAACATTCTTATTTGATAAACTCTAAAAGCCGTTCCTGGAAAATAATCGTTTGGTGTGAATTGTTCTTTATTCCAAGCTTCGTAAATACTAATGTTGTGAACACCGTTTGGTAACGTTGTCAATACGTTTGGATTTATGCTGTTACTAGTATTGTTTCTGAACTCTTCTTTAAAACGGGTTTTTATTTTTCCAATAGACAATGAAAGAATTACAATTCCTGAAAAAATAAAAAGATTTCTTAATCGCATTTTGTAAGATGCCTTTGAATAAAAAAAGTAAAATGTTAAAACTAAAAATATAAATACTAAAATTATATTTTTTGAAGAGAGCAAGAAAATAAATCCTGCTAAAAAAAATGACAAAATTAAATCTGATTTTAATTTAATTTCTTTAGTGAAAAAATAAAAAAACGCTACAGCAACAAAAACTGAAACATGAATAGCATTTAATATTTTTGGTACAAGTCCATAATCATAATCATTTTCTCCGTGGTAGAAAAAAACACGACTATCATAATTTATTAAATATCTAATAATCGCTCTTAAAAGAAAAAAAACCGCCATAATTACCATAGAATAGCTAAAATATTTTATCAACTTATTCTTTTGATTTATAGAAATTTGCGTTTTCATAAACATTAACGGAATAAGCAAAAGAGATATTTCTTTTGGAATGGCTTGAAGCGTTTCCTGTTTATCAATACTCCAAAAATAAGAGGCGGCCATTATAAAAAACATGGCTACTGGAAATATAAGAATTTGCGTCGTTTTAAAATTTGTTTTTTTAAAATTTAAAAAAAAGTGCAATATCAATAATCCTAAAGCAATGTTGTTCACAACAAATGGTAGTGGAATAGAAATTAATAATATTAAAATAAAAATAAAAAAATTATTCTGTTTACTTTCTTGTTTTAAATCTAGAATAACATTCTTCAAAAAGATGTAGATATTTTCCATTTATTATATTCCAATTAAATTCATTTTTAATCACGTCAAAGTTGTTTTGAACCAATTGCAAGTTATCATTTTTTTTGATTGTTTCTAAAATATTTTTCACTTCCTGTGGATTAGAAAAATAATACCCATTTTCTTTAAGAATTGCCTTGTTAAAATGGTTGTTGTGAGCAATTATGAATGCTTTCGAAGCCATTGCCTCTAAAAGCGAAGGATTAGTGCCGCCAACAGAATGTCCGTGAAAATAAAAATTGGAAAAATACCTCAAATTATTTAGTTTATTCATATTAAATTCTGCACCTATAAAACGGATTTCTTTTTTAGTTTTAAACTTTTCTTTAAGATAATTGCCAAATTTTGTGTTGTGGTTTCCTAAAACCAATACGGTCCTAACTTCTTTGCACAAAACAATTCCATCGAGAACGGTTTCGATGTTGTTTTCAGGTTCAAAACGAGCCATAATCATGTTGTAATTCCCCTTAGCGACATCGTATTCCTTCAATATTTCTTCATTTGGATTTTCAAAAACCGAAGCTCCATAAGGAATATACGTAGAAGCGACTTCATATTTATCTTTTAAATATTTTTGAATTCCTAATGAATCAGAGATTAGGTAATTGCTGCTTTTGACCGCTAGTCGTTCTGCAAATTTCAAAAATTGTTGTACCGATTTAGAGTATTTTGAACGTTTCCATTCTAATCCATCCATATTGGTTATGATAATTGGTTTTTTAGGCAACAAGAAAAACCAAATTGAATTACTAGTGTAGCCCAACTGTAAAATAATGTCAAAATCTCTTTTTCGGGAGTCCATTATGCAGTTATAATCATAGATAAACTGCCCGAAAGTTCCCAATTTATGTTCTGGATCGTATTGATGAAGAATATTGACGCCTTTGAACGTTTTTTCTTGATAAAGGTGGTCGTGAGAATTATAAACATAAACATCGTGTCCTTTCTCTGCTAGATATACAGAGAAAAATTCGGCAAATTGTTCAAAACCTGAATAATGATTTGGAATACCCCGAGTTCCTAAAATGGCTATTTTCATGAAATATTTTCTTTTCAGATGGCTAAAATAGTCTTTTTATGAAAATTTTTAGGTTATGAAATATTAAATTAAAGTAATTTTTTAAAAATTTGGGCGGATAAATCCCATTTGTATTTTAAATGTACTTGATTTCGTTTTTCTTCAATTAAATTGTCTTGTAAAGCTTCTATAATTTTCAAATTCAAATCTTCTGAACTTGCAGGATCAAAAAGGCAATTGCTAATAAATTTAAAATCTGACATAGCGGTTGTATTGGAGCAAACTGTTGGAATACTTGAAGCTATTGACTCTAATGGAGGAATCCCAAACCCTTCTGCAAAAGAAGGATAAACGGACAATGATGATGCTCTGACTAGGTGAACTAAATCATTAAATCCTATTTTCTTTAATCGGACTATTTGTTCTTTTACTTCGTTTTCTAGCAAATTATAATAGATATTGTAACTTTTTGTTTCAATTGCATCATCGCCAACAAAGACTAATTTGTATTCTTTGTAATATTCATTTTCTACAAATGTTTTAAGCAATGTAAGATGATTTTTTCTTGGTTCCCATCGACTAACAAATAAAAAATAATTTTCGAAATTGAATTTGTTTTTTACAATTTGAACTTCATTTTCTTTGTTGTATTGTTTAAAATATTCCGAATCAACTGCGTTTGGAATTATTTTCACATTTGAAACACAAAAATGTTTTTCTATTTTTTCTTTAGAATACTGTGAAACTGTGAAAACAATGTCTGATTTATTGGTACTGTATTTAAAAAAAAACTTGTTTTTTAATCGATAAAAAAGTGGAAAATATTGTGGAAAATCTAAAAATAGCACATCGTGAATGGTAACAATATATTTGCACCTTTTTATTGGCGGAACAACATACTGAAAATGAGCATAGTCAATTTTATTCTGAGTTATCAGTTTGGGAATGTCAAACAATAATCTAAACAACTTATTTTT
>Ga0209107_10000702_pt1 | contig 19244 bp, 11 predicted proteins | sample LakErihyJuly2011_2_FD_187460 | JGI IMG/M metagenome (GOLD analysis project Ga0209107, IMG submission 187460) | Freshwater microbial communities from dead zone in Lake Erie, Canada - CCB hypolimnion July 2011 (SPAdes) (version 2) | ecosystem: Environmental > Aquatic > Freshwater > Lentic >... | reverse complement strand
CGGCGTGGGAATTTCTTTTGGATTGGATCGAATTTATTTGGTTGTTGAAGAATTGAATTTATTCCCTGTTACCGTTACTTCTACTACAAAAGCGTTGTTCATTAATTATGGAGAAAAAGAAGCTTTTTATGCTATGAAAGCGATAAAAGAATTGCGAAGTTTCGGTGTAAAAGTAGAGTTGTATCCTGACGCTGTAAAAGTGGGAAAACAGTTTATGCACGCTGATAAACGAGCCATTCCATTTGCCATAATCGTTGGAGAAGCCGAAATGAACGAAGGGAATTTTGCATTGAAAAACCTAATTTCAGGCGAACAAGTTACGTTGGATTTTGAAGGATTGAAAGCGGCTCTTGTTTAAACAGTAAACATTCGTTAATTATTGTCTATTTATAGATAATGAATTTATATTTCCTACTTTTATAATTCAAATAACACTATACATGAAAAACACATTCAAAAAAATCGGTTTTGTTCTTGCAATTGCAAGCGTATTTGTTTCTTGCAATCAAAAAGCAACTACCGAAAATCCCTCTGAATATTTCACAAATACAGAGAAAGGCGTTCAAAATGGAGGCATAAAAATGATTTCCATAAACACACCAAAAGGCAAATTCAATGTCTGGACGAAGAAAGTTGGAAACAATCCAAAGATGAAAATCCTCTTGTTAAATGGCGGTCCAGGAGCTACACACGAATATTTTGAGTGCTTTGAAAGTTTCTTGCCAAAAGATGGCGTAGAATTTATTTATTACGACCAATTGGGTTGCGGAAATTCAGACAATCCAAAAGATACCACTATGTGGGATTTACCTCGCTACGTCGAAGAAGTGGAACAAGTCCGAGTAGAATTAGGACTTAACAAAGATAATTTTTATTTGTTAGGACATTCTTGGGGCGGAATTCTCGCTATGGATTATGCGGTGAAATATCAAGATAATTTGAAAGGATTGATCATTTCCAATATGATGTCGAGTGCTCCATTATACGGAAAATATGCCGAAGACGTACTTTCAAAACAAATGAAACCAGAAATTTTAAAAGAAATTCGAGATATAGAAGCCAATAAAGATTTTGCAAATCCACGGTATATGGAATTACTAATGCCTAATTTTTACGTCGAACACATCTGTAGAATCCCATTAAACCAATGGCCAGAACCTGTAAACCGTTCTTTTGCAAAAATGAACCAATCATTGTATGTTACCATGCAAGGGCCAAGTGAGTTTGGTGTTTCAGGAAAATTAGAAAAATGGGATCGCTCCATGGACTTAAAAAACATCAAAACCCCAACACTTGTAATCGGTGCTAAAAACGATACAATGGATCCCGCACACATGCAATGGATGTCCACACAATTCCCAAATGGAAGCTACTTGTTTTGTCCCAACGGAAGCCACATGTCAATGTATGACGACCAAGATGTATATATGAACGGACTTATTAAGTTTGTAAAAGAAGTAAACAACGGTAAAAAGAAAGCCATTTTATAGCCCATTATTCAAACAATTTAAGGCCTTTGACATTTTGTTAAAGGATTTTTTGTTCAAATAAAGCAGACGAGTTATCCAGAAATTGTTGTTACCATTGCGATATCTGATTAGGATGCAAATCATACCAAACAGTAAGTTCTAATAATGTCCCTCACTCTTTTAATACTTCAATAGCAACTTTGGGTTTTAATGCGGAATCAAATTTTCTTCTACTTTTTTCATAATTTTCACTTGACTAAATTAATAATTTTCAATTAATCATGTGGTTCTAATTTGTAGCGGTAGTATAAATTATTTTTTATATTAAACTATTCAATTAAATTTGAGTCAAATAGTATATCAAAATGGATTATGGATAAACACACACTTTGGTCTTTACGACTAGGATATTCTGCTAAGCAAGCAAAAGTGATTGAGAAATCAGGTTTAAAAAGTTTCTTGGAGCAATCATTTGACACTACGATTTCTGCAGAAATACCTAAATTTATTCAAGACAGCCCTAAATCATTTAAAGAATATCAGTCCCTTCGCAGAAAAATAAAATCTTCGAATCCTGAAGAACTCAAACAAGTAATCAAAAAAGAACAGCAAACGAACTTAGATTTAAGAGCGTGGTGGATTGCTAAAATGATTGAAGAAGAATTTCCCCTTCGTGAAAAAATGACTTGCTTTTGGCACAACCATTTTGTTTCCACGTATCAAAAAGTAAAAGTGAATTATTGGATTTTTCAGCACAATCAGATTCTAAGGGAAAACGCCTTTGGAAATTTTAAAACGTTGACCAAGAAAATTATCCAGACCAATGCGATGGTGTCTTATCTTGACAATACCGACAATAGAAAGGGCAGTCTCAATGAGAATTTAAGTCGGGAATTACTAGAACTTTTCACACTTGGAATAGGGAATTACTCGGAAGATGATATTAAAAATGGTGCAAAAGGTTTAGCAGGACTGGGAATTGGTGAAGAAAGTGCCATGTATCGCAAGATTTTTGAAGATGATGATTCCTTTTCATATTTAGGAGAAACAGGTAATTTAAAAGTCGACCAAATGATTGACGCTATTTTTCAACACCCAAAAATTCCCTATCTAATTACCCGAAAAATCTTAAAATGGTTTATTTATGATAACCCGACAGACGAATTGGTTCAGTACTACGGTACCTATTTCAAGAAAGTCGATTTTGAAATCAAACCGCTTTTGACTAAAATTTTTACGGAAGAATACCCAAAAAACAATGCGGGTTCGAAAATAAAAAATCCGTTGGAATACATTTTACAGTTAATTGATGAACTCAATATACCCACTAAAAATGGAAAAGCAATTGCTTTTTTCATCAGAGACCAAGGAATGGATTTATTCAACCAACCAAACGTTAAGGGTTGGGATGGCGGAAATTCTTGGCTGACCTCTCAAATTTTTTTACAACGAAATACTATTGCCGATGCCCTTTGTAATGGAAAACCTTTAGGACAGAGAAGACCAGAAAACGACGACAAAATGATGCAAAATGCCGATCAAAAACCATTATTTTCGGTTAAACTAAATTGGAAAAAGAATCAGGATAATAAACAAATTATTGCTGAACTTGGAAATCGTTTATTATTTCAAATCAGTGAAAATAACCAAAAAGATTTCGAAAAAATAGTAGAATACGATTTTGATAGTACTACAGAAGGCTCAGAAAATGCGGTGCTTCGGCTGTTTAATTTTATATCAAAATTACCTGAATTTCAACTTATATAATTAAAGTCAAATTCTTTTATTATGAACAGAAGACAATTTTTATCACTTACAGGGACTTTTACTGGCGGAACGCTATTATTACCTGATTTTTTACATGCTTTTGGATCTCAAAAGAGATTAGTTATAGGTGAACAATGTTTAGTTTTTGTTCAATTAAACGGCGGTAATGACGGTTTAAATACATTTATACCTTTTGAAGATGCGCTCTATTATGACTTGCGTCCAAAAATAGCACTTTCAAAAGACGATATAATTTCTTCTTCTAATGGAATGGCATTTCATCCCGCTTTAAAAGGGTTTGCAACCATGCAGCAAAATGGTGATTTAGCAATTCTACAAAATGTTGGATACCCTGAACCTGTTCGCTCTCATTTTCGAAGTCAGGAAATTTGGCAAACCGCACCTACAAATCAAGAATATTTAAATGATGGCTGGTTAGGACGTTATCTCGATTTGCAATGCAAAGAACACCAAGCAACTGCTGGAATAAATCTAGACAAAATTGATAATCTTGCCCTAAAAGGAATGGAACCACACTCCATAACTGTGAAAGATCCTTCACGATTTAATGTTAAAACGAAGCTAGAAAGCGACATCAAATTATCGGATAACCCACAATTGGATTTCGTAAGAAAAATAGCCAATTCGGTGATAGAAAGTTCGGTTGATATTCAAAATGCATTAGCAAAATCATCCGCTTTAGATGTTATTTATCCAAAAACGGAGTTGGCCAAAAATCTGGAATGGATTTCAAAATTGATTAAAGGCAATTTAAACTCAAAAGTGTATTACACCTCACTTAGTGGATTTGATACACATGATAACCAACTCGCAATACACAAAAATAAATTATCTGATTTGAATGATGCCGTTTACAGCTTTTACCAAGACTTGAAAAACAGTCAACAATTACAAAATGTTACCATAATAGTTTTCTCTGAATTTGGACGTCGCGTAAAAGATAATGGAAGAGGAACAGACCACGGAACTGCCGCTCCAATGTTTATAATCGGGGGAAATAATCAAGGTAAAATAATAGGTAAAAATCCAAACTTATCCGATTTGGACAAAGGTGATTTGAAGCATGAAATTGATTTTAGAAGCGTATATGCCTCGCTTTTGCAAAACAAATTAAATTTTGACGCTACTAAAATTGGGATAAAAAATACTGCATTAAAAGGATTGTTTTAAAAATGTATTAAATCATTGACGTTATATTTGAAAGTTTATTACGATAAGAAACGGTTGTTATACCGCTTGTTATTTCAAATTAGTCCAATAAATTTATAAATTCTGAAATCCTTTTTTTTCTTTAAAAAACAAATAGTATCTGCGTATGAAACAAAATCGCATACTTTTTGAGTTATATTGACACTTTATTAGTAAATAGTAAGACTTATTTTTGTATTCAATAGTTAATATATCTAAATCCTATTCAAATCTTGGGGTTTTAATATTTTTTCTAAGCAAATTTAAAAAATGATTATGCAAGCTCTTTATAAATACACAGCCGTACTTGGCTTTTTTCTTTTTTTTAGTATTAAATCACAGGCACAATCACTGCCTATTACCTCTTATGGAGTTTGGGATCGTGGTGGAGGAATTCCAGATTATTCAGCTCCAAATGCCGACTTTGTCAAGGGGATTGAAACTTCTCTTGATTGGAAAGATATTCAGGCTGGACCAGGAACAAATTGTGACTTTAGTGCTTTTCAAACCATATTAGATGATGCTGTTGCCAATGATAAGTTGATTCGATTTAGTATCAATGTTGGACCAGATTGCCCTTTGTGGGTTTTTGACAATGATGTTCCGAGAGTATATTTAACAAATGTCGCGACCAAGAATTTGGCTTATGCCAATAGAAACCCGTATTATCCAGATCCAGAGTATAAAACCTACTATTTTGAAATGATTAGACAATTTGCCCAGTTTTTGAGAAATCAACCTCAAGCAACATTCGATAATATTGCTTTTGTGCAAGTGAAAACAGGAGCTACAGGAGACGAAGAGCCTTACAAAGGAGATGTAATTAATCCTGAATATGGCTTAACCGAAGCAGAATGGGAAGCATTTCGTTTAGAAGCTTTTGCTAAATTTAAATTATATTTCAATGATGTTACTACTAACAAAATTGTTTTAACATTCAATAATGTAGACCCTATTAAATACCCAGACGCATATAATTATGTAATGAACCAATTAGATTCTGAACTTGGCTTTGGGATTAAAGGGGGAGCATTCAACAGGGGGCATCATTTAACAGAGGAGCAAAGCTACAAAGAGCAATGGAATCCTTTTTTAATTAATCCAATTGTAAGTCCTCCGGTTAATCCAAATGGAGTAAAACTATTTTCAGCTTCAGAAATGGATCAGTCTTGGGACAAAGGGTATTTTGCGTTGAACTATGAAATAGGTTTTTATTGGTCAGCCCTTGGGGGGATTAATACGGGGCTTTCTTGTACTAATATTTCGGTAAGCGCCATGACGTATGCTTTAGCAAATCCCGGAATTATTGACATCTTCAAAATGTACAACAGATACGCACAACAGGTATATCCGGCAACAGCTACAACTGCTTTTTCTGTTTTTCACGAAGGACTCAATTCGGAAGATATCGTTAAATTTCCTGTAGATACTTATGGAAGAGCTAGTAAGACCAATCTAACTCGTTATCAAAATATATGTAACGCATATGCTAGTAGAGGAGCTCGCATAGATGATCCAATTGCCGTAGTGAAAGGACAAGTATTTCAGCGTGAAGATCAAGAGTTTTACAATGATGCAGGCTGGGATATTTGCGAAGGAAATATTGAACGATTTATGAATCAAATAGATCCTGATGGGACTTCTATAGGATTATTCAGGGTAAGAGGAACTTTAACTTCAACTTCTTCAAAGTACGATCGATTTGCCCGTTCTTTTGAGAATAGTACTGGTAAAAACACGATGTATTTCCAATTGCATAATGAATTACCCGATGCAAATAAAAACTTAAAGTTTACCATTATCTGGCTGGATAAAACTGCTGGTTCTACCTGGGCCTTTAAATATAGAAATTTAGCGGGTCTTCAGACAATTGCTTTTACAGGAACTGGAACTAATCAATGGAGAACAGAAATTTTTAATGTCATGAATGGCGTTATGGATCAAGGTGGTGCTAATGGTTCCGATTTCATGTTGGTCAATACTGATACTATTGATGATATTTTTAATGGAATTGAAATGAATATTATCGGAGTCGGTATTCAACCTCAAACTATAAATTTCAACCCATTTCCATTTAAAAAGATGGGAGATGCAGACTTTAATCCAGGAGCAACACCTAGTTCTGGCTTAGCGATTACCTACACGAGTTCTAACCCTAATGTGGCTACCATTGTTAACAATATGATTCATATCGTTGGTCTAGGTTCTTCTATAATTACTGCTTCACAAGCGGGTAATAATGGTTATGAACCAGCACCATCAGTTGCACAAAATTTATCAGTTTCGGGAGTTAAAACTACCATTACTACTTCTGGAACATGGACATGTCCGGCAGGTGTAACCTCTATTCAAGTGGAAGCTTGGGGCGGTGGTGGTTCAGGCGGAACGGCTACTACTGGAGGTATAGGTGGTGGTGGTGCCGGGGGTTCTTATGTGATTAAAAATAACGTAGCCGTTGTTCCTGGTTCAAGTTATACAATAACGATTGGCTCTGGAGGAATAGCAAGTACAAATGCAAGTACCACTGGAACAGCTGCAGGATCTACAACATTCCTATCGGCAACTCCAGTGATTGCTTTAGGTGGTGTCCTGGGTAGTAACGCTTCAGGATCAGGAACACTTGGCAATGGAGGTTCAAACGGTACAAATCTAACAAATGGTGGTTCAGGAGGTACAGTAACTTTAGGAAGAGATGGAAAAAAGGGTTCTACTATGGCTGGAGGAGCTGGAGGAGCTGGCGCAAATGGAGGTGCCGGTGGATTGGCAGTTTTAACGACTAATGTTAACCAGCCCGGTAATGGCGGAAATAATGGAACAGCTCCGGGAGGAGGAGGCTCAGCTGCCTGGGGTTCAGCATCTGGAAGTAAAGTCGGAGGTACTGGAGGAGCAGGGCAAATTATAATTACCTACACGGTTGGAGTGCCAAACGCCCCTACTATTGGTAACGCTGCAGTATCTGGTGTAAGTGGACAAGCAACAGTATCGTTTACGGTTCCAGCATCTAACGGTGGGGCGTCAATTACATCTTATACGGCAACATCCTCTCCTGGAGGAATTACCGCAACAGTAAGTCAGGCAGGAAGTGGTTCTATAATAATGAATGGTTTAACTAATGGAACAGCTTACACCTTTACCGTAAAGGCAACAAATGGTATTGGAGATAGTGTTGCAAGTGCCGCATCAAATGCAGTAACACCAAACAACCAACCCTCAATTATTTCAAACGGCACAGGTGGAGGTTCTTGGTTAGCCACAACAACTTGGGATGGTGGCGTAGTACCTACACAAAATGATACTGTTGAAATTTTGGGGTCAGATAGTGTAACTTTAAACGGTACTGGGATATGCAATAACCTAACAATAACTGGTGGTTCTTTAACGATAAGTTCTGGTTCTTTAACTGTAAAAAATACCCTTGTCAATAACGGAAACATAGTAATAGAAAACAATGCCAACTTAATTCAAACATCTGGAGCCAATTCGAACTTTGGCACAGGAACTGCAATTGTAAAAAGAAACAGTAATCCATTGAAACGTTTGGATTATACACTGTGGTCATCACCGGTAGCCAGCCAGAACTTATTGGATTTCTCTCCAGCAACAACTCCAACACGATTTTATAACTATGATACAGCGACCAATTTTTACAATGTAGAGGGTAACCCTGCAGGAACACCTTTTACAGTCGGAAAAGGATACTTAATACGAATGCCTAATACAAATCCGCTTTCGGGTTATGATGTAGGTTCAACTACCTTAACATATCCAGGAGTATTTACCGGAGTGCCTAACAATGGTGTTATTAATGTTCCTATAACTGCTGGAGCCACAGGATTTCGCTACAATTTAGTAGGAAATCCTTACCCGTCACCAATAGAGATGTCGACTTTCGTTTCAGAAAATCTATTGAAGATCGAATCTACCCTTTATTTCTGGAGAAAAACCAACGGTGCTACTAATACTAATGGTTCATCATATTGTACTTGGATTGCTGGAACTTATGCAGGCAATGGCAATGCACAATCATTTAATCCTGCTGGAGTCATTCAAACTGGTCAAGGATTTTTTGTTGAAGCAAAATCAGGAGCAGCATCTATAACTTTCAATAATACTCAAAGAGTTTCTAATACAGCAAATCAGTTCTTCAGAACTAATCAAGTTGCAGAACCAAGTAAAATTTGGTTGAACGCAACAAATTCTGCTGGTAATTTTTCTCAAATGGCGGTAACTTATTTTGATGGAGCAACAATAGGGGTAGACGCATTTGACGCTAAGTACATCAATGACAGTGGCTATGCCTTGACATCAAGCATCAACGGAGGAGAATACACCATTCAAGGTCGTCCAGCATTCGATGTGAACGATGTTGTTGCCTTAAACTTCAAAACCGCAGTAGCAGGAGATTATACTATTGCAATTGATCATGTAGAAGGTTTGTTCAATTCCGGTCAAACAGTTTTTTTGAAAGACAATTTGCTGAATACTGTTGTTAATTTAATCGAAGGAAGTTACTCTTTTGCAAGTGCCTATGGAACATTCAATTCAAGATTTGAAGTGATGTATCAAAGTACTTTGGCGGTAACTAATCCTAAATTCACAGCCAACAGTGTAATTGCTTTTAGCGAAAATGGCGAAATCAGAATTAATTCTGGTACAACAATCATGGCGCTTGTGCGTGTTTATGATTTACAAGGGCGTTTGTTGGCTGAGAAAAAACAAATCAATTCTTCAGAAACCAAATTGCCAACAACGGCTTCAAACCAAGTGTTGTTAGTAGAAATTACTGCTGCTAATGGAAGTAAAATCACCAAAAAAATAATTCAATAATCGTCGTTAGTACACTATGAACTTATGAAAAATAAAGCCATAAATACCGTCGTGTTTTGTTTGATACTCTTGTTTAGTTTGAATGGAATAGCGCAAAGTGGTCTTGGAAGCGAAGCTAGTGGAACAGCTCTTGAAGGCGCCGATACTATTGAGAGTCCAATTAACGATTACATCATTCCTATGTTACTATTGGGTGCTGTTCTTGGGTTTAGTTTATTAAAAAAGGAGATAATAAGTACTATTAAGTAATTGTTAAGAATTAATTCTAAATTTTAAAAGACTTTAATTACTTCATTTGGACTGTAGCATTTATTTGTTGCAGTTTTTTTTGTTTCATTTGGTGGTTATTATTGATGGATTTGACTTTTTTATTGTTTTACAAAAATTAGACTCATCTTATAAATAGCAGCTTCTTTATTTAAATTACAATTGAGCCAAATTAGCATTATGAATGACACTTTTTCGCCAAGACTAATTTGAGGTTTTTAGCTAATTTTACAAAAAACATAATTTAAAAAAATAGTATGAAAACAAAAATTACTTATTTATTATTACTCCTTCCTTTATTGACTTTTGCACAAGGTCCGTGGGAGTTTAATACTGCCTCTAATACAGAGGGGTTTATCTGTAAATCATCTAGTGGTTCAGGCGGATCTCACACAGTAGCTCAGTTGTTAGGAGATTTAAATGTTACTTTTGTTACAGGCGCGGGTAACAATCCTGCCATTTCTCTTGTTGGTGCAAATATTAATGCAGATACAAATGTAAACTTTATTGAAATACGATTGAAAAACCTTAGCACTGCCACCTATTTAAGATTTGGTAGTACTACCTCCAGTGAAACAGCAGGCACGAATTATGGTGAGCTATTAATAACGCCTAATGATCAGGTTTATAAAACCTACACGATTGATATTTCTGCTTGGATTGGAAACCCTGTAGGACTGGTAATTTTGGTTAAAAATAATACTGTAGCTTCAGGTAGTGGTACTTCCTATACACCTTTAAGTGCACATTCAATACTAATAGATTATATAAGACCATTAGCAAGTGTTGTATCACCAGAAGTAAACACATTTAATTTTAATACAACAACCGAAAATTTTACAATTCTTACAAGAGCAACTGCTGTTCAAGCAACTGATTCTTCAAACGGAACTTTAAAGATTAACTGTACAACTGCAAATGCTAATAATGGTAAAGTAGCTTTATCATCATTACTTGCCCATGTTGAAGGAACAAATAAGTATGCACATATTAGATTAAAAAATACCTCTACCAATACATTGTTTCAATTAAATGGAAAAGCAACCGGTGTTGCAACCGCTTTTAATCCAATTCAAACCTATACTACTTCTGATACGGATTATAAAACCTATGATTTTGATTTAAGTACTTGGGATAATGGTTATCAATTTCCAGAATTAAACTTTGGTGTTAAGGACACGTGGTTAGCGACACCGGCTACTTATGCTCAAAATGAGATTGTAATTGTCTCTAACACCTATTACAAAAGCTTAACAGGTGTTAACACCGCAGTGGATGCTGCGGCTCTAAAATTAGACACAACAAACTGGGGTATATGTGATTCAACAGGCGCAGATGCTCCAGCTACTGGAGCCATTGTTGGCGCTGCATTGGATATTAATCCTTTAACAAATTCTGTATATATTGATTCAATTGTTTTTGATAATACTTTAAGTACTAATGATTTTGGAAATACTAAAAATACAATTTCATTATATCCAAATCCTGCCAATGATGTTTTGAATATAAGCTCGTCTAATAGCATTACTAAAATTGAAGTATTTGATATGCAAGGTAGAAACGTAGCATATAACAACAACGCTTCGAATGTGAATGTTGCAGCTTTAGGAAAAGGAGTTTATATTGTTAAGGTGGTGCAAGAAAACGGAAGCGTTATTGCAAAACAATTTATTAAAGAATAATTTTATTTTAGGAAACAGTACTATGAATTATCTAAGAGAGCATTCTAATTTATTTACAATTGGAATGTTCTTTTTTAATGAGTAAAACACTGGTTTTTGACTTGTATTTTTGGTTCTCGTGGCACGTATTAATAGTAAGTTTTTTTATCTTAACTTTAACTCCAAGCGGTATGAGTATTTCCAAAAATGAAGTACCCTAAAAACAGGAATGAAAAATCTTAAACTACTAACAGATGTTTTTAAGATAAAACAACTAAGTCTGAGGACTTTTAAAATATTGATTTTTAACACTATTGCTAAGCAAATTTAAAAAATGATTATGAAAGCTTTTTATAAATACACCGCCTTACTTGGCTTTGTTCTATTTTTTATTACAGAATCACATTCACAATCGATACCCATTACCTCTTATGGGGTTTGGGATCGTGGAGGAGGAGTTGATGATTATTCTGATCCAAAGGCCGACTTTGTTAAGGGTATAGAAGTCTCGGCTGAATGGGCAGAAGTTCAATCCATTGGGCCCGGCAAATTTGATTTTTCTATGTTTCAAGAGGTTTTAGACATAGCCGCGAAACACCATAAAATCGTAAAAATAAGTATTAATGTAGGGCCAAATTCTCCTTTATGGCTCTATGATAATGGTGTTCCATTGGTCAAAGTGAAAAGTCATAAGCCTGAAAAGCACGATAAAAAATTCGGTAATTACCCGTATTACTTAAATGAAAATCATAAGAACTATTATTTTGAAATGATCAAACAATTCTCACTTTTTTTGAGAAGTCAGCCAAAAGAAAAATTTGATTGTATTGCCTTTGTACAAGTAAAAACAGGGGCTACGGGTGACGAAGAACCCTACAAAGGAGAGCCCATAGATGAAAAGTTTGCCATTGACAAAAAAAAGGTATGGGAAGAATATCGGATAGAAGCATTTGAACAATTTAAGAAGTATTTCAATGATGTCTCTGACCGACAAATTGTTTTAACATTTAATAATGTTGATCCTATAAAAAATCCCGTTGCTAACAATTGGGTAATGAATACGATCGACCCTAAAATTGGATTTGGTATAAAAGGAGGCGCCTACAATAGAGGGCATCATTTAACTGGTGAACAATCTTTCAAAGAGCAATGGACGCCTTATCTTATTAATCCGAAAGGGATGAAACTTTTCTCTGCTTCTGAAATGGACGAGTCTTGGAGAAAAGAAATATTTAACATCAATACAGAATTGGCTTTTTATTGGTCAGCATTAAGCGGAATTAATACAGGATTATCGTCTTATAATTGCTCTAAAAGTGCCATTAAATATGCATTGGAACATAAAGAAATTAGAGATATTTTTAAAATGTACAATAAATATGCACAACAGGTTTATCCAGCTTCTGCCACAACAGTCTTTTCTGTTTTTCACGAAGGTCTGAATGCTGCCGATACGATAAAATTCCCTGAGAAAACATTCGGAAAAGCAAAAGTGAAAAACTTGGAACGCTATACTAACATTTGTAATGCCTATGCCTCAAGAGGGGCAAAAATGGATGATTTAGAGTCAGCCGATATTGGTCAAGTGAACCAGCGAGAGAGACAAAAGGGATACAATGATGCAGGATGGGACATTGCAGAAGGAAATTTTGAACGTTTCTTGTATCAAATTAAACCCGACGAAACTTCTATTGGTCTTTTCAGAATTAGAGGTGAAATTGACAAAAATTCTTCTAAATACGATCGTTTTGCTCGTTCTTTCGAAAATGCAACTGGAAAAAATACGATGTATTTTAAGTTTGATGATGAGGTGTTTGCTACTTCAAAACCTAAAAGTTTGAAATTTACTATTACATGGTTGGATAAAAATGCAGGTTCAACTTGGGCATTACAATACAACAAAGGAAAAGTAATTAAAACGGCTCTTGAGATAAAAGGGAAGGGCGATAACGAGTGGAAATCTGTTACAGTTGAGGTTGCCGACATGCAGTTAAACCATAGTGGAAAAATGGAGTCTGACTTTGTGTTGGTAAATACAGATTCAATCGATGATGTTTTTAACGGTATTGAAGTAAATATTCAAAGAAAATAAATTAATATACTACCATGAATCTAAAAAAAATGAAAAAAAGTTTTTATTTATTGACTTCGTCCTTCTTGTTAACATTATGTATTTTCTATACCACTGAAGGAGTGGCTCAAAATAAGCGCCCAAATATCCTTGTTATTATGGGGGACGACATTTCACGAAATAGTATGGGAGTTTATGGTTCCAAATATATAAAAACACCGAATTTTGATCGAATTGCAAACGAAGGAGCGCTTTTCACCAACGCCTATGTTTGCAATCCAAAATGTTCACCGTCTAGGGCTTGTTTCTTAACCGGAAGGTATTCTTGGCAATTGGAAGAAGCGGCTAATCACATTCCTGTTATACCTCCCAAATGGAAATTTTACCCTAAATTGTTAGAAGAAAGTGGATATTCAATAGGATATACTGGTAAAGGTTGGGGACCTGGAGTGTATTACGGAGAACACAATCCTGCTGGTTGGGAATACAATGAAATCTCACTTGTTCCGCCTTATAAAGGGATAAGTAAACAAGATTATGCGTCTAACTTCGATGCGTTTTTAACCAAAAGAGACTCGGAAAAGCCATTCTGTTTTTGGTTTGGTACTCATGAGGCGCACCGTAAATATGAAAAAGATTCTTACAAAAAGGAAAATAAAGATTTGAGTAAAGTAACGGTTCAAGCCTTTTTTCCTGACAATGAATTAGTTCGTGGCGATTTGGCTGATTATGGAGTAGAAGTAGAATACCATGATCGTCAAATTGGTTTAGCATTGGCTTCTCTCGAAAAGCGAGGTTTGTTAGACAATACCATTATTATTGCTACCTCTGATCAGGGAATGCCATTTCCAAGAATAAAAGGACAAATTTATGAAGAAGATTTTCATGAAGCATTTGTGGTACGCTGGGGTGATAAAATAATTCCGGGTAGGATAGTAACGGATTTTATTAATTTCCCTGATGTTGCGCCAACACTTATGGAAGCTGCGGGATTAAAACTCGATAAACAAATGACAGGTAAAAGTTTTCTAAATCTTTTACTTTCTGAAAAATCTGGAAGAATCGATGAAAAACGTTCTTTTTCGTTATTAGGAAAAGAACGTCATGATATGGGTCGCATTGAAGGAGATCAAATAAATGTTGGTTATCCTGCTAGAGCAATTAGAACCGATAAATACCTTTATATTCATAATTACAAATCTAATAGATGGCCTGCCGGGGACCCGGAATATGGGTATAATAATGTGGATAATTCACCAACAAAATCTTATTTAACAGAACTAAAAAAAGAGGATCCAGATTATAAATATTATGAACTATCTTTTGGGAAACGGCCTATGGAGGAACTTTATGATATGGAAATAGATCCAGATTGTATTAATAATCTCGCTTCTGATTCCAAATATGCTGTATTAAGAAATCAATTAAGTGCACAAATGAATCAGGAATTAAAAAGACAAAAAGATCCTAGAGCACTCGGAAAAGGAGATATTTTCGATTATTACCCTCAAGCTCGAGAAGAAAAAATGAAAAAAATGTACAAAGAAAAGTATTATAGTATGTTTGACAAGTTTTTTGAGGTTTTTGGTAAAAAAACAGTTCCAATACCTACAGGTTTTGTTGAAAAAGATGGAGAAAATTAATTTAAATATAACGACAAAAATGAATACAAAAAACATACTGACTTTTGCAATCCTGCTAGCCTCATTTGGAATACAGGCCCAAGAAACAAAAAACACTAAAAAACCCAATATAGTTTTCATTTTAGCCGATGATATGGGATACAATGAGTTGGGGAGTTATGGCGGTAAAATAATCGAAACTCCCAACATTGATCAATTGGCAAAAGAGGGAATGAAATTTTCTAATCATTATTGTGGATCTAATATTTGCGCTCCTTCTCGAGGTACTTTAATGACGGGCAAACATACAGGTCATGCTCATATTAGAGACAATAAACCACTTCCTTATGAAGGAAACGAACCCATTCCAGCAGCTGAAATTACCGTTGCCGAAATCTTAAAAACTGCAGGATATACAACTGGAGCTTTTGGGAAATGGGGATTGGGTTATCCCGCTTCAGAAGGATCGCCAAACAATCAAGGTTTTGACCAGTTTTATGGTTATAATGGTCAGATTCATGCCCACAATTATTTCACTTCCTATTTGCGTAAAAATGACCTAGTGGAATTAAATGCAAATATAGACACTCCTTATTCCGCTTATAGCGCTGATATTATTAAAGATAGAGCATTAGAGTTTGTTGAAGCCAATAAAAACAACCCTTTCTTCCTGTATTTTTGCCCTACTTTACCTCATAATCCGTATCATCAACCCGATGATAAAACATTAGAATACTATGCCAAAAAAACAGGATTTCCGATAGGAGATGCTCATTCTGAAGATTTCAGCGTTCCTAAATATGCAGCATTAACGTCGAGATTAGACCAAGAAGTTGGCGAAATTGTAGCCAAATTAAAAGAACTGAATCTTTTAGATGACACTTTAATCATTTTTGCAAGTGATAACGGATCGGCACTTACTAAGGAAGAAGATAGTTACCTACGTACTGGTGGAGATTTAAGAGGAAGAAAATCTGAAGTGTATGAGGGTGGAATTAAAAGCCCTTTAATTGCTTTTTGGAAAGGGAAAATTATTCCTGGAAGCAGTAGTAATCATATCTCCGCTTTTTGGGATTTCTTGCCTACGTGTGCCGAGATTGTAAAGGCGAAAACACCTGAAAATATTGACGGAATTTCATATTTACCTACACTATTAGGAAAAACGGACAAGCAAAAACAACACGATTATCTGTATTGGGAACGCAGCCAAAGTCAAGCCATCAGAAAAGGGGATATGAAGGCAGATTTTGTTTACGATAAGGCAACCCAAAAACAAAATATTGAAATTTACAATCTTGCCAAAGATCCTTTTGAAAAAAATAATTTAGCCGAAACAATGCCAGAACTTAAAGCAGAGTTTTTAAAAATAGCGCAAACCGCCAGAGTAGAATCTGAAATTTTTCCTTTAGTAAAAAAAGCAAAAAAAGCAAAAGTAAAAACTCATTAACCAATGAAAATCAAATATATAGTTTTAAGCTTTTTAGCTTTTACCATAAGTTTAAAAAGTAGTAGTCAAACAAATAATAAAACAGTAAAACCTAATATTGTTTTCATCTATTTAGACGATTTAGGGTATGGAGATTTAAGTTGTTATGGAGCAACCGAAATAAAAACGCCCAATATTGATGCTTTAGCCAATGGAGGAGTTCGTTTTACAAATGGATATGCCACTTCGGCAACGTGTACCCCAAGTCGGTATGGTCTGCTTACCGGGGTTTATCCTTGGAGAAATAAAGACGCCAAAATTCTTCCGGGTTCAGCGCCATTATTGATAGGTAAAGACCAATTAACCATCCCTAAAATGTTAAAAGAAAAAGGATACCAAACTGCCGTTGTGGGCAAGTGGCATTTGGGTTTAGGAACAGGAATTGTAGATTGGAATCAACAATTAGATGCAGGCCCTAATGATGTAGGTTTCGATTATTCTTATATTATGGCCGCCACGCAAGATCGAGTTCCTACAATTTACATCGATAATGGTAAAGTAGTAAATCTAGATAGCAAAGATCCCATTTCGGTTAATTATGATAAAAATTTTCCCGGTCAACCCACAGGGAAAGAAAATCCTGAATTGCTTTCTATGAAATGGCATCATGGTCACAACAGTTCGATTGTAAATGGGATTCCTCGAATTGGTTATGTTTCTGGTGGAGCCAGTGCCAATTGGAGTGATGTCGATTTAGCAGATCATTTCTTAGCCAAAGCTCAAACGTATGTAAAAAGCCATAAAGAGAATCCGTTTTTCTTGTATTATGCTTTAAATCAGCCCCATGTTCCTCGTACACCGAATCCGAGATTTGTAGGCAAATCAGGAATGGGACCTCGTGGAGATGTTATTTTGGAAGCGGATTATTGCGTGGGCGAAATCATAAAAACTTTAAAAGAAGAAGGGGTTTTAGACAATACTTTAATTATGTTCTCAAGCGATAATGGTCCCGTATTGAATGATGGCTATTATGATGATGCTGTGGAGAAAATCGGCAATCATAAACCAAATGGTCCCTTGCGTGGCGGAAAATACAGTTTGTTGGAAGCCGGTACACGAGTACCATTTTTCACCTATTGGAAAGGGCAAATTAAGCCTCTAGTTTCAGATGCATTAGTGTGCCAAATCGATTTATTGGAATCCATTGCGAAGTTGGTCAATGTTGATGTTAAAAGTACAGACAGTCAGGAACTTTTAGATGTTTTTAAGGGTAAAAGCGCTAAAGGAAGAACAAACTTGGTTATTGAAGCCAACACTAAAACGGCTTTTCGACAAGGCGATTGGATGATGATTCCGCCTTATCCGGGCGATCCAATCCTAGAAGAAGTTAATATTGAAATGGGAAATGACAAAGAGTTTCAATTGTATAATTTAAAGAATGATATCGGTCAAAAAAACAATCTTGCCAAAGCCCAACCCAAAAAATTGAAAGAATTGATGAAAAATTTCGAATTGATTAGGGGGAACAGTTACAAAAATGTTGAAAAAATTGAATTGAAATAACAATGAAAAAACAAGCTGTTTTTTTAATACTAATTACGCTTTTCATTTTTTCGAAAGCTATAAGTCAAAGCAACTTAAACAATAGCGAATGCGCTCCACTTAATCCAGAAAACTTTAATAAGGTTATTGATGGAAAACAAGTGGGTTTGTTTTTTCTAAAAAATGGAAATTTAACGGCTGCCATCACTAATTATGGCGGTCGTATTGTTAGTTTATGTGCTCCAGACAAAAACGGTCAAAAGGCCGATGTGGTTCTGGGCTTCAAAAGCATTGACGATTACTTAAAGGCAACTGGTGTGTATCATGGCGCTATCGTTGGAAGGGTAATCGGTAGAATTGCTAATGGAAACTTTGAACTTGACGGAAAAACGCAATCTCTTCCTATAAATAATGGTGCCAATCACCAACATGGAGGATCCAAAGGTTTTCATAATCAAGTTTGGGAGGTAAAAACGGTAACAGATAGTTCTGTTGTATTGTCTTATATTTCTGTTGATGGAGAAATGGGATATCCTGGGACTCTAAAAGTAGAAGCGACTTATACTTTAACTTCAAACAATGATTTGAGTTTGAAATTGTTGGCTACAACCGATAAAACAACTATTGTAAATTTAACCAACCACGCTTTTTTTAACCTTTCTGGCGAAGGAAACGGAACTATTTTAGACCATGTTTTAACGATCCCGTCCAATTATTTTTGCGCCGTGAATCCCGACAAAATTAAAACAGGAGAACTGCTAAAAGTTGCTGGAACCCCTTTTGATTTTAGAAAAGGAAAATCCATTGGTAAAGACATCATTTTAGAAAATACTAACCAACAGCTGAAAATTGGCACGGGTTACGACCAAAGTTATGTTTTAAAGAAAAAACAAAGTGCTAAAATTGTATTAGCGGCAACGGTTGTCGATCCTAAAAGCGGCCGTAAATTAGAAGTTTTAACTACTAATCTTGGCGTGCATTTTTTTAGTGCCAATTTCTTTAAAGGAACAGATATTGGAAAATTGGGAAAACCATTTAACTATAGAGAATCGTTTGCCTTAGAAACCCAAGACTATACTACTCCAAATCAAAAATCATTTCCAACATTGATTCTCAAACCTGGTGAAAAATATGAAACGTACACCGTTTATCATTTTTCAAGCGTAAAATAATTAACAGCGCTTATTCTAAGTTTATGTAAATTTGTCAAAAATACTATTTATGCAAATGAGAGCAACCATCATTATAATCTTTATTTTATTTTTTTTCCAATCCAATGCCCAAAACAGCGATTCCCAAAAAGCAATAGAGAATTACCTTGAAAGTTATTTTCAATATGATAGAGAAAATATTCATGTTCAATTCAATAAACACAAGTATGTG
>Ga0209107_10000701_pt1 | contig 19263 bp, 21 predicted proteins | sample LakErihyJuly2011_2_FD_187460 | JGI IMG/M metagenome (GOLD analysis project Ga0209107, IMG submission 187460) | Freshwater microbial communities from dead zone in Lake Erie, Canada - CCB hypolimnion July 2011 (SPAdes) (version 2) | ecosystem: Environmental > Aquatic > Freshwater > Lentic >... | reverse complement strand
ATGGGCTAGTATTTTTTTTAATAGTGTTATTACAATTGAAGCTTCAATTAAATTTTATAAAAAATTAAATTTTACAAATTACAAAAATGTAAAATGTTTATTTGGTAATTCAGTAGATCATCTAAGTAATATTTTAAATACTAATTCTATAATTTACTTAGATGCACATTATAGTGGTGGAGACACATTTCAATCTTATCCACTTCTTAATGAAATAGATATAATCAATAATAATGATAATGAACATATTATTATTATTGATGATGCTAGATTTTGTCTTTCATTCTTTAATGATGAAAATTATACTAATATTTTTGATTTATGTATGAAATTAAATAACAGTAATAATGAAAGATATATTGCAATTTTTGACGATATGATAATATCTGTGCCTTTTGCATATAAAAACATAGTAGATGAATATTGTAATTATATGTCAAAATCTTATTATAATAATTACTTAAATTCTATTTACTTTTCTAAATTAAAAAATATTTTACATAATTTTTTTAAAATTAAAAATTGAATATTTTACTTATTACTGATTCTTATAATAAAGTTAGTGGCATGTCCAACTTTATGTTTTTATTTAGTGATTATTTATTATCTCTAAATTATAATGTTAAATTAGTATTATTTTCAAATGATGATTGTAAAATCAATTTTAAATTAAATTTAAAATATGATCATATATATATTAATGGACATTTTTCAAATATAGATAAATTTTATATTAAAAACGGAAAAATGGGTCTTGAGAAACTACTTAATTTAAATTTAAAATATTCTAAAATTATCATTTTAAGTCATGGATGGAATAAATTTAGATTTAGTTTTCATTTATATTTTTTATATTATTTTATTAAATCATTAAATTCTAATCTTAATAGAATTTATAAATATGATTCAATCACTTTTATAAACGATTCAATTGATAATTATAGACATCTTGATTTTAAATTTGTTATTAATAATAAAATTAAATATTCATATTTTAATTTTGCTAATTTTTATATTCAAAATTTAAGAAAAATATCTAAGCAAAATATATACGTAAAAAATAAAAAAATTACAATATTAATAATCAGTAATCCTGATTTTGTTAAAAATCTTGAAATATTAATACTTTTATCAATTAAGAATTTAATTAAAAAAAATAAACGACAATATAATTTACTAACTATTAAGCCGAATAATTTATATTTTAAAATTTTATATTTCTTTTTAAAACTTCTAAAAATAAATTTACATTATAATCAAAATGACAAATTCTCACTTCTTAATGAATGTTCTTATTTATTAATCCCTAGTCATACAGAATACTTACCATTAGTAGCTTTAGAAGCATTATCTTTTAATAAACATGTTGTTTCATTTAATAAATTTACTTCTTTAATAAATTTTAATTTTTATCATTCTTTAACCAAATAGAATTCTTTACTTTTAATGAAGATAATTGTCTATCATAAAGGAGGTTTTGGTAATCAACTTTATCAATTTGCTTTAGCTAAATATTTATCATCATATTATGATGCAGAATTAATATGTGATATTACTTATTTTAAAGTTGATATTTTTGTAGGTAATACGCATCGAAATTTTGAACTAAATAAAATCTTCTCTAACTTAAATGTTAGATCATCTTTTTATACTTTAATTTTTAATTTTTTAGCATTAAAATACTTAAGAAATAATAGAAGTTTTTTCTATTTAACCGATAATAATTTTAAATCAAATATGAATCTTTTTGAATTTAAAAAGGTTAAATATTTGATTTTAAATGGATATTTCCAAAATAACAATAATATTTTAAAACAAATAGATCATTTTATTTACTCAAAGATTAATATTTTCAATAGTAACTATATAATTGATCATAAAACTTCATTATGTATCCATATCCGCAAAGGTGACTACCTTAAATATGAAAACATTTATACTAATTTAACACCAAGTTATTATTTTAATGGCATTAGATATTTAAATAATAAATATAAAATAAATCATGTAATTTATATTTTTACTGATAATATAAATTGGGTAAAACTTAATATTTTAAATAACAAATTATATAATTATAAAATTATTTCAACAAATTCAACTATTGAAGATTTTCGGTTATTATCCACTTTCAAAAAAGTAATAATATCGAATAGCACATTTTCATTATGGTCAACGTATCTAACATTAAAAGATAAAATTGATGTTATAGCTCCTCAAAAATGGTATGTAGATTATTCTAAAAATATTGACTTTATTGATAATAATTTACCAAAAAGTTTCATACTTTTAAATTAATCTATGTGTCAATTCATTTTTTTAAATTTTCTATTTTAATTCCTGTTCATTATAATGCACAAGCTGATCATTTTAATCTAGCTATTAAAAGTATATGGGATGACCAAATATTAAAACCTAATCAGATTATTATAGTCTGCGATGGGGTACTGTATTCCAATTTATATTCTATAATTACTTCATGGCAAGAAAGACTCGGTGATTTAGTTTTTGTTTTACAATTAAAAACAAATATTGGTCTTGCCTTAGCGTTAAATGAAGGATTAAAATACTGTAAATATGATTATGTTGCAAGAATGGATTCTGATGACATATCAACTCCTAATAGATTTTTAAATCAATTTACTTACTTATCTAAAAATCCTAATACATCATTAATTGGTTCAAATGTCTTAGAATTTAAAAATGACATTAAGAATATTATATACAAGAAGTATGTACCTTGTAATTATAATGATATATCGAAATTTATTAAATACAGAAATCCAATAAATCATATGACCGTTGTTTTTAAAAAATCTGATATTTTAAAAGTTGGAGGTTATACTGCTATAAATGGCTACGAAGATTATTTACTTTGGGTAAATCTTTTTGTTAATGGATTTATTTTGGATAACTTGAAAGAAAACCTTGTTTTTGCGAGAATTGATAATGGTTTTATTTCTAGAAGGAAAGGATTTATTTTTTTTAAAAATGAAATCAAATTACAATTCATATTTTATAAATTAGGTTTGTTTGGCATTCATTTTCTTTTTTTTAATTTACTATTTAGAGCTATATCGAGATTATTGCCAACATTTATTCTAAATATTTTATATAAGAAATTACGTAATGAATAAACATATTACTATAATTGGCGGATCAGGTTTTATTGGTACAAATTTGATCAAAGAACTATCTAATTTTGATATTACCAATCTAGATATAAAGAAATCTATACTTTATAATCATATAACTACTTACTCTGATGTCCAATTTATAGAATCATTAACTATATCCAAAAATACACATACAATAGTTCTACTAGCTGCTGAACATAAAGATAATATTACACCAATTTCTAGATATTATGATGTTAATGTTGAAGGAATACGTAATGTTTTAAAAAAAATGGATGATTTGGGAATCAATAATTTAATTTTTACTAGTAGTGTAGCTATTTACGGAATAGGTAAGAAATATCCAAGCGAAACTACTTTGCCTGATCCATTTAACCATTACGGCAAAAGTAAATTAGAAGCTGAGCAATTAATTATAGATTGGTATAATAAAAATCCTTTTAATAAATCAGTAACAATAATAAGACCAACTGTAGTATTTGGTGAAAATAATAGAGGTAATGTATATAATTTACTAAAACAGATGAATTCTGGAAAATTTATAATGATTGGTAATGGGAAAAATATCAAATCTATGGCGTATGTCGGAAATTTAGCTACATTTATTAAAAATAGAATAATTTCAAATGAAAAATGTTTGCAAATATTTAATTATACTGATAGGCCAGATATTTCAATGATTGAATTGTTAAATCTTATCAATAAAAGATTAAATCTAAGAACTAAAAAATTTTTTATTCCATATTTTATTGGCTTATTTATTGGTTATATTCTTGATTTTTTTTCCTTCGTTTTTAATAAAAATCTTAATATATCATCAGTAAGAATTAAAAAATTTTGTAAAACTACACATTTTAATTCTGATAAAGCACATTCAATTTTTACACCTCCATATTCACTTTATGAAGGTATTATTCGAACTTTAGATCATGAATTTACTAGCAAGAAATCAGATGTTGAATTCTTTTCAGAGTAATTTAAATTATAAAATGCCATTTAATCCTGAATCCGCACGAAAGGCTGGTAGTAAAAGTAAAAGGGGGCCTATAAAACCTCCTCCTGTTAAAACTAAAATGGCTCAACTTTTTGAAGATTTAATTCAAGATTTAATCAAGAACAAAGAGAAACTTTCAATCCAACAAAAGATTAGACTTGTACAGTTATTATCTAATTATATTGTTCCAAAATCAAAGAGTGTTATTGATAATGAAACATTAGATAAAGATAAATTTAAACAAGTTCAAATTATTATTGAACCGCAAGAAGGTAATAAGCCAATTTTAGACTAGTTTCTTTACTTGTTCCATAAAAGCATCCGCAATCGAGTCTTTGTTTTGGGTAACTCCTATATAAATTTGGAAAGTACTCTCTTTTTTATGGCCATTAATTTCCATTAAGATAGGAGTAGGGATCTTTCCAAAGTAATTTGTAGCAAATGATCTTCTTAGGTCATGGGAACATATAAGTTCATATTTAAGATAATAGTTTAGCTCTTTGCGGTGTGTTACAGGATTAAACCTGTTTCCTAATACTTTCTCAAATATATTGGACATTTTACAAACCTCTTTGATGAGTTTGTTAAATAGTGGTTGCGAAATTGGAGTAGGGAAGTCATTTTTGAGAATATTAATAACAAATGGGTCAATTACCCCAATTGTAACAAACTGGGAGGTCTTCTTTTGAATGATGTCAATATATAAGCCTCCGTTGTTTGCAGCTCTAATTTGACTTGGTTTAAGTTCTAGAAGGTCTGACACCCTTTGGCCTATAGAAACTCCAATTAAGAGCCATTTACGGGAATTTTGAAGGATATTGTCATGAATTTCAAGTGTTTTGATACGTCCTATCTCTTCAAAGTTCAAAGTGTGTATATGACGGTCATTGGATGGCTTTGAAAAGGAACTGATGTATTTTAAGTGTGGTTTGATGATAAGTCCATTTTTCTCTGCTTCTGTGGCAATGGTTTTTAGAATCTTGATTTGTTGTCCAGCGTTGTTAATTGAGTATTTTTTGATATTGATTAGCCAGTTGGTAAAATTGTCAAGTTCATATTTCTCAACTTGTTCAAGGTTAATTTTAGATCCATGGTAGGCTTCAAATTGCTCAACAATTTTGTAAAACAATTGGTAACATCTAATCGTATTATATGATATTCCTAATTTGCCTGTGCTTTTTACTCTTCTTATGGATGCGTTTCGGATATACAGTTGAGTCTGTTGTGTTAGATAGGAGTCGGTGTATGCTGAATTATTTGTCATGTTATTTAATGTTAAATAGTAATAAAATCATAGAACTTTATAGTGAAGAAACTCCATTTTCTTACTCTAAATTTACGTTTTATTATGTAAAATTCAATCAAAATATCAATATAAATTATTGATTAACAGTTTCTTATGATAAAAAATAATTACGGACTGTAATTGCTGTAAATTTTGCCCTTAATGTTTTTTCTTTTTCTAAATTAATTCATTACATAATTGAATTATAACGTATTTATACGACGTTTTTTATACCTAATAATATATTTTATTAATTAATTTCTATCTCATGAAAAGATCTTTTTTTATTTCTATGCTCTTTTTTGTGTTTACTATTTTTTCGCTTGGTATTAACTCCCATGCGCAAAATGTAAATCCGCAGGCTATGTCTCAAGTAAGGTCACTATTGTCGTCAAAAGGACTCAGTGAAGCCGAAGTAATTGCCAGACTCAAATCTAGAGGGCTCGATGTTGGAAATATGACTGAAGCTGACTTAATTAAAAACAGGTCAATCATAGAGCAAATAGTTGCAGAAATGGAGGCAGAAAAAAAAGCTAAAACTCAAGCACCTGCATCTAAAACAGAGAAGCCTATACAAGTAGTAGAAGCTGTTGTTGAAAAACCAATAGTGTCTGTTAAAGAAGTTCAAAGTGATATTTTAGCAAAATCTATTGATACTGCAGTCCCCTTGCCACCTTCAGATATTTATGGGCATAAAATATTCCGAGATAATTCAATTGAAGTATATCGCGTTTCTAAAGATGCCAACCCTCCCGAATCATATGTGCTTGCTGCCGGAGATAAAATTAATATTGTAATTTTTGGTAAGTCGCAAGCCGATTTACAATATGAAGTTAATGTGGCTGGATTTATTCAGCCAACTAATATGCCAAAAATTTTCTTAAGTGGCTTAACATTAAAGCAAGCGAAAGATTTACTTTCTTTAAGATTTTCGACTTTTTACTTTTTTAATAAAGATCAATTTGCATTAACACTTAATACGTCAAGAACTTTAAATGTCAATATTTTTGGTGAAGTAGAAAAAGCTGGTTCATTTACTACCTCTGCCTTAAATACTGCATTAAACGCACTTTCGGCTAGTGGTGGGCCAACTAACTTTGGTACAGTAAGAAATATCCAAATTATCCGTGGTGACATTAAAAAAGTATTAGATGTCTATGCCTTTATGCGTAATCCTATTTTACAATTTGACTTTTACCTTCAAAATAATGATATAATTTATGTGCCACCTGCTCAAAAAATTATAAGTTTAGCGGGTGCTGTTAACAGACCCATGCGTTACGAATTAACTGTTAAAGAAGGATTAGTTGAGTTACTTGATTATGCTGGGGGGCTAAAGACTGATGCATTTACTGATTTTGTTCAGTTGCAACGTTATGAAAACAATATTGCTGTAATTAAAGATTATTCTTTAAGAGATATTATTAATGGAAAAATTAAACTGGAATTATTAAATGGTGATGCTATAACTATTAAATCAATAAATAGTGAACTTAAAGGTTTTGTAAAAGTTACAGGCGCAGTTGATTATCCTGGAAATTATGAATTATCAAGTACAAAAACAGTTAAAGAATTAATTTTAAAATCTAAATTAAAACCTGAAGCTAAAATTGACCAAGCTTATATTGTTCGTAAAAGATTGGATCAAACTAATGAAATTATCCCAATTTCATTAAATGAAATTTTAAATAATAAATTACCTGATTTTAAATTAATGATTGAAGATGAGCTTATTGTTTATGAACAATCAACATTTATCGACCAATTTACTATTTCCGTTGCCGGTGAAGTTCGACAACCTTTTACAAAATCCTTTAAAGTTACTGACACCATCAGTATCCAGTCTGCAATTACAATTGCAGGAGGCTTAAAGCCTAACGCAACTGACTTTGCTTATATTTATAGAACAAGCCCATTAAAAACAAAAAAAACCGAATACATACCTGTTAAACTGAACAGCCTTACTTATACTGAAGTGTTACAACCAGGGGATAAACTAATAGTGTTTAACAAGGAAGTGTATCAGTTTGAAAGTTCAATTGCTATTTCTGGAGATGTTAAAAACCCAACTAATTTAAGGTTTGATGAATCTATTACTTTAAGTGGCTTATTAAAAATTGCTGGCGGTTTTACACTTTCATCCAATCCAACATTTGTAGAGATTTTTAGATTGGAATTTGAAATTGGCAAAACGCCTAAAAGAGTACTGCTTAAAATAGACATTAACGACCAATTTGAACCTATTAATACAACCTTTAGTTTACAACCTTTTGATATTGTGGTGGTAAGAAGAATTCAGGACTTTGGTTTACAAGAAACTGTTCAAATTTCAGGAGAGGTTAACAAGGAAGGGCCTTTCTTGTTAAAATCTAAAAAATACCATTTTTCAGACCTAATTACTGATGCAGGTGGCACTACACAATTTGCTGATTTAAAAAACACCACATTAATACGGTATAATAAAGAAACTGGCATCATTTTATTTAATGCGGCAGAGGCACTAAACAATAAGAGGTCAATGAAAATAGACCCAGTTTTGATTGATGGGGATTTTATAGTGGTGCCAAAAATTAATAATATAATTTCAATTGAAACTTTTGGGACTAATTATTTATTAGCCGAAGGTCAAAAAAATATCACCATTGTTTACCAAGGAAATAAATCTGCCATTTGGTATATAAATAAATATGCTGGGGGCTTTGTTGATCATAGTAATAAAAAAAATATTAAGGTTATAAGGAATAATGGATTGCAGGAATCAACTAGAAAATGGTTATTTTTTAGAAGCCATCCTAGAATATTTAGCGGGGATAAGCTTTTGGTCTCATATGAATTAGAGAAACCAAAGGAGGAAAAAGATAAAAAATCATTTGATTGGGAGAAATTTACAAATAAGATTTTGGCCTTAGGCACTTCTATTGCTTTAATTACATTATATACTAAATAGAGAAAATATGAATCCTATTTCTGCAAACAATAATGAAATTGATTTACTGGCACTATTGAAAAAGTTAATTCAGAGCAAAAAATTGATTTTTAAAATCACTATTCTCTTTTTAATTTTAGGATTGGCAATTTCATTATTAATGCCCAAAAAATATTCAGCAGGAAGTACTTTTGTACCTATGATGTCCACTGATCAAAAATCAAACGGGTTGTCTGGTCTTGCTTCATTAGCAGGTATTAATATTGACGGTGGGATGGGAGGTAATGATATTTCTCCTACACTATACCCCGAAATTATTGCAAGTGTCCCATTTAAACAGGCATTGTCAGAGGTTAAAATTCCATTTGAAGGTAAGCAGATTACATTTAAGGAATATGCTTTGAATAAACAACATGATGCGTTATCCTTAATTAAAAAATACACAATAGGCTTGCCTGGACTTTTAATAGGTTTATTTAAATCAGAAGTTTCTCTACAATTAAAAGATAGTCTATTTTCTAAACAAGTATTGTTTATTTCAAAAAATGATTATGAACTTTATAAAAATTTTGAAAATCTTGTTTCAATTAATGTTGACTTAAAGGAAGGTTTTATTGAACTAAATATTGAATTTGATGATCCAGTTCGTGCTGCAATTTTAGCTCAAAATGCACAAGAACTTTTACAAAAGAAAGTAATCGAGCTTAAAGTGAAACAGGCTAAAGAGGTTTTACAATATACCCAAGAACAATTTTCAATAAAAAAAGGGTTATTATATGCTGCGCAAGACAAAGTAAATGCCTTTAAAGATAATGCCATTTTTTTTAATACTACAACCTATCAAACGCAACTCTCAAGGCTTGAAGCAGAGTATACAACTGCAAATATGATATTTCTAGAAGTCGCAAAACAAGTTGAACAGGCTAAGCTTCAAGTGAGTAAGGACACACCTATATTCTCAATACTTAAGCCAGTTGTTGTACCCAATGAAAAATCAGCTCCCAAAAAATTAGTCATTATTATGCTATGGACATTCATAGGATTTTTAGCAATATCTGCGAAAATTCTATTTAGTGATAAAATATTAGCATTAGTAGAAAAATTAATAAAGTAATATTTTGATCATCCTTGGGTTAAATGCACATCACGCAGATGCATCTGCTTCTATATTGGTAGATGGTAAGCTATTAGCAGCAATAGAGGAGGATCGCTTCACACGTATTAAGCATTATGCAGGTTTGCCAATAAACGCATTAAGATTTTGTCTGAATGAAGCTGTACTTTCTTTAAATGATATTGACCATTTAGCACTTTCTAGTGACCCTAATGCTAAGTTTAAAGAGAGAATGACATTTTTGGTTAAATCGCCTAGCCAATTACTAAAAAATATTTTTTATGATAATTTTATGAATTCTAAGCATTTAAAAGCTATTGACAAAGTATTAATGGCTCATTTTAAATGTCCAAATCCTAATTTTAAAATTCATAATATAGAGCATCAAAGATGTCATTTAGCTTCAGCATATTATCCTTCACCTTTTAATGAAGCTGCTTTATTAACTTTAGATTGCTTTGGTGATTTTTCTACTGCCATGAGTGGCATTGGAAGAGGTAATAATATTGAGGTGTTAGATTCCATAAATTTTCCAAATTCAATTGGTATATTCTATTCGGCGCTCACACAGTTTTTAGGTTTCATGCATTATGGGCAAGAGTATAAGGTTATGTCACTAGCCCCTTATGGCAAACCAATATATAAGGATCTTTTAACAAAAGTAATTTATCCTACCAATGATGGTTGGTTTAAGCTAGATACTCATTATTTAAGGTCACCCCACGAAGGGTATGTGACTTATTCCGATACATTCCAGCCCGTAATTCCTTTATTGTATAATAATAACTTAATTGAGTTGCTAGGGTCTAATAGAATACCCTCAGAGGATGTAACACAGTTTCATAAAGATATTGCAGCGTCAGTGCAAGCAGTTACAGAGGGTGTAATTTTTCATATTATTACGGAACTATATCATAAAACCAAAATAGACATTTTATGCCTCGCAGGTGGTGTAGCAGAAAATAGTGTTGCCAATGGTAAGATAATTGCCAATACCCCTATGAAGCATTTATATATTCCTATTGCTGGGCATGACGCAGGCATATCAATGGGTGCTGCTTATTATGCCAACCATCAATTATTAGGAGGGGAGCGACAATCACCTATATTTTCGGCCTATACTGGTCCTTCTTTTACAAATGAAGAGATACAAGCGGTGTTAAAAAAAAATGAAGTGAAATATCAAGTATTGGATAATACTGATATTTATGAAATAGTTTCAGAAAAATTAATTGAAGGAGGCGTAGTGGGTTGGTTTACAGGAAGAGCCGAGTTTGGAGCTCGTGCATTGGGTGGGCGATCCATTTTAATGGATCCCCGCCGAGCAGATGCTAAGGAAATTTTAAACAACAAAATAAAGCGTCTCGCGAGCTTTATACCATTTGCTCCAAGTATTTTATCCGAGTATGTTTCGGAATATTTTGAAATAAATGACGATGTGCCATTTATGGAAAAGGTATTACCCATAAAGAAAGAAAAGCAAGCACTTATACCCGCTATCACGCATGTGGATGGCACAGGAACGCTGCAAACAGTGGATGCTAATATTTCCCCAAGGTATTATAACCTTATTAATAAGTTTAGAGAAAAAACAGGTATCCCTATTTTATTAAATATATCCTTTAACGAAAACGAACCCATCGTAAATACCCCTCAAGAAGCCCTTGATTGTTATTTGCGGACCTCCATGGATATGTTGGTTTTAGAAAACTGTGTGATACAATGAACATAATTCATGAAAGTAACCATCATCACTGCCACTTTTAATAGTGAAAAATCACTTGCCCTGAATTTAAATTCAGTGGGACGTCAGTTCTATAAAAATATTGAGCATATCATTATTGATAATTGTAGTACCGACGGTACAATTGAATTGGCTAAGAGCTATGATCATATTTCCCTGATTATTTCAGAAAAATATGATGGCGTGTATGAAGCAATTAACAAATGTATTTCATTAGCTACGGGAGATATAATCGGCATACTTTACCCAGATAGTTACTTAGCCAATGAGCATACCGTTTCCAATATAGTTTCCGAGTTTAAGTCTACCAATGCGCAAGCTACCTATGGGAATCTTATTTATGTAGACAATAAGTATCCAGAAAAGATTAAACGCGTTTGGATTTCAGGTGGATACGATCCTAAACTATTTTATAGTGGCTGGATACTTCCTCATCCTACTTTTTATGTTAAAAAAGAGGTTTATGAGCAGTATGGCCTTTATAATGACTCCTTCAAATACGCAGCCGACTATGAAATGATTCTGAGGCTTCTATTAAAGCATAAAATAAAAATCGCCCCTATGCGCGAAGTAATTGTGTACATGCTTGCTGGGGGGGAAGGTAATAAAGATATAGGCACCCGTATTAAAGTAAATTTTGAGGATAGACTTGCATGGCAAACTGTTGGGCTCACGCCTAAATGGTATACGTTTCACTTCAAGCCTGTTCGTAAGTTATGGCAGTATGTGCTAAACTTCTTAAGTGTAAAATGGTTGGTGCATATACCTCCTGCATGTGAAAATGGTTCTTTTATTAATGATGATTCGAATCAGTTGGCAAAACTGATTGATATAAATTCCGAAAAATTCTAGATAATTTTTATTAAAAATAAGGAGTCTTTGTATAATGATTTTAGCTTTTTAGGAGTTGATATTCACAACCATAATTTTCCTGGTATTGATAATGTCGCTCCAGATACTCAAACTAGTATTCAATTAATTACTAAGTAAAAAAATCTGGGATTTTCTATAATTCCTACCCATCATACCATTGCAAATACTTTTGATACTTTAAAAATTACATCATTGATATTAGTAGTAGAAATTATCCTATATTTTAATTACATTTTCCTAAACCTTTAGTACTTATGAATAAATATTTTGCTCAATTTAATGGGTTTCTAACACCATATGGACTTAAAGATTACGATTCATTGCAATTAAATCAACTATGTGAAGTCGTTTCATTTGATAAAGGAGACATTATCCTTAAAGCTGAAGTAAAAGCAAATTTTATCTATTTCATATGTAAAGGGATTGTACGTAGTTTTATTTTTTCCGAAACTGAAGAAATTAAGACTTATGGTTTTAGGATGGAAAATATGTTTACAACTGGGTATGCGCTTCATAATTATAGAAATCAATATCGTTCTAAAGTGAGTGTTGAGTGCTTGTAAGACTGTAAAATGATAAAAATTCCCTTAACTGCACTTAAATTTATGGAGGAAAACAGTAATCAAGCACAAAAAGTGGCCAGGTATTTAGCCGAGGATCATATAATTGAACTAGTTGATTTTTTAATTGAGAAAGATACTAAATCACTGATAGAAAAATTCTACAATTTAGATAAAAAATTTCCTAATATACATCAACGTGTTCCACAGCATATTATCGCATCTTTTTTAGGCACCACCCCTGTGCATTTATCAAGAAGATAAATATTCCGCTAATAGTGTAGGCTTCCCTTATTTTAGTGTTCACGAACCTTTATCAAAAATAATATTTTTTTGTTTCTAAGTGACTCTCCTTTGAGTTCTGATATTGCTTTATAAATATGCTAACTTTTTAAATCCCCAAAGGTTTCTATATCCCCCAGTCCCCCCAATGTGAGGCCCTGATATTCTTATCGGGGCTTTTTTCATTTTAAGGTATTATTCTTAGCCTATTTTATTTTTATCCTCACTATTAAGTTGAGTCAATTCAATATTTATTTTTCTATTGAAGAAGTAAGTTTTTAGTTGACGAAGGAATTGAATACCAATGATGTAAATACTAATATTAACAATAATAAATCCAATCCATGATTTATCTAATGACAAAAATGCAATTCCTATAAATAGGAGCTGAGATATAATAATGACTATCAAGACTTGTTTGCTTGTGAATCCAATATTAGCCATTAAGTGATGGATATGGTTATTATCGCCTTTAAATGGGCTTTTTTTGTTGTAGATTCTTGTAACAAACAAGCGCATCATGTCTAATATGGGAATAGATATAAACGAAAAGGCCAAAATAAGCCGATTACTTACTTTAATTACAACAATGCTAGACTTTTCTTCGATAAATACAAATGTAAAGGTGGCTAATAGCATCCCAATAAACAGAGACCCAGAATCGCCCATAAAAATATAGGCAGGGGGTTTATTGTATAAAAGAAAGGCTGTTAAAGCGGAGGCTCCGCTTAAAGCTAAGATGCAGAAAAAGAAATTGCCATCTAAATAAAAGCTAATAGCATAAAACAAACTGGCTATTAGGGAAATGCTAGCTGCTAAGCCGTCCGAACCGTCTATCAAATTGTAAGCATTTATGATTCCTACCGCCGTAACGAGCGTAATAATAAATGATACACTTTGTGAGAGGGCAAATTTTGCAAACATGCTTTCAAGGGGTAAATAAAATCCTGTTTTATAAATGAGCAAACTACACAGTACTGCTTGGACAAAGAATTTTCTTTTAGGCGAATAGTTGAAGAAATCGTCACCAATCCCATGTAAAAAAATAATAGTAATTAAAATAAGATAAGCATTTATGTATTTTGGTTTTTGTATTCCATCGGGCAAAAAAAGACTAATGGGTATAATAAAAGCAAAAATCAATGCAACACCCCCCAAAAAGGAAATGTTTCTATTGTGCTTTTTTATATGACTTGGTGCATCATAAATATTAAATCTATTTGCAATCTTTACTAAAATAGGTATGGTATAAAAACACAACAAAAATGAACACACAATAATGCTAATAGCGCCAATAAGCATAACTTATATTTTTTTCAAGTTAAGTTATTGGCAATCAATTTATTATGTATATAATTAGTACTAAGCTGTTTAAAAATACTTAATTAAGTATTTTGGCTCTTATCCTTATTTTGTTGTTGTGATCTTTGAACTGAAGCAACAAAGCCAATAATCATTAAACCAACTATTAAAAAGGCAAACCAGGGAATCTTTCCGCCACCATTTTCAGTTGGCGTATTGCCAATTGCAGCATTTTGTTGCGGCTGCACATTAAACTGGCTATTATATTTTATTTTCCACTGTGGAACTGTTGTGTTGCTTAAATTTTGCATAGTATAAGTTGTTGGTTTTGAGTAAATCGGTAGCCATATTTGTTCATTATTTCAAATATGTTACCATTAATTGTCATTTTGGACTTGGTTAGGTTAAAGTCAAATCCCTCATCTTCTAAAATTTGTGGCGAAATATACTTTTTAGGACCATATAAATTATAATACTTGCGAAGTAACTTTTCGTTTAGCCAATAGGGGTCAATGAGTAGGTTTTTTTCTGCATAAACCCTTCTGGATCTAGCTTTTTTTACTTCATATGCTTCCTTTTCTGGGCGAAGCCTGTTTCCGTGGTTAAATATTGTCATTTAGTTGGTTTTAAGGTTTAAAATTTTGATTGTTGTTACCTGCCGATTTTATTGCAGTAATTACCTCCGATAAAATGTAAAATATCTTACCCTTGTTTATCTGGTGATAGGGTAGTACGCCACTCTTTCTGTAATTAAGGGTTGTTCGGCGCGACACTTTTAAAAGGTTTTGGATATCAAGGTCATCTAATATGACCTCTTCTGCCGGGCGGTTACTTTTTTCAATGATTGCTTTTACTCGTTCTTCAAAGCTTTGTTCTTCTTTTTTCATGGGGTGTATTTTGATGCAAATAACAATTTTATGATAGGGAGGGCAAACAAAAGCCCGAATTAAAAAATTCGGGCTTTTGTTTTGAGGTTTCAACATTTTTATTTTAGGATATTATTCCTTTTTTTTGGTGGGCGTAACATTTTAATTTGTTTACTTAGTTTGTCAGTGAAGGCATTTTTATCTTTTATTCTAACCTTTATTTGTCTTTGTGCTTTAGAGTACTCATTATTACCAATATTAAACATGGCTAAAAAAACTTGTGAAAGTTTTTTTGCTTGGTCTATCTCGGTGCATAATTCAATCGCATAGGCTAGTTCGCAAATGTCAACTTTCCCACATGTATATGTGAATTTTGGTAGTTGTGAGGAATGTGTCATAAATAGGTACTTCGCACACAATTCTATAATGATTGACCTTAAGTATTCTAATTCTTTTTTTCTAAAATCAAAGGCCTCGATTATTTGTCCTATTTGACCCTCTGAAAAATCAATGCCAAGTTGAAGTCTTGTGTAGTTTTTATGTTTTTTTTGTAATAACAAAAAGAGTACGCCTTCGTTTATATTTGGATTTTTTTTAGTGAGCCAAGAATGGTAGTTCATTTCAGCTATGGCAATATTTATTTGATCAAACAAGCCGCTAAAACATTTATTTAATTCAAAAATATCAAACCCTCTATCAATTAAGTCTTTTGTCTGATGACTTATCTTATCAATTGTCTCCTTAAACTGATTGCTTATTGCTTTATTTTCTGATAGCACATCAACTACTATTTTACTTTTGACATCTTCGATGTTATTGAAGAAATATAATATGTCAGCTTGCATTATCTCCCCATTTAATTTAAAGTCCTTATCTAGTTGTGTAAAACTTTTATATTTATCCTGAAATGAATAATTAACACATATTACATGATTAATCCGGCACCTTTGAATCGCGTTTTCAAAATGCTTTTTTATATTTCTTATACTGCTTATTTCCATTTTATACATCAATTGAAAATTTTTCTATAATTACTTTCTAGTATTTCGGTATAATTCATTTTGCTTTCTTTGGTTAAGAATGAATTTTGTATCCAGTCCTTAGCTATTATTCTATTTTCATCAAATTTTCTGAATACAGATTCTATTTGCTTTTGGTTTAGTCCTAAAGACAACCCTAGATGCTCAAAAAGATCTCTGCTAATTTTCTTCTTTTTCCCTTCTAAGGTTAATGCTAACTCTTCTTTATCATCTGGATTTGCTAAAGTAACATTTAACAAATCATACGCTGGAGCTAGTGACCATTTACTGTCTAATTTGATCATTGAGAAATTCTTGAGGTGCATGTCATTGTTTCCAGTTAAAAAGCTAAATATGCAAAGTTCAAAAAATGCTAACTGATCTAGTAGGGTATTGTCAGAATACATTGCAATTGCCTTACCAATTCTCTCTAATGAGCTTTTGTATTTATCTACGGCTTCCAATATTTGATACATATCAAGCATATGTATTTTATCTCCATTATCTGTCCTGTCAATCCTTTTAGTAATGTATGCAAGTTCTCCTGACTGTAAATGAATTAGACTTGATGGTACAGTTCTAATACCAAAAGCTTCAGCTATACGCATTGTTAAGTGTTCATTTTGTGGCATTTCTGGATATATTTCGGATGGCGGTTTAAAAATATAGTTTCCTCCTAAGGCGCCTACCACCGTTAATCTTCCTGAATTGCTTTTATTTAAACTGTCAGTGATCATAGACAATGAAAGTTTTGGTTGCACACCAGGTACTGCTATACTTCTCTCCACAACATTTTTTGCTAATTCATTCATTTGATTTAATGAATAGGATAGTATTGGGGTTTGTGTTGTTCCAAAAAATGCTATGCAACATGCTTCATGAAAATCACTATCCTCAGTTATGCTTTTATAACAGTATAAACATTTTCTATTCATTAGTTTCTATTATCGGTTTAATACTTACAGCCCCTATGCAATTTTGGCAACAAACCATTAATAACCCCATCCTATCATTTGGATTAATTTTCCAATTCTTTGATGCAATATCTAAAAGCCAACCCTCTGGTATAAGTCCTTCGAAGAAGGCAAAAAGTTGTTTGTCTTTATAAGGGTTAGTTCTAACAGGCATTGTAAAGCTTAAAAATTGACTAGGATATTTTTTAATATAGTTCTCATTATACTGATATATATAATGACCATCATCTGTTTCGGTCAATAACCCAGCTAATTCGTTCTGATAATATACTTCAGCTTTTCTCATTCAAAATTATTTTGATTATTTTTTAGTTCTTTACTACTTATAGGAGCTAAGGTGTGGCCGAACATTTTTAGAACATGGTTCACCTTTTCTAGGTTTAGATTCCCCTTACCTTGCTCAATTTTTCTAATTACAGTTAGTGCAACACCTGCTCTAACAGCAAATTCTTCTTGAGTTAAATTGGCCTCTTTACGCTTTTGTTTTAAAAATTGATCTAATGGTAACATTATATGTATTTGCAGTTATTTTCGCTAAATTAAGTAAAATATATCTAATTACATATAATTAAGTCGTTTTAATTAATATTATATGTAAATACATATAAATAGATATATACTAACACTTTAACTTTTCAAACAATCCCCTTGTCTCTCTTTCAATTTTAAGTGATGTTACTTTAGCGTACTTCTGGGTTTGGGCTATTTTGGAGTGCCCAAGCATTTTGGATACACTTTCTATTCCCACGCCATTTTCAAGCGCTATAGTTGTGGCAAAAGTATGTCTACCTATATGGGTGGTAATTCTTTTGTCTATGCCAACAAGTGCGATGAGCTCTTTTAAGTAGTCATTGTATTTTTGATTTGAAATCTTTGGACAGATAAAGGTATCGGGTGCTAATGATTGCCAGTTGGGATGCCACTTATTAAGCATCTTTTCAAGTGGCCCAAAAAGCGGCACCATATATTCAACCGCTGTTTTTACGCGTTTATTTCTGATAATAAAGCTGCTTGAGTGACTAGTGCGTTCAATGTGTTTGATTTGTATATGTTGTAAATCTATATAAGCTAGGCCGGAGTAGATTGAAAACAAAAATAAATCTTTTGACTTTTGTAAATAAGTCTTGTTTGGTTCAAACAATTCTAATTGTTCAATTTCTTGTTGGTTAAGTATTTCGATATCTGTGTCCTTGAAAGTGATTTTTTTATCTGCAAAAGCATTACGAGAAGTCCATCTATTATTGAGCCCTATTTTATAAATTTTTCTAAATATTTGGAGCAGTTTCATGGAAGAGTTATGTCCATTACCCCCTTTAGTTTTTAAATAAAATTCAAAATTATCAATGAGTTGTTCATTGATTCTATTAAAAGACACATCATTTATTTTCATTTCAGTGCGTAAAAAACTTCGTAAGTGGTTGCAGCATGAGTTGTATTTAATGATATTGGACTGTTGGCTTTTTAGGGTGTTTCTTTTTTTCATGTCAGCTATATAGCTTTCAAATACCGATAGCACCGAGTATGTTTTTTTGTTTTCATTACCAAATGCTAGGTCAATTACTTCTCTGAGGGTGGGTTCCGACTGGTTTTGTGATAGCACGTAAAAGGCCCCCATAATTTTTTCTTTACATTCCGAAAAAACTGTTTTAATGCTGGGGTTAAGTTGTAGGTGATGGTCAATTTCATGTTGTTTAAACTGCCATTCATTTTTATTCACTTTTATACCTAAGCTTTTATCAAAGGTTGAAAACTGATAATGGGTTCTTAGGTAAAGGGTAGCGAGTGTTTTTTGTCCCTTTTTACATTTAGGGTACAGCATGAACTTGGGTTTTAGGTAAGGGTTTGAAATGGGCATAAAATTGCTTTTTACAAAGGTGATAAGTAATAAAAAGCGGCTTGTGGGCTAAATTGAGCAAGGGATGGAAAAATGGAGAAGTGATCTTTTAAGCAACATGCCCTTTTGGCAGGGGCGTAAAAAAGACCCACTAATTTTAGTGAGTCTTTTAGTGAGTCTAGTGGTAAAAGTGCGAAGCGCATTTTTTAAATGCCCGTCGTTGCTCACTTTTACGCAATCTTGGTCTCTAATTTGCGGACCGGACGGGACTCGAACCCGCGACCTCCGCCGTGACAGGGCGGCATTCTAACCAACTGAACTACCGATCCTTGGTTCGTGGATAAATCCACTAT
>Ga0209107_10000700_pt1 | contig 19276 bp, 19 predicted proteins | sample LakErihyJuly2011_2_FD_187460 | JGI IMG/M metagenome (GOLD analysis project Ga0209107, IMG submission 187460) | Freshwater microbial communities from dead zone in Lake Erie, Canada - CCB hypolimnion July 2011 (SPAdes) (version 2) | ecosystem: Environmental > Aquatic > Freshwater > Lentic >... | reverse complement strand
TGCCTGCAGTCATAAACGCACGCATCGACGGCATAATCTTCATATCCAAAATTGCTTGCTTTAATTCAGGAAGAACCTTTTTTGCTTCGGGAGTTCTTTCAGCAAAAAAAGAAATATAACGACTAACAGTTTCTTCCCATGCTTCTCTTCTGTTCTCAGATTCAATCCATCTAGCGTAGCGACTTTGGTGTATGTAGGTTTGCAGTTGATTCATTGCGGTTTCCTTGAATTTGAAAAAATGAGTAGAGAAAGTGCAGGCGAAATGAATCGCCGATGTTTTAGGTTTCCTAAATAGGCTAGAGATTACAATGATTTAATGTCAGTGTAGTGCTCTTTTTGGTTGTATGAAATGTATTTATTCGTACCTTTCCAAATCAGATTTTTAGTATACCAAACATTTTAAAAAAACACTTTAAGAATTAAAAAAAGTTAATGATTTTTCGTATTAAATTTCTTGGCTCATGAGAATACAGCAGTCGTTCAACTCGTTAGAAATGAAGACGCTCGGTATATCCTTGAGATCAAAGAACTTAGTTAACCCGTGGGTTTCGGCCGTTGTTAAAACGGTGTTCATCAAATGGGCTGGAAGTTTAATTTGGGCCTCTTTTTTCCACTCAATCGATAGAATACTCTTATCAATGATCTTGGTTTCGCCTGAACTGATGAATCCTTGCAGTTTAATATGAGGTTGGTCATTCTTTTTACTCAAAATAAACGAAGGTTCCTGGGCTTTAGCTTGAAGTCCAATGCTTTCGAGGTAAACTAATTTCTTTTTAAACTCGGAAGGATTCATTGCAGCAGTGAAGGAACCGACTTCGGGCTTTTCCAGCCACTTTCCAACCATTTCGGCTACCTTTGGAAACTCTTTAAAATTAACTCTAGGGTGGCTAATGGCCGTATTGTTACTTGCAAAAGTAATAGTCGTGTCGTTATAGCCCAAATAGACTTGTGTTTTATATTTGGTTCCTAAACCAAAACCTGCTTGCCACAGACTTGGATACAGCATACAAGAAAAGTCAAGGTGTTTTTTCTTATCTTTTTCTACGCGAATGATTTCATTGATTTTTGTCTTAGCATAAAATGCTTCAGTACCGGTCGTCGCTTCAATCGTAAAAGTATTATCTTTTAAAATTGAAATATTAATAAGACTCATCGGCTCATCAACCCGCTTCTTGAAAACGTAATTGCTAGCTGAGTCGATGTAAGTTTCAATCAGTGAATGAATTTCATTCGAGAATCCAATCGATAGGGGTGCCGCAACCGTTCGAGTAAATGTTTCTGGTTTATCGCTATACTCAAAATCAAATTTAGTATCTTGAGTTGAACCGTCATTAGGATACGTTACGTAAACTCGGTCCGTAATGGTAAATTTGATTGGCTTGTTAGCAACAGGGCTGACAGGCAAAGAAGTAAAGATCTGTAGGCTCATCAGTACCGGTTGGTTTGCGCCTTCGTGTACGGTTATACCTTGGTCAATACTGACGACTCCATAGGCGGGTCCTTTGATTACTTCAAGTAGTAAACGATCCGGTTGACCCTTTTCTTTTACAGGTGTGATCAACAGATCAAACGAAGTATCCGATTTAGTGGCTGATTTCAACATCGACATACTATCGAGCAGTACGTTGAAGGGATCTAAAGCAGACTGTACAAAGTCAAACTTAATCGCTTCTTTCTTAACAACTTCTTTATTTACTTCACTCATTTTTTATTTTCTCCTATTAGACTATCATAGTCTAGAATGTTGTTAGAATCAAGCAGTTTTGTTTCAACCAGAATTTGTAATGTCGATCTTTGATTGGCTGACATCATACCGTGAATTTCTTGAGCTGAAAAACTTTTAATTTTGTAACTCTCAAAGATTTGTTCTAGGCTGCTGACATCCGTATCAAAATAACCAAAAGGAACTTTTAAATCTTTTTTAATACAAGCGATCTTATAGTTTATAACAGCTTGATCTTTGAAGTCAATAAATTTTTGTTTCCATGCTTCGTCTTTCTTTGGAATATATTTGTCTATATTTTCAATGCACTCATCCACAGTATTGCACTCTTGAATCATCGGTAAGGCTAGTCGACTCGGCATACGGTGAATCTTGGGCAAATTATCCGAGGCGTCTCCGAACCAAGCTTTGTACAAAGGAATTTTTTCTGGAAGAACTCCAAACGTAGCGAGCGTTTGCGTATTATCAATTTCGGTATACTGTCCGTCTTGAATATTCCATACATGAATTTTAGGTGAGACTAATTGCCACATATCTTTATCGCTACTGATGATATTGACATCATAGCCTTGAGCCGCTAATTGAACTGCGAGACTACCGATACAATCATCGGCTTCTTCATCGGCTAATCTGGCAATGACACTCGGAATCGTTTGAATGACCCAGTAACGTAGTTGTTTACGAATACTACTTTTTAATTCGTGGTCTTTATCTTTTTCTCTTTGAGCTTTTCTTTGAGCTTTGTAACCAGGAAAGATATCGTGCTTTTCTTTAGGCCATCCATCCATAACGAAAATAAGGTTTTCGAAACCATCACTTCCGGCTGTAAAACTATTCTTTCTAAGAAGAGTATGAATACTTTGGTATAGTAGGAAACTCGGTCCCGCATAGGCATCCCCAACAAACTGTGAAACCTTAGCGCTTTGTGGACTATACAGACACCGGTACATGAACCAGCTTGAATCTATTAAAGTAACGGTTTTTTTAGGTGTTAGAAAAAGGTTCACGCTAGGAACCCCGTTCCGAAACCATCAGGATTAAAAGTGTCAACCACAGGATTGAATCCTTGATTCCAATCCGGGGTTCCCAAAGTTGTACTGGCATCCATGGGATTGATTCCTTGGCTTGAATCAACTTCGATGACTTTCTGAGTCGTTAGATCAAAATGCATCGGAAAACTAAAGGTACCGATATTTCGGCCCTTCTTAATCTTCATATCAGCAATTCCTCCACCAGCTTCTCTTAATTCTTGTGGAAGTTCCCACACGATGAGAACATCGCAGTGTTCTTTAACTGCTTTGGCGTAACGAATATCTTTAGTCGTTTCATCTAACTGCTGAGCCGTAACGATAAGAATTTTCTTTGTTGTAGCGATATTTTTGAGTTGTCGAGTGATATTGGATAGCCTGAGCCAATCAGCATCAGACGATTGAACCGTGGTCATCAAATTCAAATAATCCAAGATAACGACATCATAGGGATAGAGGGCTAGCTCTCGCATTAAATCTTCAGGAGTAAACGCTCCGTAAGGTTTAATCTCAAGTTTATGCCCTGAGGCTTCAAGGTTCTCATTGATACGGCCCATCTCAGCAGCACAGAGTTCCCGCATTTGTTTTACTTCATCTAATTTGTGAGTCTTATCTTGCGCCAACTCAATGAGTAACTCTTCCGGCATTGTAGTTTCACGAACGCGCCTAAGAGGAAGACTTGCACGATTGGCAATTACTCGGTGCATCACGGTTGTATCTTGGACTTCCATCGTTACGTAGAGTGCGGAGATTTTTTGATTGGGACTATTGAACAACATATTGTTTAAGAACTGAATCATTGCCAACGTCTTACCGTGACTCGAAGGAGCCGCCAATACAATGACGTCACCACGACTAAATCCTCCAACCCGCATATCAATGCTCTTGATACCCGAACGAATAAAGTTATTACTTTCGGGAGTCAGGGTTCTGGCAACCGCTTTATCAAGGTCGGCACCCTTACCCAAACTCAAGGGTATCATTTCATTATTGGATAGAATGGCGGCCTGGGTCTCCAGGTCTAACTGTAAGCGACCCATGGCGTCTTGAGTAACCATTTCGCCTTTTTGTAAACTCTCGATAGTCGGACGAATTGTTTCCAAAAGCGTGGTTTGATTGTAAGCCTCAATGATGGGCTTACAGGCTTCTTCCAACTGCATCGGATCATCAAGTAAATTTACATATTGAAGACTTGCGGCAATTCCCTGAATAGTTGAACTGAATACGGGGTTTACAGCTAACGATTGGATTTCTAATAATTTTCCGTCGCCCAGAGCCATATTCTTTTGAATGTATTCAAATAGATCTCCAGCAGAACTGAAATGTTCTTTTCTCAGTCGACGTAACAAAAAACCTTTGGAAACAGGGGAACCCTGCAGCATCGCTTTGAGTATTATCTTTTCAAGTTCTAATACGCCATATGCGTCCATACTAAGCTCCGTTGAATAGACTCTTGATAGGTGCAACCTTCAAGTTATCTACATAAAAGATGTGGCTAGGAATATAACCAAACATCTCAAAGAATTTCTGGGGCGTCATAGTTGTGGCGATAAACATTCTATAACTCGATGTAAGTAATTCCGACATAGCTGAGATTTGTTGTGGAGGTATGTTGGGTAATATCTGAGGTACAACCACGACTGAAGGAATATCCATAACATCTTCCATCTGTAGTAGTTTATAGAGTTCGAAAATTCTATGGACTTCAGCTTTGTAACTGCGCGTCCCTTTATCAAACTGTTTAATCATCATATAGTGCATTGCCGTGAAAGCCATGAACTGAGCCGTTCTGATATTCTCCGAACAAAATAGAGCACAGAACTCTTCAGGTGCATCAGCTCCTGCGGGACTCCAGTTACTAATGACTCCCAATAAGTTTTCCCAGTATTGCGTCTGAAGAGCAGGAAAACTCTGAAACAGTTCTACGGGTTTCGGTTTACCTTCAACTGTTTTAGTTATTGAGAAATGATTGAAGACCGGTTGAGAAACAATATGACTCCAAAATTGACGAGGCATATGGTGTCTAAGTAAGAACTCTTCGTATTTCGTTTTTGTTGCTTTGGCGTCATTGTGCTGAATCACATAAATCCTAAGTATTGATACTTATTATCTCTTAAAATCAAAGATTTGTAAAGTATTTTATTGTTATTTCACTATTTTTCATCGTTTCCTTAAAACAAATTCTATAGCCGACTGACCTACAGGGGTCATAGTTTGATCAACTCGCTGATTGGAGGTATAACGATAAGTAGAATCCAACAATTCAATCTTTTTTACTTCTACGTCATAATCTAAATTTTTAATTAAATCAAAGATATTTATTGAATGACTTGACCAGCTAGACTTTTTATAAATTGTAAACGTATTCTTGTGTTTAAAACTGTAATTAGACGGAAAAACTCCTTGTTCATATAGATCTTCATCTGGAACGATACAAATCAAATGTCCGCCAGGTTTTAATATTCTAAGCCAATTATTAACTCCTACTTTTGCATCTATCAAATTTTGTAAAGAGTAAGAGGCGTGCACAAAATCAAAAACATTATCTTCTATACTTGCCATATCTTGACAGTTGCCGTCACTGGGCTCCCAAGCCCTACAAGATTGTATTAAAGGAAAAAATTCTGTGTATTGACCTAGATAGTCCCCATCAACGCTAATATCTACGCCATCACCAATTAAATAGCGAGTGGCGTAGCGCGAATCTTTTAATTTAAAAAAGATTGATTTACTGGTTTCTTGCATACAACCTTTAAAATTTATAACCTACGCTAAAACCCGCTCCAGCACTTCCAACTTTTTGACTGAAGTTCACAGGACCATTGGTAGTAGTAAAACTAATTTCGTCAAAGTCTGTATATTTTACTGAGAATTGAACGTTGAATCGATTATTTAAGTCATGTTGAATTCCAATACCGTAAGTCTTTCCCTTAGTACTCTTTTTAAAAGTTCCTGGATTGTAAACCCAAAGACCGTTTTTATCCACCGTAGTGATATCAGCTTTATCAAAACCCAGCGTAGCAAATACGCTAGTGTTGTGACCTAGACTATAGGTCGGCTGAAGGTAAACTGAATAATGATTTGAAATTTCGGTTTCAGAAGAATAAACGGTTCCTGAATAAGAACCATATTCTGAGCCGGCTTTGTTGGAAGTCAAGTCGTAAGAAACGCCCAGAGCAATACCGAAAGGACCAGTAAGATTTTTAGAGTAAGATAAATCGAGGGAAGGAGAAAAATTTGTATCTCCATTGTGAGGCTTTTGAATTCCATTTGCTCCATTGACGCCGTATTTATACGTGGCTTTATTGGTTTCTCCACTTAAGGTATATCCTAAAGCGAAAGTTACGTCTTGTGCGTAAGCAATTGAGGTGATAAGAAGAAGGGCAAAAAGTTTTTTCATTTGTAGCTCCAATTAAGTTATTTTGTCATACCAGTATTTGAGAAGGTCCCCTAGAGTCGTTTCAATGTCGTACTCTTCTTTGAACCCCGTGAGTTCTACAAGGTTTGTGGAGTCTCCATGCTGGTAATAAATTTCATGGGGACGCCAGTAGGGCGGATGAATTTTTTGTTCAACTGAATCTAGACCTGATAGTTCAATCAACTTATCAGTAAAAAATTGCATGGGTCTGGGAGTGTCACCACAGACATTAAAAATTGTCGTATTGGCTTTCTTTTGACATACATCGGGATGCATCATAGCAAGATAATAAGCTCGTACCGTATCACGAACATCCATTACCACGCGAGTAGTAGTTAAATTGCCAATCAAAAGGGTTTTTTCCTGTAGACCTTTCATCATTCGAGCAATCTGATAGGCGTCTGATGAAATAGAGAAAGTTCTACCTCGTCGAGGACCCGTATGCGAAAAGGCACGGGTAATAAATCCTTTAACAAAATCATTTTGTATACGTTCTTGAAGATAGACATCCGTTGCAGCTTTTGAGGCTCCGTAAGGATTTGCAGGAAGAAGGTAATCATCCCAATGAATCTTGCGACCGTCTTGACCTACATTTCCATAAACTTCAGATGTAGAACAGAACATTAATTTACAATTAGGTTGATGATCTGAAATGACCTGAATTAAGTTGGCACTTCCCATGATGTTACTTTCAAACGTACCGAGCGGATCAACAAAACTAGAGGGCGGGTGCGATTGAGCAGCTAAATGGAATACGCCATCAAACTCATATTTTTCAAATAAATTTCTAAGGACGCGATAATTACAGAGATCTGAATATAAAAAAGTCATGGAGCGATAAACTTCATCTGGAACTATATCACAAATATCAGTTTCCATCCCATTGGTGCCACGGATTAATCCGTAGACTTTATGACCTTCACGATGAAGTAAATTTGCTAAGTGGGGTCCAGCAAATCCGGTAATCCCCGTAATTAAAAATTTCATTACTACTCCTTGGTTTTAAATAGCCAAAACATTATTAATAATAACAATAATAGCCAGGAATGTCAAGCAATGTATTTGTTGCTCATTTGGTTTACGATATTGATGATAGGGTCGGTTTTTATGTTGTGCATACAAGCGTGCTTGGGTTCATAGTAACTTGTTTGACCCTTGGGATTAATGCAAACGCCCAAATCAAACCAAGTCAACTTTGGGTCTTCTCTAAAACACGGCTGACACGGAAGATTTAAATTAACGTTAGTATTTTTAGGATAACCGGTAGCAGTTTCTTGTGATGAACCATACAAAATAACCCCCGGTGTTTGTCTTCCGTTAAATTTCATATGAGTAATATGACTGCTAAATGAGTCTACTCCCAAATGAAAAGCTGCATTTGATATTAAGTTTATGGAATCTATAATTCTTCTACCCATAAACGAATGGTCGGCTCCTTTTAATTTAACATCCGTTGCTGCACCAATTTCGATAAATTTAATATTAGGGAATGCAGCAATGACTTCTTCCCAACGATCGTAGGGCCAGTTTTTATACAAAGACCACCCCGATTGTGGATGAACGGTAACGTAGGGACCTTTAACTAAGGGTTCCAGAGCTTTTAATTCTAGGGCTGGGAGCGCATCGCCGACATTCATACCCATGTCATCTCCAAAATGCTGGAGTATATGTTTTTCAATTCGAACGTGGGGGTAACCTTTTGTATTGGTATATCCCATAGGTGTGTAGACCACGTCATAGTTTTTTCTTACTTCGGGATCGCTAATCAAAGAGTGTTGAAAAGCGCTTATGCCTAATATTTCGTATAGTTCCTGTAATTGTTCAAAATAGCCCGTGTAATAATGTATATCGTACCCTACAAACTTATTTTTGAGCAAAGGTATAAGATTAAACGTCATCAAAACGTCTCCTAGAGCCCCGGGCCTATGTATTGCAATTTTTCGTTTTATAGACATATCTACCTATTATGATATATTTTTAACTTGTTGTCAAAGTATTTTTATGCTAGTCTTTAACTATGCCGAAATTAAAATCTAACGTTACCCCCTTCAGAACCAGCAAAGACTTGTGGGTTTCTTGGATGCAACAAGAAGAACAAGAATTTGACGATCCTTATCTCACTAATTTGCATAAAAAAGTTATGAGAAGGGAAGAAGAACGAAATCTTAAACCTATAGATTTTTTCTATACCGTTGAATATACTTGCGAAGAAAAACGAGCTCAAAATGTCAAGGCTCAATTTACCGACACCATGAAAGTTTTATTTGGTGAAATTGGTAGAACTGCTAGGCCTTACGGTTCTAAAGATTTAAAAGGAAAGATTGAACACGGTTTTAAAGACGGAGTCCACAGTCTTCATATTGGGTTAGAATGTTTGATATTCTTAGAAGATCTTGTTTCAACTCTTTTGTGTAATTCAACTATGTATGAACGAATGCTGGGCATTAAAGTCCGGAGTATCAAGAAAGTAAAAGATTGGCCCGGAGTTTAAAAGAATCCCGAAAGGCTCTTTTGAGTACTATCTTAAATCTGCTAGATCGTTTTCATTAATATCAAACGAAGGCTGAATTTCAGGCTTTCTAGTGGGTTGGGATACAAATACTATCAATCCTGAGAGTCCTACCATTGCAGCACTCAGAAAACTTAACATAAATATCCCTTTCTAATAAGTTTGAAATACAACGACAACTGAGTTTTCACCTGTAGGATTATTGGACTTTCTTAAGTTCTTTTTCAGAGATTTTTCCTGGAAGGGGATAGTAGCCATCTTTAACGACAACGGCTTGGCCTTCTTGACTGAGAATATAAGTAATAAATTCTTTGACAAGTGGATCTAAGGGTTTCTTTGGGTTCTTATTAACGTAAATGTATAAGAAACGGCTGATGGGGTACTTACCATTTAACGCATTCTTATACGTAGGTGCAAAAGCTTCTCCATAGTAACGATCTTTTTGCCCCACATTTAGTACTTTCACCCCGCTGGTCATATAACCAATACCTGAATAACCAATTCCAAAACGGTCATTTTCTACACCCTGAACGACTGATGAAGATCCCGGTTGTTCTTTTACCGTATCTTTAAAATCGCCTTTATTAAGAACATGTTCTTTGAAATAGCCGTAGGTACCGCTGGCACTGTTACGACCATAAACCGATATGACACCTTTGAACTTTGTTACGTCCGACCAATCTTCTACGCTTGAATTTCCCTTCAATCTAGTTCTAGAAAAAATAGCGTCTGCCTGTTCAACAGATATTTCTTTGATTGGGTTATTTCTATGAACAAAAATTGCTAGGGCATCGATCGATACTGCAATTAGAGTTGGTTTGTAACCAAACTTCTTTTCAAAAACTTCCAGTTCTTCGGCTTTCATTGGACGACTCATTGGACCTAATTGAGCGGAACCTGCAGCTAATGCAGGGGGCGCAGTTGCTGAGCCCTTTCCTTCAATTTGAATTTTAACGTTGGGATACTTTTTATTAAAGCCCTCTGCCCAAAACGTCATTAAATTATTGAGAGTATCGGAACCCACTGAATTTAAGTTGCCCGATATGCCCGATACAACTGTATACGATTTAAGCGTCGGGTCTATTTTAACCTGACCAAATAATGAAGTTCCAATTAAGAGAATTGCTGCTAATTTCCTGAACATAGATATCTCCTGTGAGGTTATATTTAAGTCTACCTCGTTAAAGATTTATCTAGTTTAAAATTAGACGTTTTGAAGTAAAGCGTGTGTGAACTCTTTATGACACCTTTTTCCTTAATTTTTGATAATGTGTTGCGGGGTGGATTTGTTCCTTAACGTATCGGTAAACTTTTTTGGAGTCTTTCCAATCTACGTCATAATTAGCATCAAAGGGGACGGTTTCTTTGGGTTCCGCTTTAATTTCGCCTTTTATTATCGATTCAACAATTTTACGTATGCTGCATCCGAGTGTTTCATGAGGATTTCTTTCTGGCCAACTAGTAATAGTTTTGAGTCGGCTAATGATTTCACAAACTATATATGCGGTAGGACTTAGTTCACCATCTCTTTCTTTAATGGATTTAATTTCTTTTTTGCAAAGTGACACAACTGACTCATAAGTCTGCATAAAGTGCCCCCTAAAATAAAATAGATAGGTCTTCGAGCGCCTGCCAAGCTCTGAAAAACTGAACTACTCTGTAGTTTTTCAATCATAGGTATATTATACCATATTTACTTTTTGATAATTATTTTACCCTTATGATTTTTATCTGTTTCTGCATCGATAAAATCTTCTTTAGGATTCTCGCTTTCGGCTTCACTCGGCATAATCTCGGGCTCTACGGCTTCTTTATTACTATCGGCTATTTCGTGTTCAGGAATTTGAATCGTGATGTAGAGATCGCCGATACCATTTTCATCTTCTTTGCCTTTGCGTTTAAGTTTCAACAAGGTTCCGTTTTTAATTCCCGGAGGAATTCTAAATGCAATCTTTTTACCTTCAACTGTAACTTCGTGTCGACTCTTACCAAAGATAGAATCGTCAATCGAAATAGTTATGTTTTCACGAATATCTAGTTTTGGATTGGAGTATTTCTTAGGTTTCATATCTTTGAATCTGGGCATTACGTCTCGGAAAGCCTCTGAAAAATCTTTATAGGGATCTCCTTCACCGGGTTTAAACTGAAATTGATTCTTGAGTGCTTGTTCCCCACCCGCATCATAGGCACTACGTTTATCTGGATTAGACAAAACTTCATAAGCGTTGGCCAACTCTTTGAATTTTTCTTCGGCTTCTTTGTTGCCAGGATTTCGATCGGGGTGGCATTCCAAAGCGAGTTTACGATAGGATTTTTTAATTTCTCCCGTATCGGCTTCTCTGGAAACTCCAAGAATTTCGTAGTAATCTTTATCTACAAATGCTTTAAGTTTTAATCGCATGATTATTCTTTATCTTTGCCAACCCAATATTTATTTAAAAAGGCCGCTATGATACCCGTAGCGCCAAATCCTAGCCCTACTATTTGTTGCATCAATCCTATTTGCATTTCATTAACAGTGGACCCCGGAGCAAATGCGGCTTGACCTCTAAAATAAGAAATGATGCCCATCACAATCATGCAAATAGCCATAATGTTTATACTTTTGCTACCTAGTCTATCTATGCGTCCAGATACTTTTAAATCTTTCGACTCATGAATAATTTGATTAATTTCATCTTTACTGATGGACTTTCCGTACATAGCTTCAAGTTCTTTTGCGCCTGTTTCAACAATTTCTCTGATTTGTTCAACCGTCAAAGTACTGAACAATTCATCAATTTTCGGTTTAATTTCAATGAGTTCATGCGGCATGCGTACAGGATTCATCGGATCATTGATCGACGTTCTATTTAGGGTGGCTATCAATTTTAATTTCATATGAACTCCTGTATTTACAATTATAACCTATTTTGGCTCGATTACGTCTCTAAGTGCTCTTTCAAACATTTCGTCTACTTCTTTGCGTAATCGATTAGACTTTTTAACAAAATCTACGTTGTGATCCATATCTTCTGCGCTCCAACCTCTTGAGTGGCCAACCATCGGTAACACAGGAAATCTGCAACCAAGTTGACCCCAGAACCGCATAAGTTCTCCCATTACGCTCTGAATATTGTCCTGTCCGCCCGTAACGATCATACAGACGACTTTATTTTTAAGTGCAATCGAGTGTTCTATATCTTCTGGAGTTTGATCATAATGATCGATTTGATTCTCAATCGAATTCATACGTTCCTGCATTTTATAATAAAGGCTACTGGCTTGTCCCCAACGCACGGGAGTTGAAATACAAATTACGTCTGCCCAAAGGAGACCTTGATATATTTTCCACATTTCATCTTTACTATTGAATTGTGTGATTGTGCAGGGAAACGTGCACGCTGATTTATCTTTTGAATAGTAGCCTTCGCAAGGTACAATATTCATTTTTCCTAGGTTATATTTTCTGACTTCTACTTTTCGAAGATTTGCTAGGCCCCAGTCCAATAATGCATCGCTGGTTGAATAGCGGGGATTCTTAAAATCCATGTTGGTGCATGAAATACCCAATACTCTGATCTTATCGCCTTTCTTTCGTTTAGGGGGCGTTAAAAAAGACCAATCTTTAGATTTTTCTTTAACTCGTTCGGTTCGGGCCTCTACATCTATCATTAGATTGCCCTCTTCAATTTTTAAAGCGTAAATGGGAACTTGGAAGTCCTGATAAGGAGGTTCGCCTTTGCCAGACTCGCATTCGTACTTCCAATTATGCCAAGGACACTTGATATGGCCCGTTTTTGGGTCTATAGTGCCTTTTCCGAGGGGTCCACCCGAATGATTACAAATTCCATCAATAGCGGCAAATCGGTTGTTTAAAAACGATATAGCGAAGGTTTTTTCACCTACCTTAACTTCCTGTAAGGACTTTTTCTTTAATTCCTCAACAGAACCTATTTTTTGCCAGTTTGCCATATTTAATATTATAACCTATAAATAGTAAAAGGTAGACTCCGTATTACTGACCTACTGTAGGTTATACTAGGTATAATCTTATCCAACCCCTTGTATTGAACCAGGAGTATTTTATGACTAAGGGACCTATCAGTCAATTTATTAAACATAACTATCGTCATTTTAATTCCGCCGCTCTAGTGGATGCGGCCGTCGGTTACGACGAATTCATTACCGAAGGTAATAAAATGATGGTTACACTGGGCGGGGCCATGAGTACGGCAGAAATGGGAATCTCCCTAGCCAAAATGATACGGGAAGATAAAGTCCACTTAATAGTTTGTACGGGCGCCAATTTAGAAGAAGACGTCTTTAATCTCGTGGCTCACAACTATTACGAACGTGTCCCGGGTTACCGATATCTTTCGGCTGACGACGAACAAGATCTGCATAGTCGACATTTGAACCGAGTAACCGATACATGTATTCCTGAAGAAGAGGCGATGCGTCGTATTGAAGCCGTTATTCTTAAACAATGGCAAGAAGCCGATCAAAAAGGTGAGCGTTTATTTCCCCATGAATTCTTTTTTAATATTTTGAAACAGGGACTGCTTCGTCAACACTATGAAATTCCCGTAAAAGATTCTTGGTTGATGGCTGCAGCTGAAAAGAATATTCCGGTTGTAGTTCCGGGTTGGGAAGATAGTTCGGTTGGTAATATGTTTGTCTGTGCTGTTAAACGGGGCGATGTAAAGAATATATCGACCGTTAAGAGCGGCCTAGAATATATGGATTGGTTGATCGATTTTTATCTCAACGCTACAAAAGAATGCGAGATGGGAATGTTTCAAATTGGTGGAGGAATTTCAGGCGACTTTCCCATCTGCGTAGTTCCTACGATTAATCAAGATATGGTTTCGATTGAAGATCGAGACAAAGGTATTGAAGTAACGGCTAAACTGTGGGGTTATTTCTGTCAAATCAGCGACAGCACCACATCTTATGGGTCGTATTCAGGAGCAGTTCCAAATGAAAAAATAACCTGGGGAAAGTTGCACAAAGATACAAAAAGAACCTACGTGGTTGAGAGTGATGCCACCATCGTAGCTCCGCTGATCTTTGCCTATGTTTTGGGTGAATAACAAAAAGTATAATCGGCATTTTAATGTTATTATAAATAAAACCTAACTAAGAGGTGCCCAAAAAGTGTCCGAACCTTTCACTCCCTTTCACCAGCACCTATTAGTAAAATGTTGGGTAAAAAATCCTCCGCGAACCGAAGCCGAGGTGAACCGCTGGTTGATCAACTTGGTTCATACCGTTGGAATGAAAGTAGTAGCGGGACCTACGAGCGTTCACGTGTCTGAGCCTGGGAACGAAGGAGTCACGGGGACCATTACGTTGGCGACTTCTCACGCTTCGATTCATGTTTGGGATGCCCTAGATCCTGCTTTGATTCAGTTTGACATTTATTCTTGTAAGTGTTTTGAATTAAAACAAGTCATGGATTGTTTTAATGATTGGGAAATCGTTAATTACGATTGGATAATGATCGATAGAAACGAAGGTCTGGAAGTTGTAGCGGAAGGAACTTATTTTAAAAACGAAACTTTGGATTTATTACAAAACGAAGATTAATCTTTAAATCTAAATTTGATATCAGCTACAATCTTTTCAATTACGTGCGTCCAATCGTCTTCAATTTCTTGTCGGTAAAGTCGAACCGAGCTGTACCATGGGGTATGAATAGAGTTGAGACCCCAGCGCCAATCAGGAATTTTTTTAATTAAGATCCAAGTAGGAATTCCATGAGAGCCTCCTAAATGGGCTACCAAGCTGTCAATCGTAATCACTAGATCACAAGCTCTTATTTGAGAGCAGGTTTCCGAGATGTCAACATTACTGGATAGTTCAATGTAATTATCTACAAACTTTTGTTTAAACTTCTTAGATTGCTTTTTCAACTGCTCAGATCCAAAGCCTCGTTGTAAAGAAATAAATCTAACGTTGGGAATTTCGGCTAGACCTTCTAGTAATTCCAAAGCAACCGATCGCCCCTTATGACTCGGACTCGTTTTTTCTAGTTCAGAACTGCCTTGCCAACATAAACCAATAACCTTTTCTGTTTTATTTTCTATCACTTTAGTGTCAGAACTTGAAGAAATGGGTAGTGGAATAGTACTCACGGTTGTTTTAAAGGCATGCGGCAAACTCATAAGCGGATAGTGATAGTCGATACCTTCGGGAGTAGGGTCGTCGGGAGTAATGATATCAAAATTCCAACCCTTAAAATAATCTTTGAGGGGTTGGGGTACTCGTAAACATACACGATCTGGATAATTCGTTCCAAATGTTTTGGCACCCATGATGGCAAACCGAAAAAACATAACGCAATCGCCAAGTCCTTGCTCAGCCCACAGCAGTATCTTTTTTCCTGAGAGACTCTCTCCGTTCCATTTTGGAATATTAGGTGGGATAAAGTCTTCATGATGATTCTTTTCTTCTAATTCAAAGCGTTTAAATCGAACCTCATAGTCTTTGAATCCTTCCTCATAGTTATTTTGTATTAATTTTGATAACGCAAGATTCCAAGCCGCTTCAACATATTCGGGGGCAGATTCAAATTGTTTCTGAAATTTGACGGCGTCTGCAAAACTTTTTTGAGCCTTATCAAAATCCATCATTTTCATATAGACGTTTCCAATGTTGTATAGTTTTTCAGCTTCTGGGTCCATAGAGTAGGACTCTGACAAATCGTCTAAAGCATCTTCATAGCGTTTCAATTCAATAAGACTGAGGGCTCGATTAACGAGTATATTTATAAACGTTTTGTATCCGCCTGGAATACGCACCGATTCATATTCAGCCAACCACTCAGCGCGGTTAAACACATAAACAGCTTCTTGGTATCTTCCAAGTTTATGAAGGGTTGTTCCTAAATTATACTGAGCGTCGATATTCATTAAATTAAATTCAATTATATTTTTATAAGACTGAACCGCTTCTTCAAATTTATTTAATTTTAATTGACAGGCTGCTAAATTTGAAAGAACCGAGGGCCTAGCCTCAATGTGCGCGGACCGCTGTAGTTTAGTTTCGGCCTCGGCATACTCTAGTCGGCCTATATGTTCCAAGGCTTGTTCGAATAATTCCTTACCGTCCGTCATAACTTGAGGGCTCGCTTTAACATTTTACTTTTTGTATAGCGAGAATCTAAGAATACAATGGTGGCTTGGTCCGTAAGATTTCGAATCGTTCTACCCATAGCCTGTCTAACCTTTTGATAAACCGGCTGATACATCAACATGTCCATGGCCATCCATTCGTCCCAACCATATCGTTGTTTGTAATAGTTTTCAATCTGACGGTTTTCTTCAGTAGGTGGGTTAAAGGGAACGCCCACAAGAATGGCTTTCTTTATTAGGCTGGATCCGTTGTCATCCGTGAATTCGATTCCTTCGACAAAACGTCCTCCAGCCACAACATGTAGGCTTCCTGCGTCTCGACTCTCAAGGTAAGCTTGCATCTTATCAATGTTGACTTCGGGGCTCTCGACCAATATACTCTTGCTGTAGTCGGCAGTAAATCGTTCTATTACTTCTTTCATCGTTCCTTTGCTGGGATAGACAACCAAAACTCTTTCATCCGTTGTGCGAGACATAACTTCTTCTGCAATTTTAAGATAAAGTTCGGGGGACTTGGTAGATTGTTTTATTTCAAACTTTTCTACAAAATCATAATCAAAATTCTTCGTAGCTGCCGGATACTGAGAAACAAACATATATTTGAAACCCGATTTTGATTTCCATAAATCCAATGGAGCCGGCGTTCCGGTCAAGAAAGTAATACACGAATAAGGGTGAAGAGCCGTTTGAATCAAAGGACTATTGACTTTGAAACTAGCTTGAATGATATGACTCAATTGCTTACGAGGCTTCAGGTCTTTCATTGCGGCATGCGAGAAGCCGGTGAAGAACGTAACCAAATCTTCTGGTTGCATGCTTTCCCATTCTCTAGTTGTTGCGGCGCCGACTTGATGGAGTAATCCAAGATAATAATTAAGATCCACGGCTAATTGCTGACTATCGTGAAGCTTGCTTCCTTTTAGAGCACCTTCATGAATGTTATAAGGTGTGAGCGTGCTGTAGGCTCGATCAACCGCACTGATGGATAAAACTCGAGCATCAAAACAATTTTCGCTGATGCTGTAGATACATTCGCGAAGCATGAGCGTGAATTCCAGAACAAAGGTCAAAACCTTTAATAAAAGTTCGTAAGGTTCATTCGCAATCTTGTTTAAGTTGCGCTCGAAAACTACTTTACCTTTTCGACCCTTGTCAATCCAATTTTGATACGCTTTGGCTAACCAAACGTTATCATTTAGGAACGCCTGCAAACTATCATCAATTTCTCTGGATTCAATCAGAAGACTAATGGCGGCTTCATTGGTTTCAACATGATTCTTATACTTTTCTATCGTTTTCTCTAAGTCTTTAATCAAAATGTTGCAGCATTTATAAGAGATCTCAACTCGTTTGACTTTATCTTTCTTAAATGCTTTGGTGAAATCGAAATCTAGGCTGCCCGTCATATAGAACTGTTTGGGATACCACTTCGAATCAATGCCAGTTGCTAACTGAAAAAGCTTATGCGGCGTTGGCATATCGTCGATTCCCGTGTTAGAACATTCAACGATGATCTTTGAAATATCTCTCAATTGAATATCTAGTTTTGACCAGACCTCCTGCTCAACATTAAACGAAGGATTTAATACTTTTACATCGCCTATGCTAGGAATTTCAAATTCTGCCTGATCAAAATATTGAACCTTGGCTTTCCACAAATTACCCACATGATCGAAGATCGATTGAGCTGAGAAGAAAAACCTAGAGTTGAAATCATAGAGGGTGTGGGCTTCATCACAGATGGCCGCTACACTATAGTTTAATTCGGTATTAGATAAACCAAGGGCGCTTCGAGTGTGTTCTGCAATTCTAGGGTCTAGGAGCCAATTATAGGTGAAGATGACGACTGTTGCCGTCTTTAGGTCCTTTCGACTTTCTGCTCTGCCACACGTCCCGAAGCGATCTTGGAATTCTTCGGCCAACGAATTGATGTCTGCGTTCTTAGACAAACGTTGTTCAAAGAAATTACTATCTTCGTGGTTACCAAACAAGGATGCGTACTCTTCGATGGCTTCTCGGCCAACCGCTTTGTTTAAATATTCTGTATTAGATGGACAAGTTGAACAATTGCCCTCAGCACGACCGATGTAATCGACCAAAGCGTGCGCTTCAGTGTCGAGATCGACGGCTAATAAATAGTTATACAGGGGAGTAAAGTTTTCATCAAATTCTTTGTCCTCATACCAAACTCTCCACTTTGAATATAGAATGTCAAAGTCTTGGTGCTCCTTGCAAACTGCGTACAGGTGAGGCAGCATCTCCGCTAGAGCTAAACAAGAATCTGAATTTTCAGCAACCGGTAGATACAATTCAACGGGAATATATTTCAACAGCTGAGGCTTTTCAAACTGAAGACGAGCCGGAGCTTTCAACATCTTTAAAAGTTCAATTAGATTTTTGGCAAACTCTCGGTTCTTACTGTTGTGACCCCAGCAACCCAACGAAGTACTGATGGGACACGATACCGATAAGCCTAAACGTCCGGATTCTTTTAAGAAGGCTTGAGTTTGACTTCGAGTACGAACAAACACGGCCACCTTTTTAAACGGCAGTGCTATCATTTCATTATCGATGCAGAGACTCGATATGTTGGCTACTAAACTCATACGAGTTTTACCCGTACCGGTAGGAGCATCCATCACGTTAGCGTTCTGCAGACCCACGAGTTGCATTTTATTATCGTGCGAGGGACTCGCATAGTTAAAGACAGGACTGTTGAGAAAGAAATCAAAGGAAGGTTCGGAAGAAAAGTATTGAGTTGTACTGGCAAAGGTTCCACTATAGTCCTGGACATTGAACGACATATTCCTACGAGCATTCTTAACGGCTTCGATTTGATCAGGTCGTAAATAATCGTGAACCCATCGATTCTCACGAAGAGAGTAGAGTCCACTAATCAAAACGGGAATAAGTGCTTCATTGGGATCTACTGAGGGTACAGTTGAGATGAGGCTTTGCCATTGGCGGTCGATAGACTCCCAGCGGCTAACTTGTTCTTGATTCTGACACTGGGGGCGACCGGGAAATAATCCAGGATACCAACGACAAAAATCAACTAGATTCTTTAGCCACAATTCTGCAGGCTGGTATATATAATCGATCTTTTTGAGCGGCATCGGTTGATCCAGCTGCTCGTCTGATTTAAAGTTTTCGGGTACCGGCTTAAGTAGATTGTCTAAGTACTCAAGCCGTTGTTGAGTAAGTTCTGTTAAGTTCATTCTTCACCTTTAATTAGTCTACACTAAAGACTTAGCCTTGTAAAGACCAAAAGAACGAAATAGAGGACCTTTTACTACTTATGTTATAATTAATATTAAGGACTTCTACGATGAAATTAAAACTAATTGCAAAGCTTACCTCTAAGGCCTCCTCCGATGTTCCTGAAGGCGTGGGCCATTGGTATACGGGCGATCTTCAAGAAGACGTAGAATTCAATAGTGCTGCCGAAGTTTATGAGTATTACAAGAAAAACGATTGGCC
>Ga0209107_10000699_pt1 | contig 19277 bp, 23 predicted proteins | sample LakErihyJuly2011_2_FD_187460 | JGI IMG/M metagenome (GOLD analysis project Ga0209107, IMG submission 187460) | Freshwater microbial communities from dead zone in Lake Erie, Canada - CCB hypolimnion July 2011 (SPAdes) (version 2) | ecosystem: Environmental > Aquatic > Freshwater > Lentic >... | reverse complement strand
TCCGGCCATTGAAGAGCGTTTAGAGAGTGAATGCACCACTAATACATTTGAATTATCGCCATCGGTATATTTAAGAAGTGAAGTTGGTTGGGCGGTATCGCCAAAGTCGATGTAACACTCATCGCAAATAAGAATGGTCGAATTTTGGCGAGACCATTTCAGCGTTGCTCGAAGTTCGACTTCGGAATGCACTCGTCCAGTTGGGTTACCGGGTGAGTTAATCCAAGCTAAATCTGCTGCTGGCCAAGTGGCGGCATCGACACCGACTGCAATTGGATTGGCTTGGGCTAAAAGTGCTCCGACTAAGTAAGTTGGATATGCAACTTCTGGATAAATAACGCTCTGACTTTGCAGCAGAGTCGGTAGCCACGCGACTAGCTCTTTCGATCCAATCACAGGCAGAACATCAAAGTCCCCTGTTGCACCTAGATGCGTTATAGCCCAGTTGCGAATTGCATCCTGTAAATCTTTGGTGCCAGCAGTCACGGGATACCGTGGTGAATCGGTGCTTTCGCGCAACGCGCTTTGAATTATTTCTGGAGTCGAATCAACTGGCGTTCCTTGAGATAAATCGATTATCCCATCAGCGAATTCACGCGCTTTTTGCGCATAAGGTGCCAAGGTATCCCACGGGAAATCTGGCAATTGTTGGCGCATATTTGTGAGGCGCTAGCTATGCGACTTTGTTCAACTATTCTTTTGGTGGGATTGCTAGGACATCTGGATGATCGCTATTTGTTAAGCCAACTTTGGCTGCGCCTCCAGGAGATCCGAGTTCAACGAAGAATTCGGTATTGATCTTGGATGAGTCTTTCCACTGAGAAGGAATGTCATCTTCATAATAAATGGCTTCGACTGGGCAAACCGGCTCACAAGCACCGCAATCAACGCACTCGTCAGGTTGGATGTAGAGCATGCGATTGCCTTCGTAGATACAGTCAACTGGGCATTCCTCGATGCAGGATTTGTCCTTAACATCAACGCACGGTTGGGCAATTACATAAGTCACGATCTAACCTCCAGATTAGTGGGCTCTTCTATTCGATCGCGCTTATTCTAACCATGCAGAGGCGAGGTTGCCCGATTAAAGTATCGACATGACTGAAACTAGCCAGGGGTCTACGTCACCGTTGAGCGGGGCGATTGGCAAAAGGGTCACTATCAGACTGCGTGAAGCCGATGGTGGGTTTCGAGATATCGTGGGAGTTCTTCAGAGTGAGCAAGAATTAATAAACTCTAAATTTCAAGCAATCTCATTTTCTAAAGATGACATCGCAATTTGGCGAGAAATTAAACCGTTGCCCGATCGCGCAGGTATAGGTTCACCGCTATCACTAAGGATTATTGAATTAGAAAAACTCTCTGACACAACTTGGCCCGCATTAGAAATTATTGAATTTGGAAAATGGCGCCTGCGTATTTCTGATGGATTTACGACGCGTGCAAACTCGGTGCTCCCAACAGGTGCTGGTCCGATCGGTGAACCCCCCATGGCGTTGGCCGAGGCGGTGGAGGATGTAATTAAAAGATATCGGGGTAAGGGCTTAACTCCAACTTTCACATTACCCCTGCCGATATATCAAGAACTCGATCAATATCTGGAAAGCCAGGGCTGGCAAATAAAGGTTGGGGCGCAATTTCTAATTAAAGATATAGATTTAATTCAGAGTGATATCGCCTCGCAAAATAATTTTGAGATTCTCGATTATCCATCAGAGGAATGGCTAGCGCTTCAATCAGATCATCGATTGGAAAAATTAATGAAGCGTTACCCAGCAAGATATGGAGTTATTAAATTTGGAGAAAGTGTTATCGCAGTTGGACGAATAGCCACTCTAGGCACTTGGGCTATCGCAACGCGACTCTTCGTCGATCCAGCTCATCGCGGAAAAGGAATTGCAAAGCAATTAATGCTCCTTTTAATGGCTGCAGCTAAGGAAGATGGAGCAACAAAAATTGGATTACAAGTTGATCTTGAAAACGCCGCTGCGCTTGCCCTATATGACTCAATGGGATTTAGATCTCATCACAAATATGTTTGTCGCGTTCTGGAACCTTTGGAAGCAAGTAAATGATCTACATTTATGACACTTTGGCGCGAAAAGTTAGCCAAGTACAGTCTTCCGGATCAACGATAAGCGTTTACTGCTGTGGCCCAACTGTCTATCGTGATGCTCATGTGGGAAATTTAAGAACTTTCTTACTGGCAGACATTATTCATCGAGCGCTGATTCAACAAGGTGCGCAAGTTAATTTCATTCAAAACATAACCGATGTTGGGCATATGTCAGAAGATGTTCAAGGGGAAGATAAAATGCTCCAACAAGCGCATCTAGAAAAGCGTGATCCCTTCGAAATTGCTCGCGCATATGAAGCAGGGTTTCATATCGATTTACAAAGGCTCAATATCCTGCCGGCTAACGCGTATCCCCGCGCCAGCGAAACTATAAATTTAATGCAGCAATACATAACCAAACTAATAGATGGTGGCTTTGCATATTCAACAGCTGCTGGTTCTGTTTACTTTGATTCTCGATCTTTTCAAACCTACGGTGCAATTAGCGGAAACCGTCTCGATGCACTTAAGCCTGGCCATCGTTATGAATTTAACGATGAGGGTGATAAACGTTTTCACGCTGATTGGGCGCTCTGGAAAGCGGCTGGTTCGCGCACAGAAATGATCTGGGATTCACCATGGGGGCCTGGTTTTCCGGGTTGGCATATCGAGTGCACAGCGATGTCACTCTCACTACTTGATAACCACATAGATGTTCATGTAGGTGGCATAGATCTTAGATTTCCACACCATGAAAATGAACGCGCGCAATCAAATTCAGTTGTTAACTCTGAGGCAGTTGGTATGTGGGTACACGGTGAACATTTGCTTTTTGAGGGTCGCAAGATGTCAAAGAGTTCTGGAAACGTGGTTCTACTGCAAGATGTAATTGACCGCGGGCTTGATCCCTTGGCGTTAAGGCTTTGTCTATTAGAAAACCGTTATCGCGCCCAAATGGATCTAACCTGGGCGGCGCTGGAAGCTGCGAATTCCACCTTACGTAGGTGGCGAAATTCGATGGGCACTTGGGGTTCGGCAAACTTTGTGAATGCAGATTCAGAAGTTGCTACTGCAATTGAAAAAGACCTTGATACCCCGCGCGCAATATTGCGGCTGCGCGCCATAGAAAAGGATTCACACATTTCACCCCAAGATAAACGTGCCATATTTCTCCATGCAGACCAGGTGCTTGGGCTCGAACTTACCCGTGCAGCCATCGGCAAACCGCTTTCGCCTGAGCAGGCCTTGCTATTGAGCCAAAGAGCAAGTGCTCGCGAACTCAAGAACTGGAGCCAGAGTGATCTTCTGCGCGATGAATTGCTGGCGCAAGGAATTTCGATTAGCGATGGACCTGCCGGGCAAAGTTGGAGCTGGGTTTAATTAGTCGGTAAAGCGATGGCAATTGCAAGTGCCAGAAAAGAAAGAAAAAAGTAGGCGTTTCCTAAATCATTACCTTGCACAAATATTTCTTTCCCCGCACCAAAAGTAGATGCTCGCAAGAAAATAGCACCCCAACCAAGCGCTGCGATTATTTTAAATCTACGCTTTCTATAAGTACGCCCCACAGACCAGATTGATGTGAAAGTACCAATGATTGCCAACGTGATACCAAAAGGTGGCAGAAATAAATGCAGGAATGTCGCCGCCACTGCGGTTACTACTCCTACAAGAACTGCAAAAAGATACTTCATCTAGGAAATGACTCCAGCGAACAAGTCCGATTCACGTCCGGCTTCATCAAATGGTGCTGCCTTTTCACCCTTTACCAAGGTGTAGAACTCATTTCCCCAGACTTGTAGTCCTAGATTATTAGAGAGTGCAAAGAAAGGGCCATCTAGTGCTATCTGTGTGTGATGCGCTTTCATCGCTGCCATTTTCTGTTCTACATAAGAATTGCCATCAATTAAGGCATGAACAAATTCATCATCTTTTGCAAAAGCAATTTCATCAACGTTTTCTGTTCCAAAGAAATCTGACCCAATCTCTTTTAACTTCTCCATGCTTTCAACAATTACTGATTTAGGCATTGTGTTCCAATAAATTTTCTGAATTTGCCACATAGATTTTTCAGATGCGCGCATTGCTACCCGATGAGCTTGAATATGGTCTGGATGGCCGTATCCACCAATTTCATCATATGTAATTAGAACGTGCGGCTTAACTTCTTCGATTACCTCAACCAAGTAATCGGAAGCCTCTTCCAGATCTGCTTGCCAAAATACATCGGGACGCTCATTAGGATCCGTTCCCATCATTCCGCTATCGCGATAAGTTCTATGACCCTGCGCGAGAAATCTGAAATCTTTTATGCCAAGTGCGCTCATTGCATTAGCAAGTTCGATTTCGCGATGAGGACCTAGGGCATCTGTTTCAGCGCTAGATAAATGGCTTAGTTCGGGGGTGAGAATTTCACCTTCTTCTCCACGAGTACACGTGACCAGAGTTACTTGCGCACCGAGTGCTGCATATAACGCCATGGTCGCTCCGTTATTTATGGTCTCATCATCAGGATGAGCGTGAACCAATAACACCCGAAAACCTTGATACGAACTGCGCATTAATAGACCGGTAATGATTTATCAATTTGTTTAGCCCACGCGATTACTCCGCCTGCCACATGGGTGGCATCTGAAAATCCAGCGCCTTTGAGAATTGCTAAACATTCAGCCGATCTGACGCCGCTCTTGCAATGCAAAACTATCGGCTTATCTTGAGGCATGCTCGCAAGTACGGTGCCATCTAAGAAACCTTGTTTTGGAATCAAGTGAGAACCTGGAATACGTACGATTTCAAATTCACTTGGCTCGCGAACATCAACTAGATAGAAATTATCATTTCCGGCAATCTTTGCAGCAAGTTCAGTAACTGTGATTGTCGAATCTTTAACTGCAACTTCAGCAGCATCCGACAAAACACCACAGAACGCCTCGTAATCCGGCAACAATTCTGTCTGGGTTGGGTTTTCGCTACATAAAGGGCAATTTGGATCTTTTCGAACCTTGATCTTTCTAAATGACATTTCCAGTGCGTCGTAAATAATTAGTGAACCAATCATTGGATCACCAACACCGGTGATTACTTTTATCGCCTCTGTGGTCTGGATAGATCCGATAGTTGCACACAGAACGCCAAGTACGCCGCCTTCGGCGCAACTTGGAACCATTCCTGGTGGCGGAGGTTCTGGATAAAGACAACGGTAGCAAGGTCCGTACTCGGCCCAAAAAACGCTCGCTTGACCATCAAAGCGATAAATAGAACCCCAAACATAAGGCTTCTTTAATAATACGCAGGCATCGTTTACTAAGTACCGAGTTGCAAAATTATCAGTTCCATCAACGATGATGTCGTATTGAGAAAATATTTCCATCACATTGGAATTATCCAGACGAACTTCGTGAGTTACTACATTCACATAAGGGTTTATCTCAGCAATCTTTGCCTTAGCCGATTGCGCCTTACTCTTACCGATATCGCTTTGGCCATGAATGATTTGGCGCTGCAGATTTGATTCATCGACTGTATCAAATTCGACAATTCCCAGAGTTCCAACACCAGCGGCTGCTAAATACATCAACGCAGGTGAACCGAGACCACCTGCACCCACGCATAAAACTTTGGCGCTCATCAAACGTTGTTGTCCAGCCATTGCAACATCTGGAATTATCAAATGGCGGCTATATCGGCGAACTTCATCAACAGTCAGCGCAGGTCCAGGAGATACCAGGGCTGGAGGTTTAATTTGTGGGTTCGTCATAGCGCTATTCTGCCGTAGGCATTGCAGGTGCGCCAATTCGATAAATGTGGCACGCTGCAAATCGTTCTCATCTGCATTTGATCTTTCTTTATTAGCACAACTGCGTCTACGATACGAGCAATGACTACCTTAGATGCGAACACAAAAGGCGACAAGGCACGTCTGCCGCGTGATGAGCGCCGTGCGATATTGCTAAACGCGGCCCTAGAAGTTTTCACCGCAGCCGGATACCACTCAGCTGCAATGGATGAAATCGCTGATCGTGCAAATGTCAGCAAGCCAGTTCTCTATCAGCACTTTCCTTCGAAACTTGATTTATATCTTGCCGTATTAGATCTACATATTGATTCACTAGTTTTTGCACTTCAAAAAGCCATCTCTTCAACTCCCGATAACTCTATGCGCGTACATGCAACCGTAGTTGCTTACTTTGAATTTATCGAAAAAGAAGGAGAGGCATTCCGTTTACTTTTCGAAAGCGATATGAACGTTGAGCCACAGGTTCGTGAGCGCTTGAATCGTATGACCTATGACTGTGCCGCAGCGGTAAGTGCAATTATTTCCAATGACACTGGCCTGCCTCAGGAAGTCGCCATGTTGCTCGGTGTTGGACTAATTGGTTATACCCAAGTGACCGCACGCCATTGGTTGGAACGAGATAGCAAATTAAGTCGCCAGCAAGCTGTTGAATTAGTTGAAAACTTAATGTGGCGGGGAATTTCTGGCTTCCCACTCTCTGGAAATCAATAGCCCTACTCATTTCAGAGAGATTGGCTGCACTTTTTGCCGATAGGATAGCCTCATGAGTACAAAGAAATCAGATGCTGGACAAAGTACACAAGTTCGCATCGCAATTGCCAATATCTCTGGCGAACTAGTAATCGAAACGAATTCTTCAGTTGCCGATGTTAAGGCTGCAGTATCAGCGGCGCTGTCAGGTCAGACTCCCCTATCGTTGCAAGATATTCGGGACCATGAAATTGTTGTAGCAGCGGACAAGATTGGCTTCGTCGACATCGGTGTCGCCGCTGATCGCCGCGTTGGTTTCGGCGTTCTCTAAGGTGTCGATAACTTTTGCTGATTTGCCGCTTCGCCCCGAAACACAGGCAGCGCTAGCAGAGCATGGCTTTATCGCACCGTTCCCAATTCAAGAGATGGTTCTGCCAATCGCACTTGGCGATGGCGATGTAATTGGTCAAGCTAAGACCGGTACTGGAAAAACTCTCGCCTTTGGCATTCCCTTAATTGAAAGAGTAATCGCACCGCTTGATACCGAATGGGCAGATTTAGCCGCTAAAGGGCTTCCGCAAGTTCTAGTAGTCGTCCCGACTCGAGAGCTTTGCGTGCAAGTGACAAAAGATATTGATGAGTTAACTGGAAATCGTGGCATACGAACTCTGGCTGTTTACGGTGGACGGGCATTTGAACCACAAATCGAGGCGCTTAATAGCGGTGTAGAAATTGTTGTTGGAACACCTGGTCGGTTGTTAGATCTCTACCGACAGGGTCAATTGAAATTAAAGGAAGTATCTCGCGTTGTCTTAGATGAGGCGGATGAGATGCTTGATCTGGGTTTCTTACCTGATGTCGAAAAAATATTTACCAGCACACCTAATCGCGCCCAAACTATGCTTTTTTCAGCAACGATGCCGGGTGACATTATTGCGCTAGCGCGACGATTCATGAATCAGCCGATACATATTCGCACGCAAGATAACGAAGATGAGGGTGCAGTCGTATCTCGTATCAAGCAACATGTAATAAGAGCTCATGCACTAGATAAGATCGAAATGTTGGCGCGAATTCTTCAAGCCGATGGACGCGGTCCAACTATCGTCTTCTGCCGCACAAAGCGCACCTGTCAAAAAACCTCTGATGATTTAGCCGAACGTGGATTTCGCGCAGCATCAATCCATGGTGATCTGGGCCAAGGTGCTCGCGAAAAGGCGCTTAATGATTTTAAGGCCGGTAAATCAGATGTTCTCGTTGCAACAGATGTGGCAGCGCGCGGAATTGATATCGACGGAATTACACACGTTATCAACTATCAATGTCCTGAGGATGAAAAGACTTACGTGCACCGCATTGGTCGCACAGCGCGAGCCGGCGCAGATGGAATATCAGTCACATTTGTTGATTGGGATGACTTAGCGCGCTGGAAGATGATTGATACCGCTCTGGTTTTGGGTCTTGGAGAACCAGAAGAGACTTATTCATCATCAGAACATCTCTATCAAATGTTAAATATTCCAGCAGGATCCAACGGACGCATAACTAAGCAGAAGCCAGTAGCTAAAACTGAAAAGGTTGCCTCCCCCGAGAGATCTGCCAAGCCAGCAGTCGAAAAAACTCCACGAAATCGTACTCGCACCAAAAAGTTTTCTTCTTAATTTTTTAGCAGTTATTCCAAGCCTAAGATTTCCAGCACCGAATATGCGGCACTTCGGTAACTTTCTGCCACTTCGGAACTTTTGCTCACGGTTAATACGGACAAATTTGAACTTGCCGCTATTTCAACTTCATCACTACGTAAAATTGCCACATCTAAGATTGGCGAGATCTCTTCATAATTGATTTCGCCTACGGCAACTGCGGTTATTGGCTTATCGGTAATTTTTCGTAATTGAATTAGCCCACGTAGCGAATGAAGAGATTGGGAAACAGGTGTAAGTATCTGGTCGGCAGCGCTGATCGCCGCACCTAGTGCAGGAGTCAACGTCGAAGGAATATCGAAGATAACTAAGTCGTAGTCCTTCGGAAGCTTAGTTAACAACTGGGAAAGTGCACCTTCGTTTAAGTTCGCTGCTAAACGTGAATCCGATGCGATGAAATCAAAACGTTCAGAAGTTGTAACTAGGTTTTCCTCGGTTATCTTAACGCCGGATATAAATTCGGTAATTGTTACTCGTGGATTTTCATACCCAAGGCGAAATGTAAGTGGTGCTGCAGGATCAAGATCAATTAAAAGAGTTTTCTTGCCAAATTCGGCAAATGCCACAGCCAAGCAGTGTGCAAGAGTTGTCTTTCCTACCCCACCAGCCGGATTTGCGATTGCGATTACCTTCATTTGGCTAACACCAATCCCCATCGCACTTGCGCCGCTTTATATACAGGTGGCGCCAAGATCGCATCTGGGATTGCGCCTAAGGTTTTGCGAATTGCTTTTAGGGAAATATCTGTTGCAAAATTTTGTCCAGGCAAAGTAGGAGTTCCATATAAAGATCTAGCCCATGCCGGCAAAGAACTAGTAGCGAGTAAAGCAAGTGAAGCCCAGGCAGGTGCCGCCGGAGTTGCGAAACGAACTGCAGTTGGAAGCGGTGGAAGTGTTAAGAAGAGTGCGGCGCGCTTAGCATCATCTGAAGCGCTGAGTTCTGGTGAGATATCTGAGAAGTATTTCTGCATCTGCTCAACAGTTGCAGGAACTTCTTCCGCGCGTATTCCTACAGCTGCAGCAAATGCCACCATTTCAGTGACATATTGATCCTGTTGATCAGCATCTAAGGAAAGTCCAGATCGAATTGCAATATCTAGAAAAGAATCCACCATCGACATATGAACCCAAAGCAAGAGATGCGGATCATCTAACCCGAGTGCAGTATGAATCTTTCGCACGCGAGCGGATAAGGCATCTGCTTCTTCTCGACTTCCAAAAGTTATAGTTGAAACATAATCTCCGGTACGTTGCAATCGGCCCCAAGCATCTTCACGGAAGTTTGAATTCTTGGCTACGCCATCCATGGCAGCGGGGTGCAGCGCCTGCTGTAATAAAGCACGGATACCACCGATCGCCATTGCCGGATCTGAGTGAATTTTCCAGGCAATAGTTTCGGGAGAGAAAATCCCGCGTGGATCCTTTGACATATCCATAATTCTATCTGGGCTTTACTTATTGTGCAGTGAAAGCTTTTATGGCATCAACCATCATCTGAACTGCGATTGCTGCAAGTAATAAGCCGGCAATTCTGGCTAGAAGTGTTACGCCAGCATCTTTAATAATCCCCAAAATAGTCGTGGAAGCCATTAAAGAGATTGCAATCACAATATGTACTGCAACAACTGCTGCGACTAGACCGATGCTCTGCGCAGGAGTTTGGATCTGCTGAACGAAGATCATGGTTGCCACGATCGCACCGGGTCCTGCTAGTAGCGGGGTTCCAAGTGGAACGAGTGCAATATTTTTATCTTTCGAACTATCCCCGCCCATATCGCGACCCGTTAAGAGTTCGAGGGAGACGTATAGAAGCAATAACCCGCCCGCTGCTTGTAACGCTTCAATAGAAACGTTCATGTACTCCAAAATAAATCTACCGAAGAGTGAGAAAAAGGTAATTACGACTAGAGAGACCAGCGCTGCTTGCCAAGCAAGTTGCACACGTTCTTTCTTTGTTTTGTCAGCAACTAGCCCCAGAAATATCGGCGTTGCACCTGGCGGATCAAGAATTACTAAGAGGGTTACGAAAGCTTGAATTGAGAAGGTGACTGCACTTACTTCAATGACGTTCACTTTGTTACGACCCTTCGAGCATTTGCTAGTGATTCAAGGCGAGCCCATTGCTCGGGATCGGTGAGATTTTCTCCCAGTTCATTAAGTTTACCGTTGCCGTGGTAATCACTTGACCCAGTTTTAACTAACCCAAGTTGATCTGCGATTTCAGCCAGTTGTTCACGCTCGGCTTGTGAATGGTCTCGATGATTGACTTCGATTCCATGCAGACCGGCAGCTACTAGGTTCGTGAAGGTTGCGGCAGAAATTACTTCGCCCCGCCTTGATGCAAATGGGTGTGCAATAACTGCAACACCGCCCGCCCTATTTATCTGGCGTATGGCATCTTCAGGCGTTGGGGCTGCATGAGTTACGTAATACTTTGAATCGTTGTGCAATAGCTCAAGAAATGCTTCATCGCGTGTTGCCACAACTTTGTTTCTCACAAGTGCGTCAGCAAGATGCGGTCTCCCCAAAGTTGCTCCGGCTGGCGTTGCAGCCATTACATCTTCTATCGAAATATCTATGCCATCTGCTGCAAGTAAGTGGACCATCTTGCGCATACGAGGAATTCGCGTATCTCGAGACTCTGCCAACATGTTTTGCATATTTTTATCATCGCCATCGAATAACAAACCAAGCATATGCACACTGATTCCATCAAGGGTTAGTGTTGATATTTCAGCGCCTAAAACTAAGGAGAGCGACGGGCGAAGTGCTGCAATAGCCTCACCCCAACCTGAAGTACTGTCGTGATCGGTAATCGCCAAGGTTTTGATACCAGCAGAAAGTGCTTTATTAACTAGCGCGGCAGGTGAGTCCGTTCCATCACTTGCCGTTGTATGAGTATGTAAATCAATCATTTTAAAATCATTCTATTTTTAGTCTTCAAGCGCTACTCGAGTAGGTCTAGTACGCATTACCACTAGCGCACAACCAAAAAGAATCAGGATGATGCCGGGTATGACGCCTATCGGTGGACGCTGATTCATCCACCAAATAGCCAAGATTGAACTCACGGGAACTTCGAAGAAAACGATCAAAGATACGACTGCAGGTGAAACACGTTTTAGAACTGAGTTAAACATTGTGTGACCTAAGAACTGTGCACCGAAAATTAGTCCTAAAAGAATCCACCACTCGCGTGCGCTGAAATCCAAAAGTTCGTTGCCAGCAATTATCGCCATTGGCAGCGCAGTAATGGCGCAGAAGAAATAACAGATTGATGTGTATGTGGCCGTCTCTAAAGTTCTTTGTGCACGAGCCCCAATTAACATATAAATCGCAGCAAGGGCGGCAGAGATGATCGCAGCTAAGTCACCAAGAAAAGCGCGCAGCGAAATTTGTAAGTCAATTCCAGAAATTAACAGAACGCCACCGAAAGATACAAACATACCCAACCAAGCACGAGAAGGAATATCGCCTCCTGATAATTTAAGGAAGAGCGCGGCAAAGATTGGCTGAAGTGCAACGAGGGCGGTGCCGGCAGCAACTGTTGTCATGCGCATCGCTAAGAAGAAACCGTAGAAATGTAGCGCCAAAACAACTCCGGCAAGAATCGCCCATTTTGCGCCACTTCGATCGATGCGATGGCGTAGCGCAAAAGGTGCGGTCATCAGCGCTCCACCGAAATTTCGCCAGAAAATCAGTGAGAGCACCGGCATTGAACTCATAGCAATCAGTGGCCCGGATGTGCCGATTCCAATAATTCCTATTCCTAAGCGAATTAAATCTGGGCGCGCAGGTATTTGTGTGTGGTTATCACGATTTAAAGGCTGCGACATGACAGTAACCGTAGCCGATACCCTTAGCCAATGAAGGGAGGCCAAAAATGAGTGGCAACACAATAAATCGTGTCTTTATTGCACGCCTGGCAGGTACGGCAGTCTTTGATCCAAATGGAGATCCAGTTGGAAAGGTGCGCGATGCTGTCGCGACTTTGCGTTCCAATAATCAGCCACCTCGCATCCTTGGCCTTGTCGTTGAAGTTCCTTTGCGGCGCAGAGTTTTTGTACCAATCACTCGAGTTACATCTATCGAATCAGGTGCAGTTGTAATTACTGGTCTGGTAAATATGCGCCGCTTTGAATCTCGTACTGGTGAATTATTAGTTCTAGGTGAGTTAATCGATCGCTCGATTTCCTTAGTCGAAAATGGCGAACATGTTGTCGTCGAAGATATGGGTATGGAACAAAACCGAACTGGCGATTGGTTTATCAACCGTGTTCATATTATGAAAAAGGGCAGCGGGCTGCGCCGTAAAGGTGCCACTTCAACTGTTGCTTGGGAAGAAGTTACTGGCTTCACTCTGCCTGAGCACAACCAAGGCGTCACCAATTTACTTGCCACTATCAGTAATTTGCGCGCAGCTGATTTAGCTGCAGTTATTCAAGATTTAGCACCAAAGCGTCGCGTCGAAGTTGCACGTGCTCTCGATGACGAACGATTGGCAGATGTTCTACAAGAAATGGATGAAGCCGAACGCGTTGCACTTCTTGCTGAACTCGAAGGAGAGCGCGCTGCAGATGTCTTGGGTGAAATGGATCCGGATGATGCCGCAGATTTACTTCGCGAAGTTGGAGAAGAACGTGCGCAGGCGCTGATCGAACTTATGGAGCCAGAAGATGCCGAAGATGTTCTGCGCTTGATGACTTATGAAGATTATTCTGCAGGCGGAATGATGACGACTGAACCAATTGTTATGAGCGCTGATAACTCTGTTGCAGATGCTTTGGCTAACGTTCGCGCTAGTGAAGTTTCACCGGCGCTAGCTTCGCAAGTATTTGTCTGTCGCCAACCGTTGGAAACCCCAACGGGGCGCTATATCGGCCTGGTTCATTACCAACGTCTACTTCGCGAACCACCTTCAACGCTGCTCGGCTCAATCGTTGACACTGATACGCAAGGGTTAAATCCCAATGCATCTCTGCATGAAGTTTCGTCATACTTAGCTAGTTATAACTTGTTATCTGTACCAGTTGTCGATGCTAATGATCGGCTATTGGGCGCCGTAACTGTCGATGACGTTCTAGATCACTTGTTACCTGAAAACTGGCGTTTAGAACACCGTGATTCAACGCGCGGTACTGGACCGATATTAAATCTTGGAGATGTGACTGGAACGGAAGTCGATCCCGAAGATATTGAATTAGATCAATCTATGGAAGAGGAGGCGCGCTAATGGCACGTTCAATCATTTCCCGCCAAAGTGGACTAGATACTCCGCGCGAATCCCGTCGATCATTGCGTCCAAATTATGATCCAGAAGTAATTGGCAAACTATCCGAGCGCTTCGCACGCTTCTTAGGTACTGCTCGCTTCTTGGTTTACATGACAGTATTTGTTCTCTCTTGGGTTATCTGGAATGCAGTGGCTCCACAAAACTTACGTTTTGATGACTACCCATTTATTTTCTTAACTTTAGTTTTGTCGTTGCAAGCATCTTATGCCGCACCCCTAATTTTGCTGGCGCAAAATCGCCAAGCCGATCGAGATCGCATTTCCCTTAATGAAGATCGGGCACAGAATGCTCGCTCAATTGCTGATACTGAATATTTGACTCGCGAACTTGCCAGCTTGCGTATCGCACTTGGTGATGTAGCAACCAGGGATTTCATGCGTAACGAACTTGAAGATTTGCTAAAAGATTTACGTGCTAAGCCCGAGTCTGACTCCAAGTAAAGAGTGACTGCGAACCATTAGTTTTTCTGAAATCGCTGAAATCGCTAAAGCGCTCGGTGAATCAGGATGCGCGATGACAATAGGTTTTCCATCATCGCCGCCGGTTCGCAACTGAGTACTAAAAGGAACTTTGCCCAGCAGCGGGACTTCGCTGCCGACTAGAATTGATAAACGCGCCGCAGTTTCTTCTCCCCCACCATTGCCAAATAAAGAAATCTCATCGTTGCAATGTGGGCAAGGAAATGCTGACATATTCTCAATCACTCCGACTACGCGCTGATGAATCTGGTGGGCAATTCGTCCAGCTCGCTCGGCAACTTCTGCAGCCGCGATCTGTGGCGTGGTGACGACTAAAATTTCTGATGTTGGAATTAGTTGCCCTAAGGAAATTGCCAGATCGCCTGTGCCTGGCGGTAAATCAATTAAGAGCAAATCAAGATCGCCCCAATAAGCATCAGATAAGAGTTGTTCTAGAACTCGATGCAGTAACGGGCCGCGATAGGCCACTGCATCGGCGCGCTCGGGTTTAAACATCTCCATAGAAACAACTTTGACGCCATATGACTCAAGCGGAATAAACATCTGATCAATTGCAGTTGGACGTTGTCCCATCAAACCCATTAAACGTGGGATGGAATGTCCGTAAACATCGGCATCAAGAATTCCGACTCGCAAACCACGAAGTGCCGCAGAAATCGCCAAATTGGCAGTCAGCGAGGATTTTCCAACGCCGCCTTTGCCAGATGCGATGCCAAGAACTCGTGTTAGCGAATCAGGTTGAGCGAATGGAATAAATTTTTCGCGTCCACCACGTAATAGTTTTTTAACATTGTTGCGCTGATCCTCCGACATGACGCCAAAGATGATCTTTACCTCAGTTATGCCCTCAACTTGAACTACAGCTGCCGTTATATCTGTGCGGAGCCGATCCTGCATGGGGCAGCCAGAAATAGTCAATAATATTTTAAGTTCTGCTATTGCGCCATCGATCGCAACTGATTCGACCATACCTAGGTCTGGTAACGGTCGATGAAGTTCGGGATCCGAGACTGTGGCTAATGCAGCGTTTATTAGCTCAATTGTTGTCATAGTAAATCTGGATCTAACTTAGCTTTAAATTTTGGTTTTACTTCATCTTCTTCATTAAGTGCATTAGATATATGTTTCTTGATAAATTTCTTGGGATGCAGGTCTGATGGTTGCAAATCTTCAAAACCTGGACCTAGATTCTGTCTTAATTCTGCTGTCACTGTTTGTGAAATGTTACGAATTTTTTTAATCAATTTTGCGGCATCTACAGCCACGTGGGGAAGGCGATCTGGGCCTACCAAAATTATGGCAAGTAGCGCTAAGCCAAGTATTTCTCCAGCGCCGAAGTCAAAGAACATTGCTTTACTTTCCAGCTTGCAAAGTTACAGTGGCGGTTGAGGTTACGCCGTTGCGAGTATATGTAAGTGCGGCTTTGTCACCAACGCTTTTCGCACGGATTGCCACAATCAGTTCTTCTGCAGAATTAATTGTGCGACCATCAAATTTAGTGATGATATCTCCACCCTTAAGTCCAGCTAGAGCCGCAGGCCCACCTGGCAAAATCGCTTTTTCGCTCTTTGAAATGAGCGCACCATCGCCTTCATACTTCATATCAATTGAGATACCCAGAACTGGATAAGTTGCTTTTCCATTTTTAATCAATTGATCAGCGGTCTTGCGCGCTTGGTTGATGGGAATTGCAAAACCAAGTCCTATAGAACCACTCTGTGAACCAAATGATGAACCAAGTGTTGCTATTGCAGAGTTAACGCCAATTACCGCCCCAGTTGAATCAACGAGTGGCCCACCCGAATTTCCAGGATTAATTGCCGCATCCGTTTGAAGAGCATTTATAAAAGAGTTATCACTGCCCGTCTCACCAGCAGTAACGGCACGATCTTTAGCGCTGATGATTCCTAGAGTCACTGTTCCAGAAAGACCAAGTGGTGAACCGATAGCAATTACTGAATCTCCCACAGCCACTTTGTCGCTGTCGCCAAGTTGAAGCGCTGTCAATCCAGTAGTGGAGATCTTAAGCACTGCTAAATCGTAGGACGAATCTCTCCCAACAACTTTTGCTACAAATTCTCGACCGTTATTTAGCGTCACATTTATCGTCCCTTTGCCAGTAATCGCCTCTGCAATTACATGGTTATTGGTCAAAATGTATCCGTTGCTCTCGATAACAAAGCCAGTGCCAGTAGATCCACCATCGTCAGTTCTCGCTTCGATGGATACAACTGATGGAATAACTCGCTTTGCAATGTCAGCAACTGAACCAGGTGCTCGTTCGATTGAGCTAGAAGCTCTAGATAAATTTATAGATTGCCCAAATAAAGATCCCGATGATGATGCGCCAAAAATAGCTCCGACCAGGCCAGCTACAAAGGCAAGAAGTATCGCATTGGCGCGCGTAATAAAATTCGCTTTGCCATTCTTGCTTGCCGGTATCCACCAAGGTCCATTTGAACCGGTTGGTTGCGAGGTACTCATAAACCCATCTTCCTACAGTTTCGTTGCAAGTAACAAACCATCACCGACAGGTATGAGAGAAGTCACCCAAAGATCTGTCTCATTTTTCATGGATTTCCCAGCCTCGCGTAGCGCCACCGTCTTGGGATCGCGTTGGGCTGGATCAGAAACTTTCTCACCGCCAAAGAAATTATCAATCACAAACACTCCACCGCTTCGCAGAATTCGATACGCCTCGTGTATTGCAACAGGTAGGTCTTCGGGATTGTGGCGAAATATAACTAAGTCATATGCTCGATCTGCCAATTTCGTCATTACATCCATCACCGGATTTGTGATTAATCTAAAACGTGCTGCTGCGATATCTGCACTTTGAAAAGCAAGTTTTGCCGCGTTGCTATGTTCCATCTCATCGTCAATTGATGTGAGAGTGCCGCTAGCGAGCATTCCATCTAATACCCAAAGTGCGCCGATGCCAGAGCCGGTTCCTATTTCTACTACTGACTGCGCAGAGAGAATGTGAGCTAAATGTTTTAGATAAGCGCCAGTGCCGCAAGTTGTGTCAATCGCGCCAATTTCTTCACCACGAGCGCGCGCTGCCTTCTTTACTTCATCCTCTTGTATAAAACCTTCAGCATACGAATGTGGATCAATTATCATCAAAGTGTTCTCAGCCATTCAATTAGTAGGCGTACGCCAAATCCAGTGCCACCTTTGGGATTCTCGCCAACATCTCCTTCGCTGCGGGCAACACCTGCAATATCCAAGTGAACCCAGGTACGTTCACCAGCAAATTGTTCGAGGAATAGCGCCGCCGTGATTGAACCTGCGCTAAATTTCTTCTTCGCTGTAACGTGACTTAAATCTGCAATAGGACTTTCCAGCGCCTCGTGATAATCATCGACTAAGGGCATATGCCAAACTCGATCACCAGATCGCTGGCCTGCCTCATAAAATTTCTCCGCTAACTTTTCATCTCGCGTATACATAGCTGCGTGCTGGCGACCCAGACCAAGCGTTGCCGATCCTGTTAACGTTGCAATATCTATTATGTAATCTGGGTCTAAATTCTTGTCAGCGTAAGCCAACCCGTCTGCCAAAACTAAGCGACCTTCGGCATCGGTATCAAGAATTTCAACAGTCTTGCCACCGTATTGCGTTATGACATCACTGGGACGTTGCGAAGTACCAGAAAGAGCATTTTCGGCCAACATCATTAAGACTGTTACATGCACTTGCGGTTGAAAGTGGTTTAGCGCACTGATTGCGCCAAGTGCGGCGGCAGATCCAGCCATATCGGATTTCATCGCCATCATGGTGTCGTAAGGACGTTTTAGCGAAACACCGCCGGTATCAAAGGTAATTCCTTTTCCGACAATAACCACATGCGGGAGCACCCCAATATTTTTTTTCATTCCACGCGGATGATAAGTAACTTGGACAAAACGTGGTCCAGGTTTTGGTGAAGAATTTCCAACCGCACACAGCCCACCAAATTCGGCTAACTCTTTTCCAGCCAAGATTTTTATTCCTAGGCCATTTTCGAGGGCAATCTTCTGCGCTTCATCGGCCATCCATAAAGGAGTCTTAATATTGGAAGGGGTATGAATTAAATCGCGAGTACGAGATATCGCGCTGGCAATAACGCTGGCATCGTCTATGACTTCTGGCTTATCTGTTGCAAATAAGAACTGTGGCAATTCTTGGGTTGCGCCTGTTTTCTGAGTCCAGATATAGGCACCTAGTTGTACTGATATTGCAAAGGCGCTCAACTGGTCGGGGCTAGCAACACAGATTGAGGAAATTACAGTCGCCTTTCCTCGGCCTTTGCGACCAAGGGCCGCGCCCGCTTGTCGCAATGAAGCAGTTGTTGCATCCCCCAAACCGATTAGCAGGATGCGATCTGCCTGCATCTGATTTGATGCAACCGGAATTTCAAATAGTTCACCAGTCTTACCTGTGGCAGAAAAGAATTCGAGTTCATCGCGCAAATCAACTTCAAAGAGTTTTTCTAATTTCTTTACTAAGGATGCGTGTGCTGGGAAATCAAAAACTGTCTTTTCGCCTGCTGAATTTGCAGTAAATCCAATTGCAATTGCCGCAGAATCTGCGAGCGCGGCAACGTTTACTTCGACAGCGCTGAGCAAAGAAGCAGAATATTTAATCGCCGATTTAGAATTCATTATTGCCAAAGGCTAGCGACTGATTGCTCGGAAAGCGCGGCTAGCCAGCGGATTTTTACTTGAATTACTTCTTGATTAAGGCAACAGCGGCTTCTAGGGCAGCGCTGAGGTTATTGGCTTCTTGGGGATTTAGTTCTACGACCAAACGTCCGCCGCCTTCGAGTGGAATTCTCATGACTAGGGAGCGAGCTTCCTTGGTTACTTCCATCGGTCCATCACCAGTTCGAGGTTTCATGGCTGCCATAGGGAAGACTCCTTTGTTGCGAATGATGCGGTCATATCTGGCCACACTGAAAACTGCAGAGGATAAGTATCTCGCAAATCGGGCTAAGGATGAAATCGAGTCAGGCAGATGCCTTAGCCCAGCCCGAGTAACGCGGTAATTCGCCCTTTTCCTGATGCCATTACTGCAATTACTGATTTTTCAGGCACCCCTAGTAATTTTGCAATTTCATCGCTAGGCATCGATCTTAAGTAATGCAAGGTCAAAATGATTCGCTCTTCCTCCGGCAATTGCGCCAAGGCATCAGCCAAGGAAAGGGGCGCGTTCATATACTCAAGGTTACTCGGGTCTGCCTAGCGTTGCTTTAAGGCGAGCCAGCGAGATTCGAACTCCAA
>Ga0209107_10000698_pt1 | contig 19281 bp, 17 predicted proteins | sample LakErihyJuly2011_2_FD_187460 | JGI IMG/M metagenome (GOLD analysis project Ga0209107, IMG submission 187460) | Freshwater microbial communities from dead zone in Lake Erie, Canada - CCB hypolimnion July 2011 (SPAdes) (version 2) | ecosystem: Environmental > Aquatic > Freshwater > Lentic >... | reverse complement strand
GTGATCTGGCGCAGCAGCACATCCACAGCGAAACCCAGCTCAGCCAGCAAGCCCTGCAGCGCGCCCGCGACAGCGTCGAGCACGTCGGCAGCGAGGTCACGGGCGTGGTCAGCACCTTGCACCAGGTGTCCGAGGCCGCGCGCCAGATCACCCAGGTCGCCCTGCAGACGCGGCTGGTGGCTTTCAACGCCTCGGTCGAGGCCAAGCGCGCCGGTGAGGCCGGACGGGGCTTTGGCGTGGTGGCCGATGCGGTCAAGGACCTGTCCACCCAGGTGGAGTCCATCTCCAAGGCCATCATGGGCACGGTGGCCACCCTGGACCAGCGCATCCAGTCGTTGGCGGCCGACCTGAGCACCGCCCCAGAGGCGGCGACCGACAAGGCCCATGGCCATGGCAGCGCCAAAGACAGTGGCCGCCGGGTGCATCAGGCCCTGTTGGGCGTGGAAGCGGCCGTGCAGCGCATCGTCAGCGCGGCCGAATCCAGCGCGCAGCTCTCCAGCGGCATCAACCAGCAGGTCAGCCGCATGGCGCAAGAGGTGCAGCAGACCCGCGACGTGCTGGGCACGGCCACGCGCCGCAGCGAAGCGGTGCTGGGGGTGTCCGAGCGCCTGATGGAGCTGATCGCCACCTGCGGCGTCGAAACCTCCGACACGCCCTACATCCAGATGGCCCAGCAGGTGGCCGGCCAGATCGCCCACGCGCTCGGCGAGGCCCTGGCGCAAGGTCGCATCTCGCAGGCGCAGCTGTTCGACGAGCACTACCAGGCCATCTCCGGCAGCCAGCCGCCCCAGCACGCCACGGCCTTCAACGCCCTGACCGATGCGCTCTTTCCCGGCTTCCAGGAAGCGGCGCTCAAGGCGCTGCCCCAGGTGGTGTTCTGCATCGCGGCCGACCGCAACGGCTACATCTCCACCCACAACCGCGCGTATTGCCACCCGCAGCGCCCGGGGGACGTGGTCTGGAACACCGCCCACAGCCGCTGGCGCCGCATCTTCAACGACCGCACCGGCCTGGCCTCGGCGCGCAACACGCGGCCCTTCCTGCTGCAAACCTACCGCCGCGACATGGGCGGTGGCAACTTCGTGCTGCTGAAGGAGGCGTCTGCCCCCATCGAGGTGGCAGGGCGGCATTGGGGCGGCCTGCGCCTGGCGTATCGGTTTTGATGTAGCTCAAATTCCGTGCACGACAAGCCGATGAACGTCGAACAGCTTTAAAGCGGGGCGGCCGACATGCCGATATGAGGGACATGAACGCATCCCAACCCGCCACACCGTCACTGCACCACAACGACCTCGTCGTGCTGCTGGGCATTTTCGCGACCTTCCTGGGCACCCAAGCCTACGGTGTGGCCTTCGACAACGTCGGCATCGCGCTGATGCTGGGCGTGCCCCTGATGGGTGTGAGCGTGATGGCGGCCTTCATGGGCCGGGCCCAGCGCGCCCTCAGCCGCACGGCCTTGCCTTTCCTGGGCATGGCCATGGTCGGCCTGATGATCCATGTGTCCCGCGGTCACAACGAAGCCCACTTCGCCGTGTTCGCCTTCCTGGCCTGCCTGGTGGTTTACCGCCGCGCCATGCCCATCCTGGTGGGCGCCACCACCATCGCGATCCACCACCTGAGCTTCAACCAGTTCCAGGCCTGGGGCTGGGGCCCGATGTGTTTTGGCGAGGCCAGCTTCCTGCGCGTGGTCGAGCATGCCCTGTTCGTCGTGGCGGAAAGCGGCGTGCTGCTCTTCCTGGCCGCCCGCGCCCAGGCCGAGTTCCGTGCGGCCGAAGAGATCGTCGAGATCGCCGAGCACCTGGTGTCCGACGACGGCGTGGTGGACCTGAACCTGCCGACGGCCCGCTCCAACGCCCCTGCCTCTCAGAAGCTGCGCGAGGCCCTGGGCCACATCGCCCGCACCATCGAGCAGGTGCGCCAGGCCACCGACGCCATCCGCGATGCGTCCAACGACATCGCCGCCGGCAACCTGGCCTTGAGCTCGCGCACCGAACAGGCCGCCGCCAGCATCCAGGAGACCGCCGCCTCGGTCGATCAGATCGCCGCGACCATCCGCAACAGCACCGAGCACGCCCACCAGGCCAATGCCCTGGCCGGCCAGGCTTCGAACGTGGCCGTGGAGGGCGGCGAGGCCGTCGGCCGCGTGGTGGCCACCATGTCGGGCATCCAGCAATCCAGCCGCAAGATCACCGACATCATCGGCGTGATCGATGGCATCGCCTTCCAGACCAACATCCTGGCGCTGAACGCGGCGGTGGAAGCCGCCCGCGCCGGCGAGCAGGGCCGCGGTTTTGCGGTCGTGGCCTCCGAGGTGCGCAGCCTGGCGCAACGCAGCGCCGAGGCGGCCAAAGAGATCAAGCAGCTCATCACGAGCAGCGTCGAGCAGGTGGAGTCCGGCAGCACGCTGGTCGGCAACACGGGCGAGACCATCGGTCAGGTGGTCGAGCAGGTGCGCCGCGTGACCGAGCTGGTCGGCCAGATCACCACGTCCAGCTCAGAGCAGAACCTGGGCATCGGCCAGATCAACACCACCATCGGCATGCTGGACCAGGCCACGCAGCAAAACGCCGCGCTGGTGGAGGAAACCGCCGCCGCTGCCGACAGCCTCAAGCACCAGGCCGACCGCCTGGCCGAGGCCATGAGCCTGTTCCGCCAGCACGGTCGCTTCGCCCACGCCTGAGGGCAGGGCGGGCTGAGCTGGTTCAGCCAATGCGCCCCAGCAGGAGGTACTCCATGAGCACCTTTTGCACGTGCATGCGGTTCTCCGCCTCGTCCCACACAACGGACTGGGGCCCGTCGATGACGTCGGCCTCGACTTCCTCACCGCGGTGGGCGGGCAGGCAGTGCATGAAGAGCGCGTCGGGCTTGGCCACGGCCATCATGTCGGCGTCCACGCACCAGTCGGCAAAGGCCTTCTTGCGGGCCTCGTTCTCGGCCTCGTAGCCCATGGACGTCCACACGTCGGTGGTCACCAGGTCGGCGCCACGGCAGGCGTCCATCGGGTCTGTGAAGACCTTGTAGCAGTCGCTGCTGGAGATGCCCGCCACGGTCGGGTCGATCTCGTAACCGCTGGGCGTGCTCACGTGCACCGTGAAGCCCAGCAGTTCTGCGGCCTGCAGCCAGGTGTTGGCCATGTTGTTGCCATCGCCCACCCAGGCCACCACCTTGCCCTGGATCGAGCCGCGGTGCTCGATGAAGGTGAAGATGTCGGCCAGGATCTGGCAGGGGTGGAACTCGTTCGTCAGGCCGTTGATGACGGGCACGCGCGAGTTGGCCGCGAACTTCACGATCTTGGCTTGCTCGTAGGTGCGGATCATCACGATGTCCACCATGCGCGAGATCACCTTGGCGCTGTCCTCGATCGGCTCGCTGCGGCCCAGCTGGCTGCCATCGGTGGTCAGGTGCACCACCGAGCCGCCCATCTGGTACATGCCGGCCTCGAAGCTCACGCGGGTGCGCGTGGAGGCCTTCTCGAAGATCATGGCCAGCGTGCGGTCGGCCAGGGGCGTGTACTTCTCGTAGTTCTTGAAGCGCTGCTTGACGAGGGCGGCGCGCTGGAACAGGTACTCGTACTCCGGCGCGCGCAGGTCCTTGAACTGCAGGTAATGCTTGATCAGGCTGTTTCCGGGCTTCATGGCGTGGGCTTCGCAGGCGGGGGTCAGGCAGGCTGGGGTTCGGACAGGAACTGGCGCACGATGGGGGCCAGGATGCCCACCAGCTCGTCGGCCTGTGCCGTGGTGAAGATCAGCGGCGGCAGCAGGCGCACGACCTTGTCGGCCGTCACGCTCAGCAGCAGGCCGGCGTCGAGCGCGCGGTTGAGGATGACACCGCAGGGGCGGTCCAGCTCAATGCCGATCATCAGGCCCTGGCCGCGGATCTCGACCACGCCAGGCAGCTTGTCGAACTCGCGGTGCAGCGCGGCCATCAGGTGCTCGCCCACGTGGGCGGCGTTGGCCATCAGCTGGTCGGCGTCCATGATCTTGAGCGTTTCCACGCCGGCGCGCATGGCCAGCGGGTTGCCGCCAAAGGTCGTGCCGTGGTTGCCTGGTTTCAGCACGTGCGCCGCCTTGGGGCCACACACCACCGCGCCGATGGGCACGCCCGAACCCAGGCCCTTGGCCAGGGGCATGACGTCGGGCAGGATGCCGGCCCACTGGTGGGCGAACCACTTGCCGGTGCGGCCGATGCCGCATTGCACCTCGTCGAGCATCAGCAGCCAGCCTTGCTTGTCGCACAGGGCGCGCACGGCCTGCAGGTAGTCGCTGCGGGCCGGGTTGATGCCGCCTTCGCCCTGGATGACTTCCAGGAACACGGCCGTCACATTGGGATTCGTGCGGGCGACTTCTTCCAGCGCCGCGATGTCGTTGAGCGGCACGCGCACAAAGCCTTCCACCAGCGGCTCGAAGCCGGCGTGGACCTTTGGGTTGCCCGTGGCCGACAGTGTGGCGATCGAGCGGCCATGGAAGGCCTTCTCGTAGACCACCACCTCGGCGCGGTCAATGCCCTTGTCGTGGCCGAACTTGCGCGCGATCTTCAGCGCCGCCTCGTTGGCTTCAAGCCCTGAGTTGCAGAAGAACACGTTGGTCAGGCCCGAGCGCTCGACCAGCATCTTCGCGAGCTCTTCCTGTAGCGGCACCTGGTAGTAGTTGCAGCAGTGGATCATCTCGCTGACTTGCTTTTGCAGGGCCGGCACGAGCTTGGGGTGGTTGTGCCCCAGCGTGTTGACCGCGATGCCCGAGAGGCCGTCCAGGTAACGTCGGCCCGTGGTGTCCCAGACTTCGGCGCCCTGGCCATGCGACAAGGCGATGGGCAGGCGTCCATAGGTGGGCATGACGTGGGGCATGACGTCGGTGGCGGCGGCGGGGGCGTTCATGGGCGAATCTCTCTCTGAAATGAAAACGGCGCAGCCCTCACTGCGCCTGCGACCATTCTATGCAAAACACCCGTGCAGGCAGGTGTTTGCCCGTGGGGTGCGCCCTTGACACAGCAAATTCACGGGCCATGGGCGCCCCGACGTTGCGATTGGCGCGTCTGTCCGCGACAATAGCGGCCTGTCTCCCAAGGACCGCCCGCCTGGCTACCCGCCGGGAGCCTTCCTTGTTCTCCGCAGCAGCCAGACACAATCTGGCGTTGCGACTGTCGATTTACCCATTGCACAGCCCGTCGGAAGCGCCACCGTGTCGACGTCCTCGCCCACAGACCGATCCCATCCCCCCCGCGAAGTTTTCATCCAGGGACTGACTTCCTCCGGTCGGACCTTCCGCCCCAGCGACTGGGCTGAGCGCCTGGCCGGCGCCATGTCCTGCTTCCGCCCTGGCGGCGTGGCCTCGGGGCCCATGGCCCACATCGGCTACTCGCCGTACTGCGTGCCCACCAGCATCGACAACGTCAAGTGCGTGGTGGTCAACGAGGCCTTGCGTGACATCGAACCCATGGCCTGGGACTTCGTCATGAACTTCGCCCGCGACAACGACCTGCAGGTGGTGGACGCGTGCCTGCTGCCCGATGTGCCCAATCCGGTGAAGCGCTGAGGGGCCGGCGCTGACGAACAGGTGCCGATGGCCTGGCGCCAGGCCTTGGACACTGCCATCTCACCGGCAGACCCCCTGCGCGCGGACATGAAAAAGGCCCTCCGAAGAGGGCCTTGTTTCGTTTGGCGCCGTGTCGTGTCGGGCGCCAAAGGCGGTCAGCGATCAGGCGGCAACGGCCATGGCCTTGATCTTGGCCGACAGGCGGCTCTTGTGGCGAGCGGCCTTGTTCTTGTGGAAGATGCCCTTGTCGGCGATCGAGTCGATCACGGATTGAGCGGTCTTGAAAGCGTCGGCAGCGCGCGACTTGTCGCCAGCTTGCACGGCCTTCAGCACGCCCTTGACGGCGGTGCGGAACTTCGAGCGCATGGCCGAGTTGGCGGCGTTCAGCTTGACGTCCTGGCGGACGCGCTTGCGGCCGGAAGCAATGCGGACGGTCTTCTTGACTTTGGATGCAGATGCCATGGTGAGCAACCTTTTGAAGCCTGTGTGAGGCTTGTTCGCCCCTGCGGATGCCTGGTTGCACCGACCCACCGGCGCACACCAATTCGCACCCCACAAGGGTGAAAGATGGAAAGCCGGCGAGCATAACGGGTTTTCAGTCGCTTGTCCAGCGAGGCGGGCGGCCTGTCGTGGGGCGCTTCCTATAATGCGCCGATGAGCCTGTTGAAATCTGCGTCCATCGTCTCCCTGATGACCCTGGCGTCCCGCATCACGGGGCTGGTCCGCGAACTGTTGATCGCGGCGGCCTTCGGGGCCAGTGCCACGACCGACGCCTTCAACGTCGCTTTCCGCATCCCCAACCTGCTGCGCCGCCTTTTCGCCGAGGGCGCCTTCTCGCAGGCCTTCGTGCCCATCCTGGCCGAGAGCCGCAGCCGCCAGGGCGACGAGGCCACGCACGACCTGGTCAACGCCGTCGGCACGGTGCTGCTGGGTGCCTTGACGGTGGTGTGCGTGCTGGGCGTGCTGGGCGCGCCGGTGGTGGTCTGGCTGATGGCCTCGGGCTTGAAAGAGAGCGGGGGCTTCGATGCCGCCGTGGTCATGACGCGCTGGATGTTCCCCTACATCGGCTTCATGTCCCTCGTCGCGCTGAGCGCGGGCATCTTGAACACCTGGGGGCGTTTCGCGGTGCCGGCCATCACGCCGGTGTTGCTCAACCTGTCGATGATCGCGGCCGCGGCCATCGGTGCGCCCCTGCTGCGCGACCACGGCATCGAGCCGGTGTACGCCCTGGCCATGGGCGTGATGCTGGGCGGTGTGCTGCAGCTGGGTGTGCAGGTGCCGGCGCTCTTGCACATCGGCATGGTGCCGCGCATCGGGCTGTCGCTGTCGGCGTGGCGGCGTGCCTGGGCGCACCCCGGTGTCAAGCGCGTGCTGCGGCAGATGGCGCCGGCGGTGCTCGGGGTGTCGGTGGCGCAGGTCTCGCTGCTGGTGAACACGCAGATCGCGTCTCACCTGGGCGCGGGGGCCGTGTCCTGGCTGACCTATGCCGACCGCCTGATGGAGTTTCCCACGGCCATGCTGGGCGTGGCGCTCGGCGTGGTGCTGCTGCCGCAGTTGTCGCGCGCGCAGGCCAGTGGCGACGTGAAGCAGTTCTCTGACCTGCTCGACTGGGGCTTGCGCCTGGTGCTGCTGCTGGCCCTGCCCAGCGCCGTGGCCTTGCTGGTGTTTGCCAAGCCCTTGGTGGCCGTGCTGTACCACTACGGCCGCTTCAGCCCCCACGATGTGCAGCAAACGGTGCTGGCGCTGTCGTGCTACGGCGTTGGCCTGATGGGCCTGGTGGGCGTGAAGGTGCTGGCGCCGGGCTTTTACGCCACGCAGGACATCCGCACGCCGGTGCGCATCGGCATCACTGTGCTGCTCATCACGCAGGCCATGAACGCCGTCTTCGTGCCCTGGCTGGGGCACGCGGGGCTGGCCCTGTCCATCGGCCTGGGCTCGATGGTGAACTCCGCCTGGCTGCTGGTGGGCTTGCGCCGTGCCGGGCGCTACACGCCGTCGCCGGGGTGGTGGTTGTTCGGCGTGCGCGTGGTTGGCGCCACGGCCTTGCTTGGCGTGGGCCTGTGGCTGGCCAGCACCCAGCTCGATTGGGTGGGCATGCGGGCTCAGCCGCTGTGGCGCATCGGCGCGATGGCCGGTTGTTTGGTGGCTGCGGGCGTGGTGTACTTTGGCGCGCTGATGGCGTCGGGGCTGAACCTGCGCCAAGCCATCAGGCGCTGACCCCACACCGAGGCCTGCAGCCCTGCCTGGCCAGGCTCAGAGTTCGCGCACCAGGTTGATGGCCTCTTCGACCCGGTCCACCGTGTGGATGGTCAGGCCCTCGATGGGCTTCTTGGGCGCATTGGCCTTGGGCACCACGGCCACGGTGAAGCCCAGCTTGGCAGCTTCCTTCAGGCGTTCCTGGCCGCGTGGGGCAGGGCGCACCTCGCCGGCCAGGCCCACTTCACCGAACGCGATGAAACCCTTGGGCAAGGGCCGTGCGCGCAGGCTGCTCTGGATGGCCAGCAGCACGGCCAGGTCGGCCGCGGGCTCGCTGATGCGCACGCCGCCCACCGCGTTGACGAACACGTCCTGATCGAAGCAGGCCATGCCCGCGTGGCGGTGCAGCACGGCCAGCAGCATGGCCAGGCGGTCGCGCTCCAGGCCGACGCTCAGGCGGCGCGGGCTGGGGCCACCCGAATCGACCAAGGCCTGGATCTCCACCAGCAGCGGTCGCGTGCCTTCCAATGTCACCAGCACGCAGGACCCCGGCACCGGCTCGCTGTGCGTGGACAGGAAGATGGCGCTCGGGTTGCTCACACCCTTGAGGCCCTTGTCCGTCATGGCGAAGACGCCAATTTCGTTGACGGCGCCAAAGCGGTTCTTGATGGCGCGCACCAGGCGGAAGCTGCTGTGCGTGTCGCCCTCGAAGTACAGCACCGTGTCCACGATGTGCTCCAGCACGCGCGGGCCGGCCAATGCGCCTTCCTTGGTCACGTGGCCCACCAGCACGACGGTGCAGCCGCTGGCCTTGGCCGTGCGCGTCAGGTGGGCGGCGCACTCGCGCACCTGCGCCACCGAGCCTGGCGCCGAGCTGAGCTGGTCCGAGAACAGCGTCTGGATGGAGTCGATCACGCAGAAGGCGGGTTGCTCGGCCTCCAGCGTGGCGAGGATGTTTTCCAGCTGGATTTCCGCCTGCACGCGCACCTGCGATCCGTCCAGTCCCAGGCGGTGCGCCCGCATGGCCACCTGGGCACCGCTCTCTTCGCCGGTCACGTACAGCACCTTCATCTGCCGCGACAGCGCATCGAGCGCCTGCAGCAGCAAGGTCGATTTGCCGATGCCCGGGTCGCCACCGATCAGGACCACGCCGCCGGCCACGATGCCGCCACCCAGCACGCGGTCCAGCTCGTCGATGCCGGTGGGCGTGCGGGCCACGTCGGCCGCTTCGATGTCGGCCAGGGTGGTCACCGGCTGGGCCGCGTTCAGGCCACGGGCCAGGGCCTGCATGCGGTTCTTGCCCGCGCCCACGGGTTCGGCCCGCGTTTCCTCGAGCGTGTTCCAGGCATTGCAGCTCGGGCACTTGCCCAGCCACTTGGGGCTGGTGCCGCCGCATTCCTGGCAGGTGTAGATGGTTTTGTCTTTGGCCATGGGGCTGCCTGGGCGCTCAGTTCGCGGCGGCCTGGCCCGACTGGATGGCGCGGAAGCGCTGGTCCAGTTCCTGGCGCAGCTGGCGGCGCAGCTTGGCCGCGGCAAAGCGGCGGTGCTCGTCGGGGGTGTTGGGGGTCAGGGGCGTCACGGCCTGGGGCTTGGCGTTGTCGTCCACGGCCACCATGGTGAAGAAGCAGCTGTTGGCGTGGCGCACCACCTGCGTGCGGATGTTCTCGGCCACCACCTTGATGCCGATCTCCATCGACGAGGTGCCTGTGTAGTTCACCGACGCCAGGAAGGTGACCAGCTCGCCCACGTGGATGGGTTGGCGGAAGGTGACCTGGTCCACCGACAGGGTCACGACGTAGCAGCCGGCATAGCGGCTGGCGCAGGCGTAGGCCACCTGGTCGAGCAGCTTGAGGATGGTGCCGCCGTGCACATTGCCGGAGAAGTTGGCCATGTCCGGCGTCATGAGCACGGTCATGTGCAGCTGGTGGCGTTGGTGGTCGAGTTCCATGGGGAGCGGTGTCGGGTGAAAAGGTCAGGGGGCAGATGCAGGTGTCGTGCCATGCGTGGCGCGGTGTGCCGGGCCGGGCAAGCCGTGGTCGCCGCCCACCGCCAGCACAGGCACGCGTGGCGACAGCGCGCACATCAGCTCGTAGCCGATGGTGCCGGCGTGCAGGGCGACCTCGTCGATCGACAGCAGGCTGCCGTGCGGGCCTTGCCCCCACAGGGTGACCTCGGTGCCGATCTGGGCTTGCGGCAACGCGCTCAGGTCCACCGTGACCATGTCCATGGACACCCGCCCGACGATGCGCGTGCGCTGGCCATCGACCAGCACCGGTGTGCCTGTGGGTGCGTGGCGCGGGTAGCCGTCGGCATAACCGCAGGCCACCACGCCGATGCGCATGGCCTGCTCGGCCGTGAAGCGGCTGCCGTAGCCCACCGTGTCACCCGCTTGCAGGTGCTGGACGCCGATCAGCTTGGAGCGCAGGGTCATGGCCGGCCGCAGCTGCCAGTGGGTGGCGTCGTGCTCGGGATGGTCGGGCGAGGCGCCGTACAGCATCACGCCGGGGCGCACCCAGTCGCCGCGCACTTTCGGGTCATGGGCATGGCGCAGCGTGGCCGCGCTGTTGCACAGGCTGCGCTCGCCGCTGAGGTCGGACGTGTGGGTCAGGAAGATGTCGGCCTGCTGGGCGATGCCCTTGTCGCTGTCGGCGTCCGAGAAGTGCGTGATGAAAGACACCTCGTCCACCTGGGGCAGGGCGCTCAGGCGCAGCCAGGCGTTGCGGAAGGCCTGGGGCGTGAAGCCCAGGCGGTTCATGCCGGTGTTCATTTTCAGGAACACGCGGTGGGGCCATTCTGTTTTGTGTTGGGCGAGCCAGTCGATCTGCTGCTCGCAGTGCACCACATGCCACAGGCCCAGGCGCGAGCAGGACTCCAGGTCGCGCGCATCGAACACGCCTTCCAGCAGCAGGATGGGGCCGCGCCAGTCCAGTTCACGCAACTTGCGCGCCTCGGCGATGTCCAACAGGGCGAAGCCATCGGCGGCACGCAGGCCTTCGAAGGCGCGCACCAGGCCGTGGCCATAGGCATTGGCCTTGACCACCGCCCAGACCTGGGCGTCCGGGGCGCAGGCACGGGCGCGTGCCAGGTTGTGTTGCAGGGCGTCGAGGTGGACCAGGGCTTCAAGCGGGCGGGGCATGAGCGCATTTTGCCACCCGGGTGCGAGACGCCCCCTGATCGTGCATGGGGCAGGGCTGCCGGCGGGATGCGCGCCACGCGCCACTTGGGTGGCGTGCTATAACCTGCGATCCCCAGCCTCGACGACCTACACCGCTCGCGCATGAAAAAAGGTTTTTTCACGATCATGGCGGCGCAGTTCTGCAGCTCGCTGGCAGACAACGCGCTGTTCGTGGCGGCGGTCGAGTTGCTCAAGTCCGATGGCGCGCCCGAGTGGCAGCGCGCGGCCCTGGTGCCGATGTTCGCGCTGTTCTACGTGGTGCTGGCGCCTTTTGTGGGCGCCTTCGCCGATGCCTTGCCCAAAGGCAAGGTCATGTTCCTCTCCAACAGCATCAAGGTGCTGGGTTGCCTGCTGATGCTGTTCGGCCTGCACCCCCTGCTGGCCTATGCCGTGGTGGGCTTGGGCGCGGCAGCCTACTCGCCGGCCAAGTACGGCATCCTCACCGAGTTGCTGCCGCCGTCCCAATTGGTCAAGGCCAATGGCTGGATCGAAGGCCTGACCATCACCTCCATCATTTTCGGTGTGGTGCTGGGTGGCCAGCTGATGGGACATGCCATCTCGCCGATGCTGCTGGGCTTGGATTTGCCTGGCTTTGACACCGGCATCGATTCGCCCCCCGAGGCGGCCATCGCCATGCTGGTGTCGCTGTACGTGCTGGCCGCAGGTTTCAACCTGCGCATCCCTCGCACCGACACGCCGCTGCAGGCCTTCGTGGGCCACCCGGTGCTGCTGCTCAAAGATTTCATGTCGTGCAACTCGCGCCTGTGGCGCGACAAGCTGGGCCAAATCTCGTTGACCACCACCACCCTGTTCTGGGGTGTGTCGGGCAACCTGCGCTACATCGTGCTGGCCTGGGCGGCCGTGGCCCTGGGTTACGACACCACCAAGGCCTCGGCGCTGGTCGGTGTGGTGGCCATTGGCACGGCTGTGGGCGCTGTGGTGGCCTCGGCCAAGATGCGACTGGACCAGGCCACCAGCGTCATCCCCCTGGGGGTGGCGATGGGCGTGCTGGTGTTGGGCATGAACGTGCTGGACGACATCGTCGTGGCCGTGCCCTTCCTGATCTTGCTGGGCGGCCTGGGGGGCTTCCTGGTGGTGCCCATGAACGCGCTGTTGCAGCACCGGGGGCACAACCTGATGGGCGCAGGGCGCTCCATCGCCGTGCAGAACTTCAACGAGCAGGCCTGCATCCTGCTGCTGGGCTTTGGCTACAGCTGGTTGACGGGCAGCGGTCTGACCGCCTACGGGGCCATCACGGCCTTTGGCTGCTTCGTGGCCGTGAGCATGTGCATGATCGGGCTGTGGCACCGCCGCAATGTGCGCGTGCACAGCGCCGAAGTCGGGCGGCTGCTGGCCATCGCCCGCAGCGACGGCCACAACCATTGAACACAATTGGCTGACACAGATTTACAAAAGGCTGTCAGCCGGGTGTGACGCCCAGCCGTTGTGTGCATACAGGAGAACTGACATGCACACACCCCTCGCACGAACCACTTCCCGACTGGCTGGCCTGGCCACGTTGGCGGCACTGACGGCGTCTCTGCTGGCGGCGCCAGGCGCGGCCCAGGCAGGCCAGGGCGTGTTCTGGGCGGTCAATGTGGACGCCCCGATCCAGGGCGCAGGCCGTGTCGGCACGACCTTCTCCAACACGCCGCGGGGTCTGTATGGGCCCGCGCAGGTGGTGATCGCCCCTCCGGTGGTGTACGCGCCCCAGCCCGTTTATGCGCCGCAGCCGGTCTACGTCCAGCGCGAGCCCGACCACCGCCGCTGCCCGCCGCGCTGGGGCTGGCGCCACCGCCACCACGACGAAGGCCGCTACGGCTGGCGCGACGACCGCCGAGATGCCTACCGCAATGGTTACGGCGATGGCCGCCGAGACAGCCGTTGGGAGGGCCGCCGCGACGACCGCTATGCCTGGGGACGCGACGACTGAGCCACCGATGGCAGGCACGTTTCAGCGGCGGCGGCTGGTGCTGCCGCCCAGGATGGAGCCCAGCACGCCGCGGATGATCTCGCGGCCCACGGTCGAGCCGATCGTGCGTGCCGCCGACTTGGCCACCGTCTCCAGGATGGAGTCCTTGCGGCCATTGCTTTTCAGCAGGTCGCCGGCCATGTCGCCCAGCCAGCCTCCGGCGCCCGCCGTGGCGGCACCCGCAGCGGCATCGCCCGCACCGCCGCGCAGCGCATCGGCGGCTTCCTCGCGCATGGAGCGCGCACCGCCCGCAGCCGGCGGGGCCGATGTCGGTGAGGCCGCGGCACGGCCCTTGAGCTTCTCGTAGGCCGATTCGCGGTCCACCGTCTGTTCGTACACGCCCGACACCAGCGAGTCTTTCAGCAGCTGCTGGCGCTGCTCGGCCGTGATCGGTCCGATCTGGCTGCCCGGCGGCAGGATGAAGACGCGCTCGGTGATGGCCGGGCGGCCTTTCTCATCCAGCATGCTGACCAGGGCCTCGCCCACGCCCAGCTCGGTGATGACCGTGGCGATGTCCAGGCCCGGGTTGGCGCGCATCGTCTCGGCCGCGGCCTTGACGGCCTTCTGGTCGCGCGGCGTGAAGGCGCGCAGGGCGTGCTGCACGCGGTTGCCCAGCTGGCCCAACACGGTGTCGGGCACGTCCAGCGGGTTCTGCGTCACGAAATAGACGCCCACGCCCTTGGAGCGCACCAGGCGCACGACCAGCTCGATGCGCTCGACCAGGGCCGAGGGCGCGTCTTTGAACAGCAGGTGGGCCTCGTCGAAGAAGAACACCAGCTTGGGCTTGTCCAGGTCGCCCACCTCGGGCAGGGTCTCGAACAGCTCCGACAGCATCCACAGCAGGAAGGTGGCGTACAGGCGCGGCGCGTTCATCAGCTTGTCGGCCGCCAGGATGTTGACGACGCCCTTGCCGCCCACCGTCTGCATGAAGTCGCCTATGTTGAGCATGGGTTCGCCGAAGAAGCGGTCGCCGCCTTGCTCATCGACCTGCAGCAGGCCACGCTGGATGGCGCCGATGCTGGCCGGGCTGATGTTGCCGTACTCGGTGGTGAACTGGCTGGCGTTGTCGCCCACGTGCTGCAGCATGGCGCGCAGGTCTTTGAGGTCGAGCAGCAGCAGGCCGTTGTCATCGGCGACCTTGAAGACCAGCTGCAAGACGCCTTGTTGCGTGTCGTTCAAATCGAGCATGCGGCCCAGCAGCAGCGGGCCCATGTCGGAGATGGTGGCGCGCACCGGGTGGCCTTGCTGGCCAAAGACGTCCCACAGCGTGGTCGGGCAGGCCACGGCGGTGGGGGTGTCCAGCCCACGTTCTTGGAGGATTCCGGCGAGCTTGTCGCTGACCTTGCCCGTTTGCGAGATGCCGGTCAGGTCGCCCTTGACGTCGGCCATGAAGACGGGCACGCCGATGGCGCTGAAGCTTTCGGCCAGCTTTTGCAGGCTGATGGTCTTGCCTGTGCCGGTGGCGCCGGTGATGAGGCCGTGGCGGTTGGCCAGGGCGGGCAGCAGGTGGCAGGCGGTCTCGCCGTGGGCAGCAAGGAGGATGGGGTCGGTCATGGCGTCTCCTGGGCGCTGAAATCGGTGTCTGGCCAGCGGTGTGGACTGGGGTTTGCGGCCGGTGTGGGCGAGGGCCACCCGGCGCGAAGGTAAAATCGAAGTATCTCCCAGGTTTTTCCTGGGGCCGCGCGCGCGCCGGTGAGCCACCAGCGTGCGCGTCGGCATGGACCCATCGGCACATTCCGCCCCCTATTTTCTTTCCGGAGCACGCACCATGGCCGGCCATTCCAAATGGGCCAACATCCAGCATCGCAAGGGTCGTCAAGACGAAAAGCGAGGCAAGATCTGGACCCGTCTCACCCGTGAAATCATCGTGGCCGCCCGTGCTGGCGGGGCCGATGTCAACATGAACCCGCGCCTGCGCCTGGCCATCGAGAAAGCCAAGGCCGCGAACATGCCGGCCGACAACATCAAGCGCAACGTGGACAAGGCCACGGGCAACCTGGATGGCGTCACCTACGAGGAAATCCGCTACGAAGGCTACGGCATCGGCGGCGCTGCCATCATGGTGGACACCATGACCGACAACCGCGTGCGCACCGTGGCCGAAGTGCGCCACGCCTTCAGCAAGTACGGCGGCAACATGGGCACGGACGGCTCGGTGTCCTTCCAGTTCAAGCACGTGGGCCAGTTCCTGTTTGCCCCGGGTGCCAGCGAAGACAAGGTCATGGAAGTGGCCCTGGAAGCGGGCGCGGAAGACGTGCTCACCCACGACGATGGCTCCATCGAGGTGCTGTGCGCCCCGCCCGATTTCGAGGCCGTGCAAAAGGCGCTGCAAGCCGCCGGCCTCCAGTCTGAACTGGCCGAAGTCACCATGCGCGCCGATACCCCCATTGAATTGAGCGGTGACGATGCCGTCCGCATGCAGAAGCTGCTGGACGTGCTGGAAGACCTGGACGACGTCCAGGAAGTCTTCCACAACGCCGAACTGAACTGATAGAAACCTCCCCATGAACATCCTCGTCATCGGCTCCGGCGGCCGCGAACACGCCCTGGCCTGGAAGCTGGCCCAATCGCCCAAGGCCCAGAAGGTCTATGTGGCGCCGGGCAACGGCGGCACGGCACGCGATGCGCGCCTGGTCAACGTGCCCATCACCGACGTGAAGGCGCTGGCCGACTTTGCCGAGGCCAACAAGATCGTCCTGACCGTGGTGGGCCCCGAGGCGCCGCTGGCGTCGGGTGTCGTCGATGAATTCCGCGCCCGCGGCCTGCGCATCTTCGGCCCGACGCAGAAGGCCGCGCAGCTGGAAAGCTCCAAGGCCTTCGCCAAGGACTTCATGAAGCGCCATGGCATCCCCACGGCCTTTTACGAAACCTTCACCGACGCCGCCGCGGCCCACGCCTATGTGGACCAGCACGGCGCGCCCATCGTCATCAAGGCCGACGGCCTGGCGGCGGGCAAGGGCGTGGTCGTGGCCATGAGCCTGGCAGAGGCACACGAAGCCATCGACTTCATGCTGCTGGACAACAAGTTGGGCGTGCAGCACAACGAAGGTGGCGCGCGCGTGGTCATCGAAGAGTTCCTGGCCGGCGAGGAAGCCAGTTTCATCGTGCTGGCCGATGGCAAGAACGTGGCCGTGATGGCCACCAGCCAGGACCACAAACGCCTGCTGGACGCCGACGAAGGCCCCAACACGGGCGGCATGGGCGCCTACTCGCCCGCGCCGGTGGTGACGCCCAACGTCTATGCCAAGGCCATGCAGGAAATCATCCAGCCGACGCTGGACGGCATGGCCAAGGACGGCATCCCCTTCACCGGCTTCCTGTACGCCGGCCTGATGATCGACGCCAACGGTTCGCCGAAGACGCTGGAGTTCAACTGCCGCATGGGCGACCCCGAGACGCAGCCCATCATGATGCGCCTCAAGAGCGATGCCATCGACCTGTTCATGCACGCCACCGACGGCACCCTGGACCAGGTCGAGCTGCAATGGGATCGCCGCTTCGCGCTCGGCGTGGTCGTGGCTGCGGGCGGCTACCCGCTGAACCCCGAGAAGGGCCAGGCCATCACCGGTTTGCCCGCCGAAGCCGACGACGCCATGGTCTTCCACGCCGGCACCACGCTGGGCGAGGATGGCGTGCTGCGCACCAGCGGCGGTCGTGTGCTGTGCGTGACAGCGTTGGGCGACTCGGCCAAGCTGGCCCAGCAGCGTGCCTACGAGTACCTGCGTGGCATCCAGTTCGACGGCATGCAGTTCCGCTCCGACATCGGCTGGCGCGCCATCAAGGCCCGCTGAACCCTTGCCCGCTGACCTCACGCGCAGGACATCCCCCATGAGCCAGGCCCACACCGACGCCGTCCGCAGCCACCTGCTGGACCTGCAGGACCGCATCATCTCGGCTTTCGAAGCCGAAGATGGCACACCCTTCGTGCGCGATGCCTGGGTGCGTGGCGCCCACGAGCGCCTGCAGGGTGACGGCTGTTCGCGCCTGGTCGAAGAAGGGAACGTGCTGGAGCGCGGCGGCTGCAATTTTTCGCATGTGAAGGGCCCGAGCCTGCCGCCCTCGGCCACGCAGCACCGGCCCGAGCTGGCGGGTTGCCCCTTCGAGGCCATGGGCGTGTCCCTGGTGTTCCACCCGCGCAGCCCGCACGTGCCCACGGTGCACATGAACGTGCGCATGCTGGCGGCTCACCGGCCCGATGGCACGGTGGTGGCTTGGTATGGCGGCGGCATGGACCTCACGCCCTACTACGGCCACGAAGAAGACGCCCGCCACTTTCACCAAGTCTGCAAGGACGCGCTGGCGCCCTTCGGGCCCGAACTGCACCCGCGCTACAAGAAGTGGTGCGACGAGTACTTCTTCCTCAAGCACCGCAACGAGGCGCGCGGTGTGGGCGGCATCTTCTTCGACGATGTCTCCGAGCTGGGCGAGCAGGGCGGTTTCGACCTGATCCGCTCGGTGGGCGATGCCTTCACCCAGGCCTACCTGCCCATCCTGCAGCGCCGCCGCGACACGCCTTACACCCAGGCCGAGCGCGACTTCCAGGCCTACCGCCGGGGCCGCTACGTGGAGTTCAACCTGGTGTGGGACCGCGGCACGCTGTTCGGCTTGCAGTCGGGCGGGCGCACGGAAAGCATCCTGATGTCGATGCCGCCGGTGGTGAACTGGCGCTACGACTGGCACCCTGAGCCCGGCACGCCCGAGGCGCGCCTCTACACCGACTTCCTGCCCCCGCGGGATTGGGTCTGAGCGGTTTGCCTTCTTCGCCCACGTTGTCCACGCGCTCGCAGACCGAGGCTGACGCTGCCCAGGTGCTGCGCATCGGCCTGATGGGCGGCAGCTTCGACCCGGTGCACAGCGCCCATGTGGCCCTGGCCGCGTCGGCCCTGGCGCACCTGCAGCTCGACGAGGTCCGCTGGATCCCCGTGGGCCAGGCCTGGCAGAAGGCGCGCCGCCTGGCGCCTGCGGCCGACCGCGTCGCCATGGTGCAGGCCGCCATCGCCCACGAACCCCGCTTTGTGCTCGACCTCACCGAAGTCCTGCGCGATGGCCCTTCGTTCACGCTCGACACCGTGCGCGCACTGCAAGCCGCCCGTCCCGAGGTGCGCGAGTGGGTGCTCATCATCGGCCTGGACCAGTACCTCAACCTGCCCACCTGGCAGGGCTGGCAGGAGCTGTTGCAGCGCGTGACGCTGGCCGTGGCGACCCGCGAACCCTTCGAGCCCGTGCCGCCCGAGGCCTTGCGATCACACCCGCACCGCATGGTGCATTTGCCGATGGCGCCGCAAGCGGTGTCGTCCACCGAGGTCCGCGAACGCCTGGCCCTCGGTGAAAGCCCTGAATCTCTGGCGCCCGAGCTGATCCCGGTCAGCGTGGCGCGCTATATTGCCAACCATCAACTCTACGCCTCTGGCGCCCCCCTCTGAATGGACATCCGCAAACTGCAACGCGTCATCGTCGATGGCCTGGAAGACGTCAAGGCGCAAGACATCGTCGTCTTCAACACAGAGCACCTCTCGCCCCTGTTCGAGCGCGTGATCATCGCCACGGGTTCGTCCAACCGCCAGACCAAAGCGCTGGCGTCCAGCGTGCGCGTCGCGGTCAAGGCGGCAGGCCTGCAGGTCATGCGCACGGAGGGCGAAGAGAACGGCGAATGGATCATCGTGGACTGCGCCGCCGTCGTCGTGCACATCATGCAGCCGGCCATCCGCCAGTACTACCAGCTCGAAGAGATCTGGGGTGACAAGCCGGTGGCGATCAAGCTCAAGGCCCAGCGCACCGGCCTGGTCAAGGCGTCCGAGCCCGAAGAGGAAGACGAGCCCGTCAAGCCGAAGAAGGCCGCCGGCAAGACCACCGCAGCCCGCAAGGCCGCCGTGACCAAGCCCGAGGCGAAGCAGGCCGAGGGCAAGAAGGTGGCTGCCAAGAAGGTTGCCACCAAGAAGGCCGCACCTGCCAAAACTTCCGCCAAGGCACCTGCCCGCAAGTCCGTCGCTGTGAAGGAGGTCGAAGCCAAGGCACCGGCCCGCAAGATCGTGACCCGCAAGGTGGCCAGCAAGACCGTGGCACCGGCCGCCAAGAAGGTCGCGGTCAAGAAGGTGGCTGCGAAGAAAGCCGCCACCCCGAAGGCTGTGCAGCGCATCGTCGTGAACGCGCCGGACGCCAAGAAGGCATCGGTCCGCAAGGCCGCCGGGCAGAAGGTGGCAGCCAAGAAGGCCGTGGCCCGCCCTGCCGTCAAGAAGGTGGCCGCCAAGAAAGTGGCTGCCAAGAAGGCGCCAGCCCGCAAGGCCGCGCGCTGAAGCGCTGGGCCATTGTCTGACCGCTGAGCCTCGCCTGCGTCCATGAAGTGCACCGTGCTGACCATCGGCCAGCGCCTGCCCGACTGGGCGCAGGAGGCTTGCGACGACTACCTG